>Ga0208603_1000009_pt1 | contig 29233 bp, 17 predicted proteins | sample MicForSoSWNC24_M_FD_188001 | JGI IMG/M metagenome (GOLD analysis project Ga0208603, IMG submission 188001) | Forest soil microbial communities from Harvard Forest Long Term Ecological Research site in Petersham, Massachusetts, USA - MetaG HF008... | ecosystem: Environmental > Terrestrial > Soil... | reverse complement strand
GAGGCGCGCCGCATGAAGCGCATCGTGGACGGCCTGCTGCGTTTTGCGCGTCAGAATAATCCAGCCACGCGCGCCGCCGATTTCGAGGCTGCGCTGCACGACGTGATCCAGCTGCGCGAATTCCACATCCGCAAGCTCGGCATTCATATGGACGTGCACGTCGAGCAGCCGCTGCCGCGCCTTTCGATTGGCGAAGACGAACTCAAACAGGTGCTGCTGAATATTCTGAATAACGCGATCGACGCGGTGGAAGAGAGCGCGCAACGCTCGATTTTTATCTCCGCCACGCGCCACGGTGACTGCGTTTACGTGCGCTTCGAGGATTCCGGCCCGGGCTTCAGCGACATCAATCGCGCCTTCGACCCGTTCTTCACCACCAAGCCGGTCGGCAAAGGCACCGGCCTTGGCCTCAGCATCTGTTACGGCATCATGCAAGAAGCCGGCGGCGAAATCGTAGTCGGCAACAAGCAGCCTTATGGCGCCAGCATCGCCATCGAATTCCCCGCCACAGTCGCGGAACCCACCGCAATCCTCACCGCGTAAAGCGCATTCGTAAGCGCCCCTCGAAGCGTGATTTTTTCTCCTGGCGCAGGGGCGCTGCTTGCTGCGCCCGCCTTTGACACCTGTGAATCCCGGCGACCTCATTTGCGCAGGGAATATCCCCCGTTTGGTTAGATTGCCGTATCACCTGCATCCGTCATGAGCGACTACCAGCGAGAATGGCAAGAGTATAAGCGGCGCAGGAACCAGTTTTGGCTCGTGTTTGCCGGTTACGCGCCGGTATGCTTCGCCGTTGCGCTGGTCTCAACGAAGCTGTTCCAAACCTTCACCCCAGACTTCATCGCCGCGTTCCTCTGGATAGGATTATTTAGAATTGCAGGATGCTGCGTGCAGATGTGGCATGGTCCTCGCTGCGGAAAATAGTTTTCAGGGACGTGGTGGTACAACCTAGGCTTCCTGGCGAGGCGATGCGTTCACTGCGGCTTGCGCAAATACGAAAACTGAATCCACCAACGAAATGGAATGACAGCCGGATCGCGGCGCATCACCGAAACGGCCTCGCGCAACTACTGCTTTAGGGCGGCCGTCTGTTTCAGGGAATACGAACGATACAGCGTGTCGCGCTGCGCGGGGATGTAACCGGCGTCGGAAATGATTCGGCGAAGTTCTTCTTCATTGGTGCGGTTGCGTACGCCGGCGGCGTACACCACGTTTTCTTCGATCAGGATGCTGCCCACATCGTCGGCGCCGAACTGCAAGCCGACCTGGCAAATTTTGATTCCCGGCGTCAGCCAGCTTGACTGGATGTGATCAATATTGTCGAGATACAGCCGGCTGATGGCCAGCGTCTTCAAATAATCGAATGCAGTAGCTTCCGGAATCTTTTTACCCAGCGGCGTATTTTCCGGCGCGAAAATCCAGGGAATGAACGCGGTGAACCCGCCGGTATCTTCCTGAATCCGACGGATCGTTTCCAAGTGGTTCACGCGGTGGCGATACTCCTCGCCGCAGCCGAACATCATCGTGGCGGTGGTGCGCATGCCCAGCCCGTGCGCGACGCGGTGCATCTCCACCCATTCGTCGGAGCGGCATTTCAGCCGCGAAATTTTCGTGCGAATTTCGTCATCCAGAATTTCCGCGCCGCCGCCGGGAATCGAATCGAGCCCGGCATCGCGCAGCCGCGCAATCGTATCGCGCACGGAAAGCCCGGAAACTTCCGCGATGCAGCCGATTTCCGGCGCCGAAAAGCAGTGCAAGTGCACTTGCGGGTACTTCTGCTTGAGCGAGCGCAGCATGTTTTCGTAAAACTCGATGCGCAGATCCGGATGCAAGCCGCCCTGCATCAGCACGCCCGTGCCGCCCAGTTCCAGCATCTCGTCGATTTTTTCGTAGATGGATTCCAGCGGCAGAATGTAGCCGTCCTTAGCGCCCAGCGGCCGGTAAAATGCGCAGAACGAACAGTACTCTGTGCAGAAATTCGTGTAGTTGATGTTGCGATCAATCTGATAGGTGGCGATGCGCGGATCGGTTTTCGCGCGGCGCACTTCGTTCGCGGCCATGCCGATGCCGATCAAATCATCGGAATTGAAAAGATCGAGTGCTTCTTGCTGTGTAATGCCCATGGATCGGCCTCTTGCTCGCCTCCGCTATTCAAGTTAAGTATACAGGATCATCGGTTCGAACGACGCCTTCGCGCAAGACGGCGGCATACACGCCCGTGCAGCGGTCGCGCTGGTGCGTGACTTTCTCCAGCACGATAGGCGAGGGCGTGGCGGTGTCCGGATCCAGCGTAATCATCACGCAACGAATGTCTTTCTTGACGAACTGAATCGTCACCTTCTCGCCGATCCGCACCGCGCGGCCCACCAATTGATCCTCAAAAAACGGCTCGTCGCGCTCCCAGCGCACATAAAAATTCGCCCGAAAGCGGCGTGGGTCGAGCTCCAGCCCTGTTTCTTCTGAAAGCGCGCGGATAGTGGCGAAGCCAATCACGGAAACTGGTGCGCCATCAGTCATCGAACGCTCTGAAAAACGAAATCGCAACGAGCGGCCGTACCGCTGCTCAAGAAATTGTGTGAAGTTCGCCTCGCCGACCGTGAATTTCTCGCCTTGCGGACTAACCACTTCCACCGCGTAGCGATCGGCACAGGGAATTTCTTCTTCGATCGCCGGCGGCTCCAGAAAGCGCGGCCGAAAAAGCAGCCAGTCGTGTGCCTGTCGCGCCGTCATCCATGGGAAACTGGATTTATTGTTCTCGTCCACGAACGCATGCACGCGATCGCCGATCAATCCTGCAAACGTGAGGCGCGCGGCACTAAGCTGTTCGCCGGCCATGCTTTTTACGGGATACCGGCACAGCGACGCGAGTGTTCCAATGCGTTGCTGGTCCAAGCGCTCAGGCTCCGTGGCAAGCCGTGGAGGACGATGCAGGCGCTTCCGCATCAGGGAGAGCGGCGAATTCCAGAGGACGACGGCGTGGAATCAATCCAGCGGCGGCGGCTTTTTCGTAGTAGAGATTAAGCCCTTCGAGATATTCCCGCTCCAGGCCGAAATGAATGTTGTCGAGGAGATAGTGTTTCAGCGCGCGCGGCGGCATATCCAATTTAATGGACGCGGCCTCCGCAATTTCACGCACGCGATGCAGGCCGTATTCCTTCGACGCTTGAAAATCCGCGATTACTTCCGGCGTCATGAATTCGCGGCGGCCCGCCCAGATCGCCAGGACGCACGGCTTGCTAGTCATTTCGCGCCACTGGAAGGCCACATCGTAAACGAAAATCGTCTCGAACCCCGGTACCGGCATGTCTTCTGGATCGCCTTTGCAACAATCGCCGCCACTCGCGATCTTCACCGATAGCGCTTCCATCTTCAGCGAGATGCGCAGCGCCGGATCGCCGATCACCAGCGCCGCGTCAGCGTCTTTCAGCATTTCGGAAGGGTCAGGCGCGGCTTGCACATATTCGGGACGAATGTTCCAGTGCTCGGCAGCCAGGATTTGCACCAGTGCTTGCGAGGCGCGCGAACTGGAATCGAGCGAGATGCGCTTGGCGAGATGGATCGGCTTCTTCGAAACCACCAGAATGCTGCGGACTTCGCCCTTGGCCGCGACGGCCATTCCCGGCAGCGCCACCACGTTTTCGATGCGCTGATATTCGATCGAAGGAATGATGGCGACGTCCACTTCGCTGTTGCGCAGCGCGTCCGCGCACTTCGACGGCACCGTAAACGATAAATCGTACTTCCCGGTCAGCGGCCCGTCGGTGAATCCCCACACCAGCGGCGCCGTATTCAAATATTCAACGATCGAAATGCGCAGTTTTCTCATTCAGTAACTCGCGGTATGCCAATCGCCAATATAACACAAAGGCCGTAGGTGTTCCGGAGTGCCAGACACTGAGGTCTGCCGCGAGTTGCCATTTTCCCTTTTCATTTTTCCAGGTTCCTTCGTGTTTAGTTTCCGCCGTCCTGAAATCGCACAACTTCATCTTCCGTCGGAATTTCCATCTCATGCTTAACGGTGGGCGAACGCGATTCCGGGGGCTTCCACATTTCGCCCTTCCCTTGCACCTCGAACGACGCGAACGCGTAGGGAAGTCCTTCCGAGCCCAAATCCGAGTTGGCGTTGCAAATGTGAAAATGCAAATGCGGCTCGGTGGAATTTCCTGTGTTGCCCAAAAGGCCCAGCACCTGTCCGCGCGTCACCTTATCTCCCAGTTTCACGCGCACCGAGCCCGGTTGCATATGGGCGTACAACGCGTATAGCCCGTTGCCGATATCCATGATCACGTGGTTTCCGCTGATTGTTTCCAGAGTCATCGGGACTGCCCGCGAATTTGCACCCGGAATATTTTGCGGGATGCCGTCCTTTACTTGCGTCACCACTCCATCGGCCACCGCGTGAATTTCCGCGCCGTACGCGCGGTAATTCTTGTTGTCGCTGGGATCGCGCGCATAAGTCCTGCCGTCCGGATTGAGCTGCACCCAATCAATCGCGAAGCGCTGCGAAATATAAGCACGGCCGTTGATGGGGATTAGGGCTCGGCGGTGCAATGAAGTATTCGACGGCCCATTGGCCGCTAGCCAATCTTCTCCAGTGAGCGGCGGCGAAATCACCACGACCGGATTTTTGTCCACGCTGGTGGGCAGAGTCACCACCGATAGCGCTTCCGGATAGTCGCCGATTTTCACGCGGATGCGGTGCGCGATCGCCGCGGGAACGTCATCGAGCGCATCGAAGGTTACCCACATGAAAACCGCGCCGAATTCCCCCGGGACAAGCTTCGCTACCTTTTCCGCGTTGGGCAGTCCGGGATGCGAAAACATGTCATCGAGCTCGGTTCCCGAAAAGCTCGCCAATGTTTTTTGCGCCGAGTCACCGGACGAAGTTGCCGAAAGCACGTCAATGCGCGTGAACGTGTAGTCCGATTTGTCCATGTTCGCGATATGCAGCTCATAGACCAGGTGCCATTTGCCGTCGGCTTTGAACGCCCTCGGCGAAATCGGAATCACACTGTCGAACAGCGTTCCGATGGGTTTCGGCGTGTGCTGCTGTGTCGCAGCAGGCGTTTGCGCGGCGCTCGATTCGGCACTGCGTTTGAAATCGAGCGGTTGCGCCGGCACACCCGTCTGCGTCCAACTTCCCGAAAGTTTGCCGCCGTCCTTGCTTAATTTCCCTTCGTAAACGCCGCCGACGCGCGGCACTTCGAATCGCACGGCATTGCTCTTCAGCGTTACGTTGCTCAATGCGAGGACCGCGTACTGATCGACGCTATTCATCGTGCCACCGAGTTCCCCACTGCCAGCCTTCGTGATCGTGACGACCAGATGCAATTGCCCGCCGAGGACTCCGGCCCATGTGCCCTCAATGCCGGTCTCGGCGCCAACGGTCTGCGCGGTCGCCCTACCGCCACCAAGTAGCAAACAGATGAACGCAGCAACAGCAAATAGAAGGATCCCGGCTGGGTCTCGCATCTAATTCCTCCGATCCGTAAGTGAATTGCGCGTATTCTGCTTGGCGCCACGTAATTCTGTCCAGCGAAGAACACCGGCATCTAGCAGCGTCCGCACCCCGCTGTGGCCATGCTGGAACTTTTTTCGCTTCGAGACGTACTCTTGTACGAGACTTGAAGACGATCAATTCGGGGAGGCCATACATGCGATCATTCCGCCGCATCATCTGGGTTGTCGCCGCCACGTTTTTGGTTTTGTGCTGCGCGATTCCACCCGCCAGCCAGACCGCCGCCGGCGACAGAACCCTCATCCTCGCCGGCGGGAAAATCTACACGTCTCCAACGGCGCCGCCGATCGCAAACGGGGTCCTGCTCGTTCAGGACGGAAAAATTGCCGCGGTGGGCAAATCGGGCGAAATTGCACTCCCTGCTGACGCGCCAAAAATCGACTGCACGGGCCTCGTGATCACAGCCGGATTTCAGAATAGCCATGTGCATTTCACCGAACAAAAATGGGACGACGCCGCGCATCAGCCAGCCGCGAAGCTGTCGCAGCAACTCGTGGACATGCTCACGCGTTACGGCGTCACCACGGCTGTGGATTTGTCGTCATTTCTCGAAAACACCGTGGGTTTGCGCGCGCGGGTCGAGTCGGGAGAAATCGCGGGCCCACGCATACTGACGGCAGGCAGCGGACTTTTCCCTCCGGATGGCATTCCTTACTACGTGCGCGAATCCATGCCTCCTGAGACGTTGAAATTCATCGCGCAACCCTCCACGCCCGAGGAGGCGGTGAAAATTGTGGACCAGGAGTTCGCGGGCGGCTCAGACTTAGTGAAACTGTTCACCGGTTCGCTAATCAGCCGCAAAGAAGTAAAACCGATGCCTCTTGATATCGCGCGCGCCGCCGTCGAAGAAGCGCACCGCCACGGCAAGCTCGTCTTCACGCATCCCTCGAATATGGCCGGCATTCAGGTGGCGCTCGATGCGCATGTGGACGTTCTCGCCCACACTACTCCCATCATCGGCAAGTGGGATGATGCGCTGATCGCAAAAATGAAAGCCATCCATATGTCGCTGATTCCAACTCTGAAATTGTGGGAATTCGAGGCTTTCAAAGACAAGGCCACGCCGGAGGAAGCACGCAGCTTTGCCGAAAAAGGAATGGTGCAGCTGCAAGCCTTCGAAAATGCGGACGGCCAGGTGCTATTTGGGACTGACGTCGGCTACGTGACAGATTACGATCCCACCGAAGAGTACGTTTTGATGGCCGGCGCGGGCCTTACTCCGATGCAAATCCTCGCTTCGCTTACGAGCGCCCCCGCTGAGCGCTTCACGGAATCCGCCACGCGCGGAACAATCGCGCGGGGAATGGACGCGGACTTCGCCGTGCTCGCAGCCGATCCCGCACAAGACGCCGCGAATTTCGCCAAAGTTCGCTACACAATGCGCCACGGAAAAATAATTTATCAGGCGCAATCGAAGTAAGAGTTCATCGCATTCGGACGCTCTAATGACTTCGCGGGATTCGTGCTGTTTTGCAAGTCTAGCGGCCGCTCAACGCAGCCACCCGGCTGCCCTGTTCGCGTTCGTAGCGAACCTGGTATTCCTCGCGATTCTTCATTTGAGCAATCGTGCCGTTTGGTCCCACGGCCCACCCGTGCCAGATGTCCTGGATGGCCAGCGCATTGAGATTGAGGGAATCGGTGTGTTTCCAGTGCACGCCGCCGTCTTCGCTGACGTCCTCGCCGTTTGGTCCGACCGCGGCCAACGTCACTCCATCCACCCACGCCACCGCGGAACGATATCCGCCGGGCTGCTGCGCCGCCAACGTCCAGGTTTTCCCACCGTCCTGCGAGTAGGCAGCCACGCGGTCAGGCCGATTAGGATCTTTGTAGTCGCCGCCGACCACGACTACTTGTTCGCCATGAAAGGCGATCGAAAAAATTCCCGATGATGCGTTGCCGTGAACGATCGGCGTTTCTGTAACCGTCCACGACCTGCCGTGATCTGGCGAATGAAATACCCGCGCCGCGGGCCCACCGGTGACAAAAGTGATCGCCGGACCGCCATACACGAAGCAAGTTCCACTCGCCGCAAACGCGCCCTCATTGGGCAGAGCCGCAGGCATATTGTCTCGCGCCATTTCGTTCCAATGTTCACCATCCGCGGCCGTCAAAATCAGGAATTTGCTATCGACGGGATCGCCCAGCGCCATGCACTCTGGCGAGGAACCGTCGCAAGCCAACGCGTCCAGAAAAATTTCCTTGCGCTGCCCTGTATATTGCAATTTCCAGTTCGCTCCACCGTCCGTCGTCCTGTATATCCGCGATTTGTCGCCTTCGCCGCTGGACATCACGTAGGCTTCCTGTGCGTCAAACGCATGGATGCCGCGGAAATCCAGTTTCTCGGCCCCAAGTATGTGAAATTGTTTCCAGGTTGTGCCTTCGTCCTTCGATTGCAAAATCACGCCATTCGATCCGGAAGCCCAAATGACGGGAACCGGGCCGTGCTGCGGTTCCTGATACTCGCCGACGGCGACCGCACGTAAATTCGTGTCCAGTCCGCTGGTCTGCACGATCCACCACGGCCCCTTCGTCGCCGCGGCGCATACGAAGATCGCTGCAATCAGGACAACAGGAAATAACATGAGGAATTGCTGTGGGAGGCGTCGCACACCGCGCATTCTAGCAGCAGTTTTAATACCCTGCGGAATTTCCAGCGACAAATGGCCGGGCGCGTCCCGGCGATTCGCATGCGCTTTGTAGCGGCGGTCTTTACACCGCCATCGATAATCGCCGCAACACCGATGGCGCCCTAAAGTGCGCCGTTACGAAACCGAGGATTCAGGTTGTCGCGCTTGCGTAGGTCCGCCGCTCAATCCTCCGGCAACACGGGCAGCACCACAGTGCTTACCATCCCCGGATCATCCCGCAGTTTGATATACAGCAGCGTTCCATTCGGACGCGGCACGCTCAGCCTGCTGTCCACGAATCCCACGGGCACCGAAACCGTGTGAGTGAATTGCGCGTTCGACGCCACGGAATCAATCAAGAATAAATTCGTCCCGCTCAACGCGCACTGCTTGTCCGGACTATCCGGGCAGCGAATTTCTTTCAGCGCGGGCAAGCGCACCAGATTGATCAGCGGCTGCCAGTCTCCTTTCGCGTTGTCCGCGTCCACCGCGCGAAACTGCAGTGGCCCGAACGCCGATGGCCCAAAGCTCTTCAACGGGTCGAGCAGCGCCAGCACGCTATGCGAATCCTGCAGGATCAAATTGCCGTCCGCCACGCTCAGCAGCACGTCGAACGAATCATCCACAGTGGCGACCTCGATTTTTTCCGTGCGCGGAAAATTTTCGGGCACTTCGGTTTTTACGAAGAACGAAAGGCGCCCATCGAGCGGCAATTCTTCCTGATTTCCCAGCCGTATCGCCGACGGCACCGGCCCGGCCTGCACACTTTTGCTCACCAGTGTCACCTTGGGCCGCGGCGCTTCCACGGTGGTCTGCAAATCGAGCACGCGTCCATCCTTCAGCGCCACGTGCGCCACCACTTTTTCTTCGGGCTGCAGATTCGCGGCCGGCGCGGCATTCGCAATCGCCAGCCCCAATTCGTCCCTTTGCTGCACGCGCGACAATTTTGCTGGAACAAAGTGCACGCCGTTTAGTTCGAAGCCGGCCACTTGATCCAATCGCGTCCCATTCAGCACGCCCTGTTTGTCTCCCGCATTGATCGTGAAATGATCCAGGTGCGCCGCTTCCGAATACGAAAGCAAAGGGAGCTCGTCCGGCGCGGTCAGCCCGAATTGTTTGATCGCCAGCGTCACAGGACCGGCGCTCTTATCCTTAAGCGGCACCTTTACTTCCAGCTCATCCGGCTTCGATAATTTCCACGTCGCCTTGAGGTCGTGGCCGTCGTGATCTTTCACCGTCAGCTTGTCCACGCACGCAGCACATTCCGACGTCACGTGCAGCAGGTCTTCGCGACCCACGATCAGCGCCTCCTGATCCGCGGATGGAATCGTCCATTTCTCGGAGTGCGCCGAGCGCAGCAGAAAACGCGGCCCGTCGAACGCCTCAAATCCCCAGTGCCCGCGCAACGTTCCGGTAACCTCCGGCCCGAGCTTCCCCGCCTCGAGCGCATGCGCATCAATCAGAAATCCACCGCGCTCTGCTTCCGCCTTGGCCGGCAAATCCATCTGCGCGCCGGCCTTGTCTTCCACGTGCAGCACGAAGTCATGCGCGATACTAGTGGAGTAAACGAGTGGCGCGCCCTCGGTCGGCAGCACCAACGGCGATCTTTCCAAACAGAAAATCTGTTTGGGATCTAACGGACGGAGCGGCGGCAATTGCGCCGCCTCCACTGCAGGCAGTCCAACCACGATCACTGATTTCGGATTGCGAAACGAAGGCGGATTGTTCAGCCTCAGATTCATATGATCATTTTGTGGAAGCGCCAATGCGGGAATGTATTGATATTCCGCAGTGTGAATGCTGTTCAGAATTCGCGCCATGTCCACCACCGCGCCCACATACGCGCTGTAGTATCCGCCGCCAACCACCGGCGCCGTGCTCGCCGTTCCGATCAAATCCGACGATGGCCCGGAAGTCAGCGCCGTGACCATGGTCTGGCTGTGGGCATCGTCCAAAATCAACTGATCGGTGTTTTGCGTCAGGCACGGACCTTGTTGCTCGGTGGGCTTGTCGAAACATTGAGAATCGAGCTTGATGTTCAGCGTGCGCGCAAGCAGCACCGAGCGCTCGTGCAATTCCGCGGGATCGGTGTCTGAGGTTTCTTTCACATCATCCAAGTACGTTTCCAGCCGCGAACGATCCAGGCTCGCTTGATTCAAATCCTGAGACGCTCTGACGAACGCGCCCGGTCTTCCGCGCACCGCGTTGCGCAGCGTATTGAAATCGCCTCCCGTTTCCGGCGCCAGAAACAGCAGGGCCTGCTGCGCGTCCTGCGGAACCGTTACTACTACGCCTTCTTCGCGCGCCGCCTTGGTCCACGTTTCCACCCGCGTGAACCAGGTCTCCGGCGGCGGGTTCGTAGACCCGCGCAGGAACGCCACCACCAGCAGGTAATGCACGGACTGGCTCTCGGGAAGATCGGGATGAATCCACAGACGGTCGCCGGGTTGCAAATTCGCCGCGCGCGAAATCGGCAACGTCTTTGTGCCGCGCGTCACGCGCATCTCGATGGGCGGCCCGACCAAATCAAACGCGGCGCTATCCGCGCGCACCATCCCGCTGCCTACAAGCATCAACGCGATGAGAGACCAATAACGAAAGTCCCACGCGCGAATATTTCTACGGCCGATCCTCTTTTCCAACATCACTCCCCCGTTCTTGTAATTTAGGAACCGCTTCCAAGTTGCGAAAATGACCGCATAGGACGCGACAGAAAATGTGTCCGCGGCGCGTCCCGTCGGCTGAAAATCGTATTTTCGATCAATAAATAAAATATCACGCGCTCCGGATATGACGATTGTTAGATGCGCTCAGTTTCGGTAACGCACTCAGAACTACGTGGCGTGGCTGGGGTCATAAAGAAGCTAGCGCCGGACACTGTGATAAGTCAACGCAACGTTGGCCGCAACGTTGGCCTATAGGTCAACTACCGATAAACGTCTCGTTCAGTCGTTTGCGTGATTGGGTTGTACTAGCAGATGATTGGGTTTCTCGCGCACAGAGTAAGAACCGCAAACCGAGTTGACTAGCTGACGCTAAGGCGCTTTACCAAAAGGGCTTGTAGTGAACGACGAATCGAAATGCCCAGTGAGCGGGAAGCGGCGGTACGCAAGCGAAGGTGAAGCATTGGCGACGGCCGCACACCAAATCGCGACCGCCAATGCGCCGAAGGACCTGCGAGCCTACCTGTGCTCCTGGTGTGACGCCTGGCATCTAACCAAAGGGACAGCAAAAGTCGGGAAGCAACGCAAATAGCACGACAATCAGCATCACGTTTAGTTTGACTCGCTCCAAATTCAAAGTTCCGACATGTCAGCTGCCAATTCTCCCGCGGATTACGACGACCGACGCTGCGGGCAAATCGTACCAAGTGTCTGGCGCGGCGTTTTCTTCTGAATGTTTGATCGGTCCGTCGGGGTCGGCGAAGCCCTTGGTATTGACCACCACGGCGCGCTCGGCAGCGTGCTCATCATGCGCCATGAAACGCGTTTCCGCCGGCTGCCAGTGATATTGCTCGCGGCCGAAAGCCGAAACCTGCACCGCACCGGCAAACGTCTCTGCTTCGCGGCTCGATTGATCGCGAAAAGAAATCCGCACCTTGTGCGCGTTGTGCTGGTCACGATTCACAACCATCAGCGACCATTGCCCGTCGGGACGTTTCAGCGCATAGGCGGTTACGAGTGCGTGACCCGCGCCATCCTCCACGTCGCTCTTCGCCGGAAACACTTCGTGCTCCGCGCTCCCCGGCTGCGCCCATTCCAGATTGATCAGTTGCGCGACGAAAAATTGCGCGAGCGGCTGCTGAATCTGGTAGTTCGCGTCCACGGTGAACATCGCGAATGTACCGGGCGAATCATTGCAGCCGTGCTCCATCTGCAGCGGCAAATAGTGGAAGTAATACACGCCGTTTCCGCCGGCATTCAAGAACGATCCGATATAGTCCGCGAGCCACAGCCCCGAAAACAAATCCATGTACGTTTCGCTGGCGGACGAAGAGAGATTCCCTTCGGTGGCGAACATGGGAATGTTCGACGGCACGCCGTCGTCGCGCCAAACCTGCATGATGTGGCTCATCAGTTCCGGCTCGTCATACAAGCTGCCCCAGGGAACTCTGCAGGGATCGTAGGGGTAGTGCTCGAAGGAGAAAAACGCCAGATCGTTGAGCCGGTTGTGCTGCTTCAAATAATCCAGAAAACGCGCGGTCCAGGAAACTTTGCCGTTCGCGTCCGGCCAAATCTCGATATCCTTGTTCACTCCTTGAAACGAAGGCCCGCCGAGCTTCAAAGCAGGATCCACGCGATGGAGCGCCGTGGCCCATTGCACGTACAGGGCTCCGTAATCCTCCGGAAGCATATATTGCCCGTCGGCTTCTTCGCCCATTTCGATATACGAAACCAGATAGCCGCGTTTCTGTAGGTACGCAACCTCAGCGACGGCGTTATCCGGAGTGTCATACAGCAGCGCCACCGGAATCATAGCCGGCAGCCCGCGCGTCACGCCGCTCGTGAAAAATAGATCGAAGCCCACTTGCGCTTGTTTGGTTGAGCGCAGATCGGAAGGCTCGTGCCACGGGTCCACCGACGAGCAATACGTGGTGGTTTGTTCTTGATCCGCCGTGTGCCGCACGACGTCGTGAAATTTTCCGTCCGCGGTCGTGGTCCCGATATACAGCTCATAAATCGCATACCCAGCGCAATTTCGTGGATCGCTTGTGCCGTGCGAGTCGCATGTGTTCGACGACTCGGTCATCCAGATGCGCAAAAAACGCACGGGCATCGGATTTGACGCGAGTTGAATGGTGGCCACGCCGCCTTGTCCGTTCGCGATGCTGCCGCCCGGAAACGTCTGCCAAATTCCGCGCGTCGGTGCGTGGATGGGATCGTCGCCAGTCCAATACTGAACCAAATAGTGCGTCGCATATGGCGCGGCCCATTCAATGCGGATGCTATCAATCAGCTGAATCTGCGATAGCTCAACGACGACCCACTGCGGATGCGACGAATCGCTCTCTCCGGTAAACCCGTGCGTGAGGTACGGATTGCTTTTCCAATAGCTGCTGGCGTCACCGTCCGTAAGCCGCGAATAGCCGGAATTGTCCGTGCCATCGTTGCGCGTGAATCCCCGGTGCGGCAGCGCGTATCCATAAGAATATCGAATCGATTCAGTGGGATCCGCCGAGCCGGTGAAATAACCTTTGCCGCTCGCGTCGCTCCAGGTTCCCTGCGGATTCCAGTGCCACGCCTCCACAGCGAGTTCCGTATTCTGACGAAAACTTACCGGCTGCCAGCCCGCGCTCAGCACGCGATCGAGGCTGGGTTGCGCCAGTCCCTTATCAATCGCCTCCTGCGGAATGCGGTCAACTCCCGCGCCCAGCGTCTGATTCGGCACGAAGTGATTCGTCGCATGCGCCGGTGTGATATCCACCTGAACGGTCTGCGCGCCGGATTGCATCGAGCAAGTCAAAAAGCCAAAAAACAGAATCATCGCGGACCTGGCAGTTTTCAAGGGGAGTCTCCTCGCTGTTCCTGAAAATGCAGCACGGAAGTCTACATCGAAATTGCCGTCGGGCGCCGCGCGGTATCGCTTGGTATGCCGTTCCGTTGTTTGGCTGTAACGGCGCCTGCCCGGCTGCGCACCTCGCGCATAGCCCACGTGTGCCGGGAGGATGTACTATCCGCGCGTCGCGTTAGACAAGTCGGGCGCGAAATAATCGTTGTACCCGCAGCGTCTGCGCGAAATTTATGATCCGCCGCCGCTGCTCTATGTTCGCGGAAATATTGAACTTCTGAATCGCCACCAGATTTCGGTCGTAGGTTCGCGACGTCCGACCCACTACGGGAATCAAATCGCAGAACGTCTGGCGAGGGATTTGGCCGATCGCGGGCTGGTAATCGTGAGCGGCCTCGCGCGCGGCGTGAATTCTAGCGCACATGAAGGCGCACTCAGTTCAGCGGCGGGCGCGACGATTGGCGTCCTCGGGTGCGGGATAGACGTAATTGATCCCCCGGGAGAACAAGAAAATTTTCGCGGAGATGGAGACGTGCGGCGCGATCATTTCGGAATTTACGATGGGGACGTTTCCCGGCCCGCAGAATTTTCCGATTCGCAATCGCGTCATCGCGGGGATGTCGCTGGGTGTGGTGGTCGTCGAAGGCGCGCAATATTCCGGCTCGCTGATCACCGCGCGCCTCGCGATGGAGTTTGGCCGCGAAGTTTACGGCGTGCCAGGGAACGCGACGCAACCCACCAGCTTTGGCCCGAATCAGTTGATCAAACAGGGCACCAAGTTGGTCACCGGCTGGGAAGACGTGATCGAAGAGCTGCCGACTTCGGTCCGTGCCGAAACTATTGCCCGTCGAAACCGCCACGAGCGAACAAAGAGCGCTGCTCGTCGAGGAGAGTTTGGCTCCGGCCGAACTGACCTTGTACAATCTTCTTGCACAAGACCAATCTTGCCACGTGGACGAGCTAGTCGAACGTTCTGGCCTGACTTTCTCCGAGGTCTTGGCCAGCCTATTTGACCTGGAGCTCAAAGACGTGGTACGTCAGTTACCAGGGAAGCAATTTCTGAAAGTCCTGTTGTAAAGCCCGAGCCAATTGCAGCTAGGATGGGTAGTCTTCCCACGGCAAGGAATCCGGACGCTCGAAATATCTTGTATATAAGGATAAAGACTCCGCAATATAGTTAGAAGCATCTAACCACAGGGTGGGAGAAACAGAATAAGCATGGCAAGATCACTCGTAATCGTCGAATCGCCCGCTAAGGCGAAGACTATCAACAAATATCTGGGCCGGAACTACACGGTCAAGGCCTCCTACGGCCACGTGATGGACCTGCCGAAGAAGACTATCGGGATTCTTCTGCCCGGTGAACAGAACGGCAAGAAAAAGAAGAAGCGCAAAACCAAGGCCAAAGGCAAGGCCGCTGAGAGAGCCGCGGAAGCCAAAACCACGAAGCCGCTAGTCGTCAACTCTGAAAACATCTTCGAGCCGACTTACGAGGTTATTCCGGGCAAAATCAAAGTCATTCACGATCTTCAGAAAGCCGCGCGCACCGCGGAAGCCGTCTATCTGGCGGGCGACCCGGACCGCGAGGGCGAGGCCATATGCGCGCACCTGGCCGAAATTCTCAGTAAGCCCAAGAAGTACACCGCTCTGATCGCCAAGGCGCAGGAAGCAGCCCAGAACGGCGATTCGGACAAGCCGAAACCCGCCGCCAAGAAGGAGGAGCCCGCCACTAACGGCGCGCCTCCTAAAATTTATCGCGTGATGTTCAATGAAATCACGCAAAAAGCCATCAAGGCTGCCTTCGACAAGCCAACGCAAGTGGATGAGCATCTGGTGGACGCGCAGCAAGCTCGCCGCGTCCTCGACCGCATCGTCGGTTACAAGGTTTCCCCGCTGCTTTGGAACAAAGTGCGCCGCGGCCTTTCCGCCGGGCGCGTGCAGACCGTCGCGCTGCGCCTGATCGTCGAGCGCGAACAGGAAATCCGCGCCTTCATCCCGAAAGAATACTGGACCATCCACGCGCTGCTGGATGCCGGCACGCCGCCCATCTTCGAAGCCAAGCTGAGCAAGTTCAAGGGCGAAGATATCGAGGTCAATAATCAAGCCGACGCCGACAAAGTTGTCGCCGCCGTGCAAAAGGCCAAGTGGGTCGTCGCTTCCGTCGCGCAAAAGGAAAAGAAGCGCAACCCGCCGCCGCCTTTCACGACTTCGAAGTTGCAGCAGGCTGCTTACAATCGTCTGCGCTATACCGCCAAGCGCACCATGTCCCTGGCGCAGAAATTGTATGAAGGCGTCGAGCTCGGCCAGGAAGGTTCGGTCGCGCTGATCACTTATATGCGCACCGACTCCGTGCGCGTCTCGAACGATGCGCTCGATCAGGTTCGCACTCTGATTCCCGAGCGCTTCGGCGCGAACTACCTGCCCGAGAAGCCCAATTTCTACAAATCTAAAAAAGATGCGCAGGAAGCTCACGAAGCCGTGCGCCCCACCGACGTGATGCGCGCGCCGGAAGACGTGCGACCATTTTTGGAAGACGATCTGTTCAAGCTCTATCAACTGATTTGGCAGCGCTTCGTCGCTTCGCAAATGTTGCCCGCGATTTTCGATCAGACCACCATTGACATCAATGCAGGCGATTACACTTTTCGCGCCACCGGTTCCGTGCAGAAATTCGACGGCTACCTGAGGGTCTACCAGATGCCCGTGGCAAACGCTGATCGCGAAGACGACGAAAAGGACGACGAAGGTGAGGGCCGCTCTCTGCCGCAAGTCAGCGAGGGCCAGTCACTGCGCCTCGACCAGATTCGTCCCGACCAGCACTTCACCGAGCCGCCGCCGCGCTACAACGATGCCACGCTGGTGAAAGAGTTGGAAGAAAAGGGCATCGGCCGGCCCTCGACGTACGCTGCGATTATTTCGACGATCGTCGAGCGCGAATATGTCACCAAGGACCAGGGCCGCTTTTCGCCCACCATGCTCGGCGAACGCGTCAGCATGCTCTTGGTCAAAAGTTTCGAAGATATTTTCGACGTGGGCTTCACCGCGCGCCTCGAAGAAGAGCTCGACGAAATCGAAGAGGGCAAACTTCCCTGGCGCCAGGCGGTGAAGGAATTCTGGGATCCCTTCCTCGTTGATCTGGATAAAGCCGACGAGGAAATGCTGTCCTACAAAGCCGGCATCCCCACCGGTCAGAAGTGCGAGAAATGCGGCCAGGGCGAACTGCTCGAACGCATTTCGCGTCACGGATTTTTCCTCGGCTGCAGCCGCTATCCCGAGTGCGATTACATCAAGGATCTTTCGCCCGAGCTTCCCGACGAGGGCGGCGAAGCCAAAATCGAATACTGCGACAATTGCGGCAAGGAAATGGTGATCAAGCGCGGGCGTTTCGGCGTTTTCCTCGCGTGCAAGGGCTACCCGGATTGCAAAACCACGCGGCGCCTGGTCAGCGGCACGCGCATCGCGCGTCAGCCCGATGTGCCGCTCGACGAAAAGTGCCCTCTCGACGACGCGCAACTTCTGCGCCGTCAGGGACGCTTCGGTGATTTCATCGGCTGTGCAAACTATCCGAAATGCAAGTACACCCGCCCCATCACGCTCGGCATTAAATGCCCGAAATGCAATGAAGGTGAGTTCGTTCGCCGCGGCATTTCCCGTGGACGCGGCGCCGGCCGCATTTTCTACGGCTGCAGCCGCTATCCCGATTGCGATTTCACCACGCCTCACGAACCGATCAACGAGCCGTGCCCGAAATGCGGCGCTCCGTTCATAGTGGAGAAACGCACGAAGCAAGGCAATTTCCGCAGCTGCATAAAAGAAGGCTGCGACTGGGAAATCGAAGCTCCCGCGCCCGTCGAAGCTGAAGCGAAACCTGAATTCGTGCACCCCCAAGAACCAGCTACGGTCGGCTCCTCCTCAAAATCCTAGAGTGGTGCAGCCGCTGTTGGCTGCGCTCTCCGGTTCACTTTGCGTCGCGCCGACACGAGCGCGCTGGCCGTTGCTTATGTAGCGGCCCCTTCGTCCCGCGAATTTCGGGGCCACGCAGGCATGTCCCGCGGCTCTCGCACCCCGCACCTTGAAACAGAATTAGCAGAGTGAAGTATGATGTCGCGATGCGCTTGCTGCTGGTGGAAGACGATCCCGGAGTTCTGCGCTTCGTCCTGAAAGGGCTGCGCGAACGAGCCTACGCGGTGGATACCGCGACCACGGGCGACGACGCCCTATATCAGGCCGAAATCAACACCTACGATCTGATCATCCTGGACGTGATGATTCCCGGCCGCGACGGTTTTGCAGTCTGCAAACAGATTCGCAAAACCGGCAATCGCGTGCCGATCCTGATGCTGACGGCGCTCGACGCCGTTGAGGATCGCATCACCGGCCTCGACGTTGGCGCCGACGATTACCTCGCCAAGCCCTTCGCCTTTCGCGAACTTCTCGCTCGTCTTCGCGCGCTGTTGCGGCGTTCCGGCGAACTCCGCCCGCCGAACATCACCGTGGCCGATGTGGTAGTGGACACCGCCGCCCAGACCGTAACGCGCCGCGGCCGCCGCATCCCGCTTACTACCAAGGAATATGCACTCGTGGAGTTTCTGGCGCGCAATGCGGGCCGCGTGGTAGGACGCGCGGCGATCGCCGAACACGTGTGGGACGAAACCTTCGATCCATTTTCAAACCTGATTGAAGTGTACGTGAACCGCCTGCGGCACAAAATTGACGAGGATTCCAAGCTGCCGCTGTTGCATACCAGGCGCGGCGCGGGCTATCTGTTCGGCCCCGAAGGAGAAATTGCCGCCGGCGACGACGCAGCGGACCGCGACGCGCTGGCACGCGCCAAGAAAAAATCACATACGGCGAGCAAGAAGAACCATGCTTGACACCCTCCGAGCGCGCCTGACCTTCTGGTACTCGCTCATCTTGACCATTTTTCTGCTGCTTTTCGGCCTCACCAGCTACCTGCTCTTTTCAAGAGCTGCGGATCGCCGCACGGATGCCGACCTGGCGGACCTTGGCAATTCCTTTCTCGTGACTTTCCAGGACGAACTCAAGGATCCGGACAATTCCGGCGGATTGCAGGATGCGGCGCGCCAAGCAACGCTCGAGCATCGCGTTCGCGACACCGTCTTTTTCATCGTGGACCCCGACGGGAAAACCGCGTTCAGCTCGGGAGACCTGCAGCCTTCCAGCCCGTCTGTGGATTCGATGGTTGCGCGCACGGTGGCCGCGAGCGGCTTCCAGAGTTTCGTGTCAGCAGCTTCGCAATCGGACCACACTTTTCAGACCATCGCCACCGACAGAGGCGGCTTCCGCGCCTACGCTCGGCGCTTCTCCGTGCGTGGCGACGCATGGTCGCTCGTGGTGCTGCGTTCCCTGCATCCGCAGCGGGAGCTTTTGGAGCAAATTCGGTTGACGTTCGCCTGGTTGATCCCTTTGGGCGTCCTGCTCGCGGGCGTCGGCGGATATTTTCTGGCGAGAAAGAGCCTCGCTCCCGTAGCCGCCATGGGCGCGCAAGTCGAACGCATTAGCGCCGCCAATCTGCACGAGCGGCTCGCAGTGCGCAACGCGAGCGATGAGCTTGGCCGGCTGGCGCGGACATTTAACGAGCTGTTGGATCGCCTGGACCAGACCTTCGAACGGCAACGCCGGTTTATTTCAGACGCTTCTCACGAGCTGCGGACACCGATCTCGATTCTTCGCGGCGAAGCCGAGGTAGCGCTCTCGCAAGCCGAGCGTACTCCCGAGGAATACCGCGAGTCCCTGGCTGTGCTACACGAAGAGGCGAAGCGCTTGGCGAACATCGTCGAAGACCTTTTCACCTTGACCCGCGCGGACGCCGGCGAATACCGCCTCGCGCGCAGCGATTTCTATCTGGATGAACTCGCCGCCGATTGCGTGCGTGCCACGCGCACCCTCGCTCAGGCCAAGAACCTTTCCTTGGTGGCGGTGGCGCCGCACGAAATGCCCGTTCGCGCGGATGAAGATTTGCTCCGGCGAATGATCCTGAATCTTCTGGATAACGCGATCAAGTACACGCCTGAAGGCGGGAACGTCACCCTGGCCTGCAGCGTCGCGGCGGACGGCTATGAGCTCAGCGTCACCGACAGTGGACCCGGCATCCCGGCTGACATGCAGTCGCGGATCTTCGAACGATTTTTCCGCGTCGATCGCGCCCGCTCCCGAACGGGACGGGACGGTGGCGCGGGCCTGGGCCTTTCCATCGCGCGCTGGATCGCTGAGGCACACCTGGGCCGGCTCGATCTGGAGCGCTCGGACGCCACCGGCAGCGTATTCAAGGCGCACATACCGGCGTCGGATGAAAATCCGGTCCCATCGACGTCCTCGCGTTAATCGTGCATTTATCTGGTTATCTCTAGCCTGAGTCCCGGGGATTGCCTGCGACGCCACATCGCCGTGCGTCTTTGTTCGCGAATATTGGAAATCATTCCCTACGAGGTTTACTCTGCTGTTCGGTCTGACTGGAAGGCGCCCGGAGTTTCGATGCCGCTAAGTTTTCAAACTGACGCAATCCCAGCTCAGCGAACGTAGAGGAGAAATTCTAATGACTTATTCAGCTCGAACTCGTGAGCCAAATCAGGTCTTACATTGCCACGGCGGCGGATCGGCCGGAGGAATAAACGGCTTGGTTTATCGCGTAATTCTCTTTGCTACTGGTGTCATCCTCGCGATTGCTGGCGTGGCATTCCAGACGCGCGCGCAGGAAACTTCCCCGTCGGCCGAAAATCAGCCCACGCAAGAAGCGCAGGTTCAACTGTTGCAGCCGCCTGGGGCCAACAACGCCACGGCTCCGGTGACGATCACGCTAGAGGACGCCATCGAGCGCGCACGCAAAAATGACGTTCAATTTCTGGCGGCAGTCAATGGCGCAAAAAGCGCGCACGAGGACCGTCTGCAGGCGCGCAATGCGATTTTGCCGCAGTTCAGCTACACCACACAGGCTCTGCTAACTCAAGGAAACGGCAAAACCCCCAACGGCCGATTCGTCACCAACGACGGCGTTCACGTCTACCGTTCGTGGGCAGTGACGCACGAAGACCTTTCTCCCGCTAATTACCTTGGCACCACGTATAACCGCGCAAAGGCCGCGGAAGCTGTCGCCAACGCCACCGCTGAAATCGCTAAGCGAGGCCTGACAGTAGCCGTCACGAAACTCTATTACGCCATGGCGAATTCGCAGCGCAAATATTCCACCGCGCAAGAGGCTCTCGATACGGCCAAGACGTTTTACAACAATACCCAGGATGCAGAGCGCGTAGGACAAGCGGCGCACAGCGACGTGATACAGGCGGAAATCCAGTACCGGCAACAGGAACAAGCCTACCAGGAGGCCAGCCTGGCCATGGAATCCGCGCGGCTCGACCTTGCCGTGCTTTTGTTTCCTACCCTAAACGAAAACTTCAGCGTGGTGGACGATCTCGATAACCCTGTCGCTTTGCCGCCGTTTGCCGAAGCGGAAAGAATGGCTGCACACGAGAATCCCGAGCTGCGCGTGGCGATGGAGGAACTGCGCAGCGCGAATTCGGAAGTCACCGCGGCGAAAGGCGCTTTCCTGCCCGCATTCTTTATGGATACCGACTACGGAATCGAAGCTAATGCATTTGCACTGCACAGCAGCAACGCCGCAGAGCCCCAGAAGGGCCCGTTGCCAAATCTTGGTTATTTCATCACGGTAGGCGTGAACGTCCCCGTGTGGGATTGGGGCACCCTCCGGAGCAAGCTGCACCAATCGGAATTGAAGCAGGAACAGGCGCGCGTGGAACTGAGCCAAGCCCACAAGCAGCTCCTGAGCAATTTGTACGGCTCGTACAACGAGGCTAACATCGCCCGCACGGCCGTAGAAGAGTCGCGCCACACGGCGGAACTCGCGGCAGAGAGTCTGCGCCTGATCAACTTGCGCTATCACGCCGGAGCATCGACCGCCCTCGAGGTCGTCAGCGCCGAAACCACTCTGACACAAGCGCGCAATGCCTACGATGACGCGCAGGTGCGTTATCGAGTGGCGCTAGCGACTCTGCAGACCGTGACTGGAACTTTTTGATTCCTATATGATCCGAATCCCTGGAAAATTCGTGGATAGAGGTGACTCCTCGATGTCGCATTTGCAACGAGCCGCCCGCGCGGCACGCGCTATTGGGCCCCTTGCAGCATTGGTTCTGGGCGCAGCTCTGCTCGTGCAGGGATGCTCGTCTAAAGAAGAAAAAGACGCCGAAGCCAACGTGACTGTGCAAGCGGCCACCGCGGAGAAGGCCACCATCCAGGACGAGATCTCCGCCGACGCCATCCTTTACCCGCGCGATCAAGCGGCGATCGTGCCGAGAGTGAACGCGCCGATCAAAAAATTCTTTGTGGATCGCGGCAGCAAGGTGCGCGCCGGGCAATTGCTGGCTGAACTTGAAAGCAGCGATCTCGCCGGCGCCGTCACCGAAAACCAGGGCGGATACCAACAAGCGCAAGCCAGCTACAACAGCGCGCTGCAATCCGCGAAGCAAGATCTGAATACTTCCAAGGAGCAGTTGGACGCGGCGCAGAAACTATACGACGGCCGCGAGAGCCTGTATAAGCAGGGCGCCATGGCCGCGAAGGACGTCGACGATGCGCGCATCGCATTAACCCAGGCCAAGAATCAGTATGACCTTGCGGAAAAGGCCTACACGCTAAAGGCAGCCGAAGGACAACTGACCGCCGCAAAAGGTAAAACGATCAGCGCCGAAGCGCAGTTGAGTTATACGAAAATTGTGAGTCCCATCAATGGTGTCGTAACCGACCGGCCCTTTTTTGCGGGAGAAACTGCGCCGAGCGGCAGCGCAATTCTCACCGTGATGGATTTGTCCAAAGTTGTCGCGCGCGCTTTCGTCTCGCCTCAGCAGGCGGCGCAGTTGCACGTCGGCGATGCCGCGACGATCGTGCCGGAACACGAGCAGTCCGAGATTCCTGCCAAGGTCACGGTCGTCAGCCCGGCTCTCGATCCCAATAGCACCACGGTGCAGGTCTGGGTCGAAGCGCCCAATCCTGGCGGCAAACTCAAGTCTGGCTCATCCGTGAAGCTGGACATCGTGTCGAAAACCGTGAAGGACGCGCTCGTGGTTCCGGCCGAAGCCATCCTCACTGGAGCGGACGGAGCGAGGACGGTGATGGTGATTGACAAGGATGGGAAAGCTCACCAAACAGTCGTCACCACCGGAATTCAAGATGACAAGCAAGTGCAAATCCTCAACGGGCTTGAAATCGGCCAGCAGGTGGTGACCTCCGGCGCTTACGGCTTGCCTGATGGCACCAAGGTGACAGTCTCCAAGGGTCCCGAACCCAAAGGCGCCGAATCGAAGGGTGGCGAGCCCGATTGAGGCCCGAGAGGGGCCAATCGAGGAACGACCTGAGCCATCTATGACAAATTCAAGCCGAAATACTACCAGCGTTCTAGAGCAAGAGAAGCGAGACGGCGGCGAGGTCTACTGGTTCGCGCGCGAGCACAAATCAATCATCTTTCTCATCATCACTCTTGCCTTGGTGGGAGCATATCTCGCGTTCAGCATTCCGATTGCAGTATTTCCCACCACGGATTTCCCGCGCATCCTGATCGGCGTGGACAACGGCGTGATGCCGATCGACCAAATGCTGGTTACGATCACTCGCCCGATCGAGGAAGCCGTCCGCGGCGTCCAGGGAATTGAAGACGTCCGATCGATCACCAGCCGAGGCTCAGCCGAAATTGATTTGTATTTCAGTTGGAATGTGGACATGTTCCAGACGCTGCAACGAGTCAACGCGGCCCTGGCGCGCGTGCAATCCACTCTGCCACCCACCGCCAAGATCACCAGCGATCAACTGGAATTTTCGAGCTTCCCCATTCTGGGATACGGACTGACATCCGACAAGGTTTCACAGGCGCAGCTGTGGGAAATCGCCACCTATGACATCCAGCCGCGACTGGCAAGTCTGCAAGGCGTCTCAACAATCGTGGTCCAGGGCGGCGAAATGCCTGAGTTTCATATCGTGCCGGACCCGGCCAAGCTGCGTGCTGCATCAGTGAGCGTCTCGGACATTCTCTCGGCCGTCGAGAAATCCAACATTATTCAGTCGCCAGGACTTTTCCCGCGGAACCATCAATTGACCCTGGGGTTGATCAGCGGCCAGGCGCACGATGCGCAGGAAATCTCGAAAATCTTCGTCAAAAGTTCGCCGGCGGGAGGCCCGATTTATGTGGGCGACCTGGCGGCGGTGACGCCCTCGTTCGAACCGCATTTCACCATCGTTACCTCCGATGGCAAGCCGGGCGTGCTCATCAACATCAATCGCCAGCGCGCCAGCAACACCATGCAAGTAGCCAATTCGGTGAAAGCGGAAATGGCGGCCATCGAAAAGACTCTGCCGCCCGGGGTGCATGTGAGCGTTTTTTACGACCAGTCGTGGATCGTCGGACAATCCATCAAGAGCGTGCGCGACGCGATCTTGATCGGCTTGCTACTCGCGTCCGCCGTGCTCGTGCTGTTTCTGCGCGATTGGGGCACGTCCTTCATTGCCGGCATGGTGATTCCGATCAGCCTGTTGGTTACGTTCATCGTGATGCGGTTTCTCGGGGAAAGCTTCAACCTCATGACGCTCGGCGGAATGGCGGCGGCGGTCGGTCTGATTATTGACGACGCGATCGTCGTGCTGGAAAACGTGGTGCTGCACCGCGAAGCAGGCGAAGAACGATTCCGCGCCGTAGCTTTGACACTAGAAGAACTTTCTCCGGCGCTGGTTGGTTCCACGTTGACGCCAATCGTCGTCTTCCTTCCACTGATTGCGATTACCGGCGTAACCGGCGTCTTTTTCCGCGCCATGGCATTGACGATCGGTGTAGCCTTGCTCACTTCCCTCACGCTCGCGCTGACCTGGACGCCAACCCTGTGCCTCTACTTGCTCCGCAAACAATCGGGTCACAGCGCTCAGGACACCCCGCGCGCAATAGCGGCTCAAGCGAGTCTCACCTCTACGCCGGACGCAGCCGCCGCTTCGGCAAGTACTGACGCAGAACGCCGGAAAATAGAGATGACTCGGTTGATGCAAGCCGAAGAGCAGCACCTGATGAAAGGGTATTTCGGCCGCGTGATTCGCTTCTACGAACGCTGGTTCCAACGCAGTCTGAGATATCCGATCTGGGTGCCGGTACTTACGGTAGTAATCATCGTCGTTTCCTACCTTTGCTATCAGCATATCGGCTCCGACCTGCTGCCGAAAATGGACGAAGGCAGTTTCATCCTCGATTATGTAACGCCGGCGGGAAGCTCGCTTGAGGAAACCGACCGCATGATCACCCATGTCAGCCAGATCGTGCGCTCTGTTCCTGAAGTCGCGGTCACTTCTCGCCGCACCGGGCTTCAACTCGGCCTGGCCGCGGTGACCGAAGCGAATATCGGCGACATCTCCGCCGATTTGAAAACCGACCGCGACCGCGATATTTGGGAAATCATGAACGACATTCGCACCAAGGTCACGCAGGCGGAGCCGGCCGTCCAGGTGGAATTCACCCAGAAACTTCAAGACATGATCGGCGACCTCACCAGCGCTCCTCAGCCGATCGACATCATGTTGTTTTCTCCCGATGCCAAGCTCCTGAAAGAATGGGCGCCACGCGTGGCCGAATCCATCGGGAAAATTGACGTAGGCGGGAACCGTCCGATCGTGGATGTTGACGACGGAATCGATTCCACCACCAGCGGGCCAGCGGTCTCTTTTCAAGTGGATATGGCGAAAGCCTCGCACGCCGGATTCACGCCGCAGGACGTGGCCAACGAAGCGCAAGCCATGCTGAATGGAGTGGAGGCCACCGCGCCGGTGGTCGTCAACGATCGCCCCTACGCCGTGCGCATCCGCTATCCCGCCGATATCCGGTCGTCGCTCGAGGCGATGACCAACACCATGCTTGTCAGCCCCGGGGGCCATACTGCGAACTTGGGTTCGCTTGCCATGATGACCGATGTAGCGGGCCAGACGGAAATTCTCCAGGATAATGAGCAGCGCTACGTGGCCGTCACCGCGCGGCTCGAAGGTCTCGATATGGGCCACGGCATTGCCGCCGTTCAAGCGGCGCTGGCCAAGCTGCATCTGCCACCGTCGATTCGAGTCGAGTACGGCGGACTTTACAAAACACAGCAGAGCTCGTTCCGCGACTTGACGATGGTCCTCGCGCTGGCCATTGTCTTTGTGTTCCTCGTGCTGCTGTTCGAGTTTCGCAATTTCTCCGCACCCGTTTCCATTCTGACTTCCGCCGTGCTGTCCACGGCCGGCGTCTTCGTGGCGCTGCTGCTCGCGGGGATCACGTTCAACTTGTCCTCGTTCATGGGCCTGATTATGGTCATCGGGATTGTCGCCAAGAACGGCATCTTGCTGCTCGATGCCGACGAAAAATTTCGCGCGGCAGGTTTTTCACGCGAAGAAGCCATTTTGCAGGCCGGCCGCAGGAGATTGCGACCGATCGCGATGACCGCGATTGCGGCAGTGGCGGGAATGTTGCCGTTGGCGCTGGCCATCGGCGCCGGTTCGCAGATGCTGCAGCCGCTGGCTGTAGCAGTCATCGGCGGCCTGCTGATCGCGATGATCCTCTCGCTATTCGTGACTCCGACGATTTATTACTACATGACGCGCGAACGCGCCAAAGTCCTCGTCCACGGAATCTAGTCACACCCATGAACGCAGAGGCGTGCAAGCCGGGGTCTTTGCGACCGCGCCTCAAAAATAAAATTTCAAAGCAAATTGAATTAGACGCGGATCTCGCGCTCCCTGCACAAATCCAAATTGCGGGGTGCCGAACTCTAACGGTTGAGGCTCTTCGCTAATCTGGCCCTGCGGTTCGAACAGTGGGTTCACGTGGTTCCAGATGTTAAAAAACTCCGCGCGGAATTCGAAGCGCACCTGCTCGCGCACGGGAAACAGCTTGAAGATGGAGAAATCCCAATTCTGAAATCCAGGTCCGCGCACGATATTTCGTCCAGCGTTTCCGAATGTGAATGGAATGGTGTTGTCCACGAAAGCGCAGGTATTGAAAACGGTGCCGGCCATGCAAGGCTTTGCGTTGGGATTACCGACGACATTGGGGCGAACATCGAAGAATCCCACGCCACCTCCGCCGTCGCTCGACGAGACATTCGTCGCGGCGTCGGTAATCGTAAACCAATTGCCGGTTGAAGCCGTGGTGATGCCGGCAATTTGCCAATTCCCGATAATTTGGTTTTTCAGCCCAGTTGCGTCGCTTCCGAACCTTTTCCCATTCCCAAATGGCAGCTGGTAGATATAACTAATCACGAAACGATGGCGCACATCGAAATCGGAATTGCCGTATTCGAGAGAGGGGAACCGCTGATCGCGGAAATCGCCGTTATTGAGTGAGCCCAAGGCGGCGCTGGACGCGTCATCCAAGGCGTGTGCGTAGGTATAGGACGCTTCAAATTGCAGCCCGCGAGAAAACGTCTTTTCCAGACGAACTTGCAAGGAATTGTAGTTCGAGAAACCGTCGGTCCGCAGCAGATCGATCCCGGTATCGAAAACCCCGTTGCAGCTGGGAGGAAAAACTGAATTGTCGCACATCTGTGCGGGCCGCCGCGGAGCGGTGGGGCAATTGCCGGGCATATTCGGAAAAGTCGTACAGAATGTGGCATCCGGCACCGCCTGATTTCCGTTGTAGAAATTGTAGAGCTTGGAACCGTGCGAACCCGCGTAAGAAAACTCCAGCACAGTTTGGCTTGGCAGCTGATATTGGAATCCAAGATGCCACTGCTGGGTATAGGGCGTGCGCACCTTTGGGCTTACGGAAAATAGGATGGGAGTATTCGGATCTGTCAAAGAAGTTGCCGGAAAACCTTGGGACAGTACATTCAGCGGCAAGGTCGAGTTGCTTGCGCTAATCGAACAATCTACCTGGCCCGGATTTGGATTCGCAGACGACAAAAAACAAGGTGGACTGAAAGATTGAGTTACAAAGAATGGCGGATTGAAACCCGGACTCGGATTTGAATACGGACCGTTCTCCTGTCCGCCGTAAAACATTCCGTAGCCGGTTCGAAGCACGAGCTTATTATTAATCTGATACGCGAGGCCGACGCGCGGAGCCAAATTATTCAGATCAGGGGAGATCAAACCCTTGCTGCCGTTACGCACAATGGGAATGTTTGCAGCCAGGAACGGCGTGAGCTGGGCATCCTGCCCGTTCGGGACGACGAGCGAGTCCGTTGCGAAATCAAAGTTGGCCTGCTCTTTTCCGGCCGCTTTGATCGTGGTAAACAGCTCATATCGCAATCCAAGATTGAGCGTCAAGCGTTGCGTCATTCGAAAATCGTCTTGCGCGTAGAAAGAGTAAATTTGCCGGTGATAATCAACGTTGTGCGTGTTGGTGATGGTCCCGCCGTCTGGAATCCCGAGGAGGAACGTGGCGAACGCTTCGCCACCGGTCGTCGGAGCAGCAGGGTTATCAGTGAAATCGCTCGCGAAATTCAGTGTTCCGCGAGGAGCGGACGGTTCGAAAAGAGTAAATTGCTCTTTCCGGATTTCGATTCCGAATTTCGCGGAGTGCCGGCCATGAATCCACGTCAAATTGTCCGTCACCACGTAGCTATTCTGTTTTTCGATGGCCGGGAGAAAACCAGAGCTGCCGATCGTTGCCGTTCCATCGTTGATACTGATTTGTGGCAAGCCCCCAAGATCCGGCCCGAAGGGAACGCCGGGAAAGTCGAGTTGCTGTGCGACGTTCGTATTCGCGTTGAGCTGAAGACGATGCGAGTTGATCCGGTTGTATCCGAGACGGAACTCGTTCACTAAATTCGAAGCGAATACGTGACTTTCGCTGATAGCCACGCTCCGAAAGGAGTCGTCTTCGGTTCCGTCCTGAAAGGCTCCGCCGTCCAATGCGTTTTGGAACGGTGACGGTGTGAAGCTTGGCTGGTCTTCGTAGCTGAACCTGCCGAAGATGCTGTCCTTATCTGAAAATTTATGATCAACGCGAATATCGAAATTGTTGCGGCTGTAAGTTCGTTTTGGATCAGCAATAAAATTATTCCCGTTAATATCTGTGTTCGGCGTTGGGAAGAGCGCAGAAAGCCGCGCCGCCAAAGAATCAATAGAACCCGCCGGAAACATGTTCGTCGGGTTGCCTGCTCCGTCCACGCCGATGGGCACGCCACAGAAGCCACCTGGATTCAAACCGGAAACTTGCGCCAGCCGCGAATTGAAAATTTCCCCGACGAATGTGGGGTGAGCGCTGCAATCACGCGCGACTTGATTCGTCACATTACCATTCATGTCTACCGCCATAGCCGGCGTGCTCGTAAGAAAACTCGAGAAATCGCCGCCGATTTCCGCTGGGGTGGGCACTAACGAAAGTTGCGGCAAAGCCTGTATGACACGAAAACCTTCGTAGTCTATGAAAAAGAAGGTTCGATCCTTGAGGATTGGCCCGCCGAGCGTCGCTCCAAATTGATTCTGATGGTAAGGCTGCCGGCTGGAGTCAAATGCGTTCCGTCCGTCGAGCGCATCGTTGCGAAAAAATTCGTAGACGTCGCCGTGAAAGCTGTTCGTTCCCGATTTAATGATGGCG
>Ga0208603_1000008_pt1 | contig 31420 bp, 26 predicted proteins | sample MicForSoSWNC24_M_FD_188001 | JGI IMG/M metagenome (GOLD analysis project Ga0208603, IMG submission 188001) | Forest soil microbial communities from Harvard Forest Long Term Ecological Research site in Petersham, Massachusetts, USA - MetaG HF008... | ecosystem: Environmental > Terrestrial > Soil... | reverse complement strand
TTCTGGGACAACGGTGGGGTGATTCTGACCAACGGTTGGGATCGCAATTCGCGCCGAGCCGCCGTTGAGAAATTTAAGCTCGATTGGGCGGATTTCGAGGACCGTCACGAGCTGATGCTGAATGCCTTTGAGACCGGGCGGGCCACAATCGATGAATATCTGCGCAGAACGGTCTTCTATAAGGAGCGGGCGTTTACTCCGGACGATTTCAAGAAGTTCATGTTCGAGCAGTCCCAGCCATTTTCCGAATCGTTGGAATTCCTTGGAAAGCTCGCGCAGACGCGGGCGTATCTGATGGCTTCGCTTAATAACGAATCGCGCGAAATCAATGAATACCGGATTCACAGATTTCATCTGCGGGATTACTTTCAGGCTTTCTTCAGTTCCTGCTATCTGGGCGTGCGGAAACCGGAGGAGCAAATTTACCGGCTGGCGCTGGAAATTGCGCAGCGCGAGCCGGAAGAATGTATTCTGATTGATGACCGGGGATTGAACCTGGAATGCGCCCGGGAAATTGGAATGCACACGATTCAATTCAAGAATGTTGATCAACTCCGCCAGGACTTAGCGCAACAGGGAATCGTGGTCCCTGGAAAGTAACCCCGGCCGGCCAAGGCACCTGCGCCGGATCCGTGGACTCCAATCGCGAGGATTTGATTCTCATGAAACTCGATACGCGCGTATTTCCGGACATGGATGCCTTGAGCCGCGATGCTTTGGAGGAAGTTTCCGACAATATTCGCGATGCGATCGCGCAGCGGGGCCGTTTCGTGATTGCGTTGTCCGGAGGGCACACGCCCGCAAAAATGTATTCGCTCTGGGGCGCTGCGCGAAAATATCGTGACCAAACGCCCTGGGATCGCGTTCATATGTTCTGGGGCGACGAACGCTACGTGCCGGCGGACGACCCGCTCAGTAACTATAAAATGACGCGCGAGACTCTGCTTTCACATGTACCCATTCCGGCAGCGAATATTCATCCGGCCCCCACCAGCTTGCCGACGCCCGAAAAGGCAGCGGAAGCGTATGACGCGCAGGTTCGCGGCTTCTTTGGCGCGGACGAGCCGGTCTATGATGTGACCTTGCTGGGTCTTGGGCCCGAAGGGCACACCGCTTCGCTTTTTCCCGGGTCGCCGGCCCTGGAAGAAAAGCAGCGCTGGGTTGTTGCGGTGCAGGTAGCGGCGAAACCGCCCAATCGGCTGACGTTCACGCTACCGGTGTTGAATCGCAGCCGAAATACGTATTTCTTGGTAGCCGGAAAGGACAAGCGCGAAATCCTTGCCGCTCTTCGTTCCGAGCCCGATTCGAGGCCGAGCCAGTATCCGGCCGGCAGGGTTCGCCCGGCTCGCGGCCGCGTGCTTTGGTTCCTCGACCAGGCTGCCGCAAGCTGACCTTAACCCCTTTTTTGTGATGCCTTCTGCGGGATGGCACGTCTAAATCAGCACCGGCGTGAGGTGCCCATGAAAGGTGCCGAGGCGCGTTAAATTGATGCGATTCTCCAACAAGAATTGTCGGGTGCCTCCTGGCAGAAGGCGGTAAAATAGGGTGAATTGTGGTTCATGAACAACCAGGATAAGTCCGGAAAACTGAAATCGTTTTCCTTAAGCCGACACATCGAATTACGTCGCAGCGATCAAACTAGCAATGATGCAACTACTCAAAAGGACCTCGATAAATGCCGGTGCCATGACTGCCTTGGTGGCAGTTTCGCTCTTCCTGTCCGCCTGCACCACTAGGACTGCCGAAACGGCGCCTAATCTCGCCGTTCCGGTGACGGTAGCGAAGGCCGAGCAGAAGACTGTGCCGATCAATCTGACCGCTATTGGGACGGCTGAAGCGTTTTCGACGGTTTCGATTAAGAGCCAGGTAAACGCGATCCTCGAACAGGTCCATTTCAAACAGGGCGATTTCGTCAAGAAAGGTGATCTGCTTTTCACGCTGGATGCCCGGCCGTTCCAATCGTCGCTCGCGCAGGCGCAGGCCAATCTCGCCCGCGACAAGGCGCAGGAAGAACTGAATCAAGTGCAAGCCACGCGCTATGAAAAGCTCTTCGCCGCTGGCGTCGCGCCCAGAGAGCAATACGATCAGATGAGGGCCAACGCCGACGCCCAGCAGGCGCTGGTTCACGCGGACGAAGCCGCGGTGGAATCTGCGAAGCTGCAACTGCAGTACTGCACCATCTATTCTCCCGTGGACGGCCGCACGGGCGCGCTGCAGGTTTACCCGGGGAATTTGGTCAAAGAGAACGACGTACCAGTTTTAGTGGTGATCAACGAGATTTCACCCATCTTCGTGGATTTTGCCGTGCCGGAGCAATATCTGGGCGTCGTGAAGAAATATATGACCGGCGGGCGCTTGCAGATTCAGTCCACGCCTTATGGCGACACGGTGCCAGAAACTGGCTACCTGACGTTTGTGGACAACAACGTAGACAATACGACAGGGACCATCAAACTGAAGGGCACGTTTCCTAACGGCGATCACCGTCTGTGGCCGGGGCAGTTTTCGACCGTGTCGTTGCGTCTGGCGGAAGAGGAAAAGGCTACGGTGGTTCCGTCGCAAGCGGTCCAGACCGGCGCTTCGGGAGATTTCATTTTCGTGGTGAAGTCCGATAGCACTGCGGAATCACGTCCAGTGAAAGTAGCGCGCCAGATTGACGGCGAAACGGTGATTTCGAGCGGAGTTGCGCCTGGCGACACCGTCGTGACGGACGGGCAGCTTCGGTTGATTCCGGGCATCAAGGTGCAAGTGAAGGGCAACAATCAGGGCGGCTAGAGATGTTTCTATGATTAGTATCGCCGAACCATTTATTCGCCGTCCGGTCATGACCACTCTGGTCATGCTGTCCATTTTATTGTTCGGCGTCCTCGGTTACCGCGCTCTCGCTGTCAGCGAACTGCCGAACGTAGATTACCCCACCATAGAAGTAGGAGCTTCATTGCCGGGAGCTAGCCCGGAAACGGTCGCTTCGGCGATTGCCACACCTCTGGAGAAACAGTTCTCGACGATTGCGGGTATTGACTCGATGACTTCGTCGAGTTCACTCGGCGGGACCTCCATTACGCTGCAATTCGATTTAAGCCGCAATATTGATGGTGCAGCGCAAGACGTTCAAGCGGCCATTTCCCGCGCCTCATCGCAACTGCCGCCCAATATGCCGACGCCGCCCACCTACAACAAGGTGAACCCGGCGGTCCAGCCGATCCTCTATATCGCGATGGGTTCGAAGACGCTGCCGCCCTACACGGTGGATCGCTACGCCGAAACGCTGATGGGGCAGCGGATTTCGATGGTGAAGGGTGTCGCGCAGGTGCAAGTATATGGCTCGCAGAAGTATGCGGTACGCATTCAGCTTGACCCTCAGGCGCTCGCGACGCGACAAATCGGCGTAGACGAAATCCACACGGCGGTGCAGAACGGCAACGTGAATATGCCGGTGGGCACATTGTATGGAGATCATCGCGCGTTCACGTTGCAGGCCAACGGCCAACTGACACATGCGTCGATGTACCGGCCATTGATCGTGGCCTATCGCAATGGATCGCCGGTGCGCTTGGAAGACGTGGGCAAGGTGTTCGACAGTGTGCAGGACAATCGCGTCGCGAATTGGTGGAACGACACGGAATCGGTGGTCTTGGCTATCGAACGCCAGCCCGGCACTAATACCGTGGAAGTTGTGGATGCCGTGAAACAGCTGCTCCCGCAGTTCCGCGCGATTATTCCTCCCTCGATTCACATGCAAATTTTGTACGACGCGTCGGAATCCATTCGCAATTCCGTAGCGGACGTGAAATTCACGCTGTTCCTGGCCGTGGCGCTAGTGATCATGGTTATCTTTTTGTTCCTGCGAAACCTCTCCGCCACGTTGATTCCCAGTTTCGCGCTGCCGATGTCCATCATCGGAACCTTTGCTGTGATGTATCTGCTGGGCTATACCATCGACAACCTCTCGCTCATGGCACTGACGCTTTCGGTAGGCTTCGTCGTCGACGACGCGATCGTGATGCTGGAAAACATCGTCCGGCACATGGAGATGGGCGAAAGCGTGATGGAAGCGGCGCTCAGTGGCTCGCGCGAGATCGGGTTCACCATTCTGTCGATGACCCTTTCGCTGGCCGCCGTGTTTCTGCCTGTGTTTCTGATGGGCGGGATCATGGGGCGGCTGCTGCACGAATTCGCAGTAGTGATCATCACCGCGATTCTGGTGTCCGGGTTTGTGTCGCTGACTCTGACGCCTATGTTGTGCAGCCGCTTTTTGCGTCCGGTTGCGGAGCAGAAACATGGGCGCCTGTACATGGCGCTGGAGCGCTTCTTTGACCGGCTGTTGCGCTACTACGACATTTCCTTGCAGTGGGCGTTGCGGCACCGTGTGTTCGTGATGGCGGTCTCCGGCGTGATTCTGGTCGTTACGGCTTGGCAATTCAAGGTGATCCCCAAGGGCTTTTTGCCGCCGGAAGACCGCTCGCAGATATTTATCACCACCGAGGCTGCGCAGGGAATATCGTTTGACTCGATGCGTGCGCACCAGCTCGAATTGAACAAGATTGCGCTGGCTGATTCGAACGTGCGCGACTTTTTTTCAGGAGTAGGCGACTTTTCCTCGAGCAATGTAGGAATTATGTTTCTACACCTGAAAGATCGTCCCGAGCGTCCCGTAATTCCCAGCCCGACCCTTACTGCGCTAGCTGCGAAATATGGAAACGTACCGATCATTGGGAGTTCACTGCGCGCGATTGCGCCACGATTTGCACATCACGCCACGATTGATGAGGTGATTGATGAACTGAGCGCGAAGTTTGCGCCGGTGACCGGCATGAACGCTTACATGCAGAATCTTCCACCGATTCAGGTGGACTCTCAGCTCAGTAAGAGCCAGTACCAACTCGCCCTGCAAAGCCCGGACACGCAAGAGTTGTACCGTGAGTCCGTCGCATTCCAGCAAAAAATGGCCAAGCTGCCGGGACTGCAGGACGTGACCAGCGATCTGCTGATCGCAAATCCCCAGGTGAACGTGAATATTGACCGCGACAAGGCGTCGGCTCTGGGGGTAACGGCCGAACAAGTTGAGGATGCGCTGTACACAGCTTATGGCCAGCGCCAGGTTTCGACGATCTATGCGCCCAACGACGAATATTGGGTGATCATGGAGCTCGAAGATAAATACCAGAAAGACCCAGCGGCGCTTTCAATGCTTTACATTCGTTCGAGCAACGGAACGTTGGTTCCGTTGAATGCGGTTGCAAGTCTGTCGTCGAGCTTGGGACCTCTCACCGTGAACCATTTCGGCCAATTGCCCGCAGTGACGATTTCGTTCAATTTGGCAAAGGGTGCTGCCATCGGCGACGCGGTGGACTCGGTGAAGCGATTGGCACGGGAGGAGCTGCCTCCTTCTGTGACGGCCCAGTTCCAGGGCACTGCTAAGGCATTCGAGGCCTCATTAACGGGCTTGGGACTTTTACTATTCATGGCTGTACTGGTCATCTATATCGTCCTGGGCATTTTGTATGAAAGCTTCATTCATCCGATTACGATTCTTTCTGGTTTGCCTTCGGCGGCGTTTGGCGCGCTCCTCACCCTGCAGATATTTCACTTGAGTTTGGATCTGTACGGTTTCGTAGGCGTGATCATGCTGATTGGCATCGTGAAGAAGAACGCGATCATGATGGTGGACTTCGCCGTGGAGCGCGAACGAACGGGCAACAAGACCGCCGCGGAAGCGATCTACGAGGGCTGCCTGATCCGCTTCAGACCCATTACGATGACCACCATGGCGGCGCTGATGGGCACGGCTCCGATTGCGTTTGGCGTTGGCCCGGGAGCGGATGCAAGACGGCCGCTGGGACTCGCGGTAGTCGGTGGATTGATCTTTTCGCAGATGGTTACGCTATATTTGACGCCCGTTTTTTATACTTACATGGACACTTTCCAGGATTGGCTGGAAGTCCGTTTCGGGAAAGCGACCGGAAAAGGGAAAGCACAACTCGCGGGCGGACAGGTTTCGGCCGATTAGCCGGCCGCTATCAGTGAATTTTCTTCACTGCTAATTCTCCACTCGATTGTCCTTTTGTACAGTTTTTCGTTCCGACCTGTACCAAAACTACCTGTCACTTCGTACCATTGACGCTGAAAATGGGCCTGCTTAGCATGATTGCAGGACGCGAACGCGTCCCGGAATGTGGGGATTGGTGACCCGTGTTTCGTCCTAGCCTCGCGGGGACTCAATCGGAATGCCATTTGGCGAAGACCTGCCAAGAGATATCAAAATGCGCCGCAATCGGCGCGGCCCTCGAATGAACTCGCGCGTACCGGTGATCATCGAATGGAACGGCAAAGTCGGACCGGTGCATTTCGAGTCGGCTTTTACGCGGGTAGTCAACGCCTATGGTTGCCTGCTGGTCAGCCCAAAGGACGTGGAATTGCAGACACGGTTGCGTGTGACCAACCTGGCCACGCGACGCGCGGTTGACGGGCACGTGGTTTGGAAAGGGATGCAACGGCCAGACGGATGGGATTTGGGTGTTGAGCTCATTTCGGCCGATCAACATTTCTGGGGTGTTGACCTTTGAAACCGGAAACGTTTAGGGCTCCTGCGGCGAAATCCTCGACAACGCCGGCAAAAACTCAGATGACGCCCGTGAGGGCGGTTGTGCAGGGGGGGCAGCCGCGTGCAACCAAGCCCGGCGCTACGGGGGGAACGCAAGCTGTCGCGGGTGAGGAACGGCGGCGCAGCCAGCGAGTGCTGCTTCGCGTACGCGCGAACATCCACGTGGCGTTGCAGGGCAAGCCGACAACTTTCGACACAACCACGCTCAGCGTCAATAGTCACGGCGCGATGGTCATTCTGAAGCAGAGCTTGCCGCCAGATACGCGGCTTGTATTGGAACATGCCGGAACGAAGCAGCGAGTGGCCTGCAAGGTGGTCCGTCCATCACGAGAAATTCCCGAAGGCTACCAAATCCCCATCGAATTCGATTCTCCCGCGCCCAATTTTTGGGGCATCGCATTTCCGCCGAACGATTGGCGCCCCGACGATTTGTAGCCCTCGCCTGATTTCGCTGCTAGACGTGTTGCGCGAAGGGAAGCCTGTGCAGATCGAGGTTTCCGCCGGAGAGAATGATTCCCACCTTCTTGCCCGATGCGCCGATCTTTCGAAATAATGCGGGCGCGGCGGCCACCGCGCCAGAAGGCTCCACGACAAGCTTCAGCCGTTCCCACAACAGCAGCATCGCTTCGACGATTTCATCTTCTGTAACCAGCGAAACCTCGTCCAGCTTCTCGCGAAGAATCGAGTACGTCAGCGGGCACAATGCGGCGCGAAGCCCGTCCGCCATCGTTTCCGTGGAAGCCACGGGCTCGATTTTGCCGGATGATAGCGAACGGTAGGCGTCATCCGCGTTGCGTGGCTCGCCGCCAATCACGCGAACTCCGGGGCGAAGACCCTTTGAGGCGATCGCTGTTCCGCTTAGCAGCCCGCCGCCGCTTACCGGGGCAAGCATCATATCCAAATCACGAACTTCCTTGAGCAATTCGAGCGCAGCCGTACCTTGCCCGGCGACCACGCGAGCGTCGTTGTACGGATGCACCAGATGCGCGCCAGTGCGATTCATCACTTCCGCTGTGACGGCTTCGCGGGAAGCCAGATTCGGTTCGCACTCCGTGATTTTGCCGCCGTACGACTGGACGGCGCGCTTCTTCGCGGCGGATGAATTGGAAGGCATGACGATATAAGCAGGAATGCCTCTCCAGCGCGCCGCCTGTGCCAGCGCTGCCGCGTGGTTGCCGGATGAAGGCGCCACAACCCCGCGCCTTGCTTCGTCTTCCGTCAGAGAGAACACCGCGTTCGTCGCACCGCGAATTTTGAACGAACCCGTCTTTTGCAGGTTTTCACACTTGAAGAACAGTCGCGCGCCGGCGATTTCATCCAGAGAGGCGGAAGTTACAACCGGTGTGCGATGAATCCGCGGAGCGATACGCCGATAGGCAGCGCGGATGGCGTCAAGGTCTGGCGCTGCGGATTGCAATTTGCTCGGCTTGGAACGAGTTAGCATGATGGGCGCGCGGTTCATTATGGCACATCGAATTTGTCCTAACTGCTCGCAAATTCCGCACACCGAAACATTAAATTGTTGACTCGAACTTCGCTGAATACAATTCTCCGACTCCCCCTTCCAGAAGTGTCTTCGTGAAAAACAAAAATCTTAAAGCTTCGGAGGAGGATTCCATGTCCAGTAACGATCCGCATTGTTCCGCGCAAGGCCTACGCGATACCGGTTCGATTGAACGTCATCACGCAAGAATTGGCGGCGGTTGGTGCACGCGCGAGGGTGGGAATACCACGCGGTGCGACGAAATTCCTGGAAACGATTCCCCTGCCACAGCAAGGCGAAACCGTAGATCTATCCGAACGCGGAATTCGCTTCAAGACCCGCCACAGCCTAAGCGTCGGAGAAAGCGTCGAAATATTCTTCATGCTTCCCCCTGAACTGACCGGGCGGCGGGAGATCGAAGACGTCAAGTGCAACGCCAGAGTGGTACACGTTGACCGCGAAGCGGATATGAGCGGCCGCAGCGGAGTCGGCACCGCCATTGAGTGCTTCGAGCCCACATCCGTTGCGCGCAATTGGGATAACTAGCCGCGGGCCCCTCCGAACTATTTAGCTCGGCGTTGGCCGACTGTAAACGTGACCTTCGCAGCGGTGGTGTTGTCGAATTGATCGGAAATCTGCACGGCGACGGTGTGTTCGCCCGGTGTCAAGTTCGGAATTGCGATCTGGTAGCTTTCCCTGGGCGCGTCGGATAATACCCCCACGGGGAAGGTCGTAAGCCACTCGCCCGCGTCCACGCTATATTGGGCATGTGCAATCGCGATTGCCGAGCTCAAGCCGTCAAAACTGATCTTCGCGGCGGGCTCGCTCGCGTCGGCGCGGAGATTTTCGATGCGCGGCGGCGTATTTTCGACCTCGAACCGATCACTGACGCGCTCGTTCGTTCGAGCGTCGTGCGGCGGGTTCGATGGCGAGTCCGAGGCCACGATCTTGAGGTAGTAAGGGCCATCGGGCATCGTGGTCGTGTCCCAGGAATAAAAGTGCTGGGTGACCTTGTCTTTCAACAACCGCCAGTTCTGCTCACCTTCGCCGCGATAATAAATCGAAAAAACCAGGTCGTCATCGTTATCGTCATGCGCGTTCCAAAGAACGCTTTCGTAACCCTTGTCTTCGAAACCTTGCGGAGGGACCTCGACTTTCGGCGGCTTTGCAGCAGTATCGGTGATCGCGACAATTACCGGGAAGGGCGATGCACCGGGACGCTGCGGCAATTTGAGCTGCACGGCGGCAGCGGCACCAGGACCACCTTGCTGCACCGAGAATCCTTGCACGCGGACTCCGGGATCTTGAATCGCGATGTCGTCCACGACCGGCGCAACGTTTTCCGGCTGGTACGCGACGCTGACCCAGGAAATGTTGGGAGGAGCACCCTTGTCTGTGTCGAAAAAGACCGCTTTCCACTGGATAAATCGGGCAGGGGGACAGGTCACCGCCTCATTGGAAATGTTTTTGTACGGGCCGGACCACGCGCTCCAGTTTTTCTCTGGACTGGAGGTGTTCCCTGAGCGCACGTAAAAGGCTACTTTGCCTTCTGTCGCGCCGTTGTCTCCCCACCACGTCAGGCGGCCCCAGCGAGAGAAAATTTTGGCGTCGAAAGGATCGGATTCAAAACTGCCATTGGCTTCGTAGCTCGGGCCGAGGGTAAATACCTTTCCAGGATTCGCGGTGCCGACCAGAACTGCCCCGTCACGGCCGGCAATCAAGCTGGTTACCTGAGCGGAAGCCGTTTTCGCGATGCTGGAATAGACGTCGTTGCCTTCCAGTTCGATGATGGTGCCTTTGTTGCCGGTACCGAGCAAAATCTTGCCATTCGGAGAGAGTCCCATTGCGAAGACCAATTCTTCCCGTGAAGTCCACAGCGTAGTCGGGGCACCTTCCCCAGATATCTCCACAACTTCCGAGCCGCCTGTGGTCGAGGGGAAGAAAGAGAATGGCGCGGCCGACTGAGCTGGCTGAGCCTGAATTGATATCGTCGCGTTACCCGCCTGCGCACTGAGTTGAGCGGCTTGCTGCGGTGTAACAACCGGGGTGACGGGCTGCGGCGCCGGGGCACGCTGCTTTTCGCCGATCGCGGCAGCATAGATCTTGTCATTCGCGCCAGCGAGCAGGGACGTCACCTCTTTCTTGTTCGTTTCGTATAGGACGAATGAGGTTCCTGCTTTCGGCGGCGCCTGCGGATCTTTGCGATTAATTTCAATTCGCAGAATCAGTCCATCCGGATCTGTGCCGACCAGCAGGTTGCCCTGGGGATCAAATGCCAGGGAACGCGCGTGACGTTCGTCGCTTTGATAGAAAAGCTGGCTTTTCCCGTCGGGCGCGACCGCAAAGATCCTGCCCTCGTCTCCGGTGCCTGCAAACAGGACGCCTTGCGCATCCACCGCGAGCGCCCAGATATATTTCGATTTCGGTTCGAAAAAAACAGATTTTTGCCCTTCGGGAGTGACTTTGTAAATCTTGCCGTCGGGGGAAGTGCCCACGTAGAGATTGTCGTGCGAATCGAATGTGATGGCTTGTGCCGCAAGCTCAGGAGATTCAAATACGGTGGTCGGCTTCGCGGGGTCGTCGAAGCGAAGGACCTTGGCGTCCGATCCGCCAGCGCCGTAAATGCGGCCTCGCGAGTCCATGCGCAGGGCCCACAGATAGGCGAGATTCGGATCGGAAAACGCAGCGAACTTCGGCGCAGGCATCAGCCTGCCATCGCTGCGGATGGCGACGCCTTTCGCCGTGCCTTTCTCGAAATCGGAGTAATCCGATTGGCGCCAGAAGCGGGTGTGTTCGGCGTAAACCAATGCGGGTGCTGCAATTCCCACAATCAGCACACCCGCCAGAATGGTTCGCCGTATCATCGTTCGGAATCTCCTTCGTTACCGGATGCTACTTCACCGTGATGGTGAGCGTTCGTTCGCCTGTCACTACTTGATGCATTTCAACCGACCATTCCCCGGTCATAGACTGATATTGCAGCCGTGCACCGCCTGGACTTTGGCGTTGGTCCAGCACGTTGATTGCGGAGGCCGGCGCATTGGGCATTACTTTGTCCTCTACCATCAAGGTGGGCGTGGGTTGCAGAAGTGTCGCGTACAGGCGGTCGTTCTGGTGGTCGCGGTTGATTAGCTTGATGAGTTCCTCTAGGCCGGGAAGCTGGCCCTGCGAGCTCGCCTCCAGCGAATCGACCGTGCGATTGGCGACCTCGGCGTCGCTAATGACCAACTGCATGTTTCCTCGCGCCGCCTGCGCGGGAATTGTGATGGGAATTTCCTGCACGAAGGGACCGCCTCGATAGGGCCGAAGCTGAACCTTCACTGCAACAGTTTCCCCCGGGCGCACCTCGTTCTTTTCGATCCAGGCGTTGTCAATTGTGGCCCAGCGCCGCTCTGGCAGGGCGGTTACGCGCAGATGAATACCATTCAGGTGAGGCGCTTCGTATGGATTCAAATAAATCCGGGAAAACACGTTTTGAACGCTGGTGGCCACGAAAAAACCACCCGGCACGGGCATGTCCGTCGGTGCATACAGATCTTTCAACTCGACGGGCGTATGGCCCTGGATGTCAATCTCGCCGTCCAATTGCAGCGTCGAGCCTTCGCCGTAGGCGGCGTTTCCCACAATGCCGTTATAGGTTGCCAGAGCCACGAGCACCGGCGTGAGCTGGGGATTTTCAATCAGTTCAAAATGATATTGTTTTTCGGCGAAAGGCGTCACCAAGGTTACGTCCAAGGGAATCATCGATGGTCCGTCGCCCAGACGGCCCGCGATCGCCGTGACGCGATCCTGCGTCAGCGTTCCGATCGTGCCTCCCGTAGTGATGACTTTGGTGGAAGCCATCGCCGAGGCAAGCGTCGTGACCACGTAAGCGCGCGCGATGGGCATCGATACGTTGCCAAATGAAAATATCGGATGCCCGCAAGCCAGGATGCGGCCTTTCTCGACGGTCGTCACCGTGCAGCCTGGAGTGAGCGACAGGTCGCCACGAATCAATTCGACTCCGACCATATCGCCGGGCTTGAGCTGGGCGTCCTCGGGCGATGGCGGCGTTGTCCCGCCAGCCATCATGGACATTCCCCAACCGGAAAGTTCTTTGCCGAATCGCGCCATTGTATCGGGATACAGGCCCGTGGAAATGACCGGAGTCTCGATGGGAATTAGAAACTGCCCTGCGCCTGCGCTCGTTTGCCGCACTAGATTTTCGGGGAGAGCGACCTGCGGTGGATGCGTCGCACTTGCACTATTCGCAGGAGCGGCGCCTGGAGGTGTCTGAGGAAGAACGTCCGGCGCTTTCTCCACATCGAGCATATTCTCGATTGGCGTTACGCCACCAATGGCTTCCTTGCTGAAAACTCCAAGTTTGAGCGAGAGCGCGCCCGCCAATTTGCCGTCGAAATAGACGGGACTGCCGCTCATGCCGGCGACCACACCGGTATGCTCAACTTTTTCGCCAAGCAGTTGCACCAGAATCACGTCCTGCTTTGGGCCGAGAGCGTTGTGCAGGACGCCGAGAACCACCAGGTCTACTTTCTCGATCTCGTTGCCGCTGAAAATGGTGTAGACGACGCCTTTCAACCCCGCTTGTACCCGGCTCAAAGGGAAAACTGCGGGCGCATCGTCCGCATTCGTCGCCACGCCGAAGGCTAGAATCAGAGCGGCAAGAAATGCTGGAATCAGTTTCCGGAGGGCCACAGGCATCAGACAACGATGATACCTGCCGCATAACCGGGAAGCAAATCGGGGCGTGCTAGAATCTCGCGGTGAGTAAAAAGACGATTTCGCCCGGGGGACAAATCTCCGGAGTGGTGGAACTGCCCGGCGATAAATCCATTTCGCATCGCTATGCCATTCTAGCGGCGCTGGCCGAGGGCACCAGTGAGATTCGAAACTATTCCCCGGCCGCGGACTGTGCCAGCACGCTTGAATGTTTTCGGCGGCTCGGTCTCGAAATTGACGCCAATCGAGAGCGGGTGCGCATCATGGGGAAGGGATTAGATGGCCTGAAGGCGCCTCGGCGGACGATCGATGCCGAGAATTCAGGTTCGACGATACGCATGCTTTCGGGCGTGCTCGCGGGGCAGGCTTTTACCTCCACAATTACGGGCGATCGCTCGCTGCGGCGCCGTCCGATGCGCCGCGTAACCGATCCATTGCGCCAAATGGGCGCTGATATTCGCGCCGAGGACGGAGACCGCGCGCCACTTGAAATTCATGGCGGCAAATTGCATGCGATTGATTACACGCTGCCCCTTCCCAGCGCGCAGGTAAAATCGGCGATTCTGCTTGCTGGGTTGTACGCGGAAGGCGTAACCACTGTACGGGAATCTGTCCGCACGCGAGACCATACCGAACTGGCTCTGCGCGAATTTGGTGCTTCAGTTCCCGTCGCGCCGGGAGAAATTCGCATTCATCCGCGGCCGAAATTACAGCCGCGGCAATTAATCGTTCCCGGCGACCTTTCGTCGGCGGTGTTCCTGATTGGCGCTGCATTGATCTTGCCGGAATCTTCGCTGATGCTGCACAACGTGGGATTGAATCCCACGCGCGCCCGTGTGCTGGATTTTCTGATTTCGATGGGAGCTTCGATCAATCTGGCTTCGGTGCAATTGCGCGACGGGGAATTGATCGGCGATGTTTCCGTCCGCTATGCGCAGTTAGCGGGAGGCAGCATTTCCGGAACGCAAGTGGCGGAGATGATCGACGAATTGCCCATGCTTGCGGCGCTGGGTCCTTTTACCGAGAACGGGATCGAGATACATGACGCGAAAGAGTTGCGCGTGAAGGAAAGCGACCGGATTGCAGCGCTCGCCGCAGGGCTGCGCGAATTGGGCGCGCGCGTGGAGGAATTTCCCGATGGACTGCGCGTGGAAGGCCGCGCCGCCGGAAAACTGCACGACGCCAAGGTCAATCCAGAAGGCGATCACCGCATTGCCATGGCGCTCGCGGTGGCAGCGCTCGGCGCCGAAGGTGACACGGTAGTTCGCGACGCCGAGTGCGTAGGCGTTTCCTTCCCTCAATTTTTCGACGTACTCGCAAAGCTTCGCGGTATAGCGAAGTCCTAACGCTTCACGTTGGCAAGCTGGCGGTTCCACGCTCCCCCGTTCCCCATATCGCATTTCGTCCCTTCTAGAGGTAATATCTGCCTCCAAGTTTGCTACGAGGGGCGGTCTGCACCCGAAGTCGCGCTGTAGACAGGAGAAACGCCATGAAGATTTACCGGCGGCCGGCCTGGATCGCGTGGATCGTCTGTTTTGCAATGTTGGCAGCGCCTGCGACGGCACAGATAGGTTCGCTGACCTGTTCCAGCAACAATGGCAAGTACCGATATTGCCGGGCGGACACCCAGAACAACGTGCGGTTGGTGAGACAGTTGTCCGGCTCGCGCTGCGATTACCGCTACAGCTGGGGCTATGACTACCGCGGAATTTGGGTTGACCGCGGCTGCCGGGCGCAGTTCGAATATGGACGAGGTGGAGGCGGTGGCGGGAATACCGGCGCAGCGGTGGCAGCAGGCATTCTGGGTGGGATCATAATTGGATCGGCGATCGCCGGTTCCAAATCCGACAATGATGATGTCGCCGCAAACCGGCGAGACTACTACCGCGACGGATACCGCCACGGACAACGCGATTGGGATGACGACCGCCGGCCCGATTATCAACGATACCTGGACCGTTTTCCGCGGGAATACGAGACCGACTTCTCCACCGGATACAACGACGGGTATAACAACCGGCCCAGCAAGTATCGCTAGTTGGTCGCCAGGAGAGAACGACCGTCATGAGAAAGAAAATGTTTCCCGCGTCGTTGACGCCTTTGGTCGCCCTTGTCGCGCTATGTTTTCTCGGTGTGGCGGCTCCCGGTCAGCAGTCCGTCTCGCCAAAATCGGAGCCGGCGGTGCCGAAAAGCGGTACGGCACAGGGACAGGCCACTGCTCTGCGCGCCAATGGGGATCTACTCGCAGAGATTAAGCGCAGCGGCAAGCTTCGTGTTGGCGTTTCCGAAATCGTGCCGTGGGCTACGCACGATAAAGATGGCAGCCTGGTCGGGTTCGAAATTGACGTGGCCAAAAAGCTGGCTCGTGATATGGGCGTAGAGCCTGAGTTCTATCCCGAGGAATTTCGTTATTTGATTCCGGATTTGCTGGCCGGAAGATTCGACATCATCGTCTCCGGACTCTCGATCAACGCAAGCAGGGCGCTGCAATTGGACTTCAGCGCGCCTTATAACACCACCGACGTGACGCTGGCGGTGAATATTAAAGCCGCTGGTTCGTCCCCCACGCTGCAGTCTTTCAACAAGGATACTGTGACCATCGGAGTGCTGGAAGGAACGACGGCGGAGGACATGGCCGGAGTGGCGCTGCCGAACGCAAAAATGAGAACGTACACCGACGATAGCCGGCTTTTTGATGATTTGATTCAAGGCAAGCTCGAGGCGGCCGTGGCGGATAGTCCCAGGCCAGAGATTGTCGCCAAGCTTTACCCGACGAATGTGGTCTGTGTTTGCGACACTCCGCTGGTGACCTATCCGGCGGCGTTCGCGGTACGTCGCGGCAATCTGGAATTCGTCAATTTTTTGAACTCCTGGATTGAGGCGCACACCGTGGACAAGTGGTTGGAACAGCGGCGGGGCTACTGGTTCAAGACGACGGACTGGGCGAAAGATCTCTAATCGGAACGAATCTAGGTCGAACGAGTTTGGGCTATCTCATCTCTAGATTTTACGAGGACTTATGGAGGTAAATGGTTCCATAGCTTGTGGTGATCTGAATCTTCGGACCTTGTGAGCCCACTTTTCCAGTGAGCCTTGCGGTTCCGTTTTCATTGTCCTGTTTGAGCGAGGGATCATCGAAGTCGCTTTGGAGTTCACCCGAGCGCGACACCGCCGCAATTTCGAACTTCGAGTCCGACGGCAAGGTCAAATCAACTTCGCCTGACTCATTTGAAACGTTGATGTCCGCACGCGGAGGCTGCGAATACGACACCTTTATGGAGCCGTGTGTGTCGGTGATATCCAGCCGGCCAGCAACGTTTTCGACTTCCATGTCCTTGTCATGCGTGTTCAGTTTAGCCGGGCCGTCGACGTCCGAAACGTTGATCTCGCCGGAATCCAGTTCCAACCGCCCGGTCATATGAGCCAAGGTCAAATCCGCCTTCTGCGAAATGTAGTGGGTGGTTTTTGTGACATTGCGGACGTGAATTGGACCGTAGAATTCACCTTCGAACGTGGCATCACCGCCCACATCGTTTACGTTGATTTCGTTCCCACGGCCGGTGAGGTGTACGCTGCCTAGGACATTGGCGATGCGTGCATCGCCCGTCTCGAGTTCCGCTGCGACGTCCGAACCCGAGTCGTGAATTTCAATATTGCCGTGCTTGGTGCCGGCCGTGACCGCTCCGGAGATTCCGGAAATGTTGATGTCTCCATGGCTTGAATTTGCGGTCAGGGACACTTTTTTCGGCAGAGTCACGTCAAGGTCCACGGTGATTTGCTCGCCGCCGCCCTCCGAATTTATCGGATGAACAAGGTAGCCATCCCTGGTCTGCTCGATCACCACTTTCAAAGACTTCAAACGATCCTGCGCCGCGACCTCCGTTACGCCTTCCGCGCTCTCTTCTACGCTCACGCTCAGATCGTTGCTGTCGCCTCCATGGGCTGTGATGGATCCGCGGCCGGTGGTCACAGTCACATGAGAACCTGCGGGGATCGACTTCGGACCCAGCTCCTGGCTTTGCGAAGCCTTGTGATCGAAGAGTCCGATGTCGATATTCAGATCCGGCATCTTTTCGCGCACCCTGCTATAAATTCCCATTCCCGCGAGAACGAAAATCACCAGCACCAGCAGCGCGGCTTCTGCCCCCGTTAGCAGCGGCGGGCGCGTTTGTCCCGTTTGAGGGGCGCTCATGTTGTCTACGAGTTTGGCGATTCCCCAGAGAATGATGAGGACGGGCCAGTAACGCCAGAATAGGTGCCACAGGCGAAGATCGGGATTGAATCGCGCCAAAAGAAACAGGATCCCGAGAAGGATCAGGAGCAAGCCGCCAAATATCGAACTGCGTTGCCGTTCGCCGTTGCTCACGCGCGCCTCACGAGCCGGTATGACCCTCTTTCGAAGCCAGCGACTGTGCGGTAAGAACGACGCCGGCAACGATCAACAAGACGGGCCAAAGCTCTCCGAAGCTGTAGCGGGTGTACTCTCCCACCAGAAAAAGAACGCCCACGGTGATGATCATCAGCGGACCCATTAGCCCGCGGATGCGGCAGTGAGCGCACTTGCACGTTGTGCTGTTTGGGTCGGGCATTGCTGTTTCTCCTAGGACACTTGTTTCATGCGATCCCAGAGAAGCCACCCGCCGATCAGGATGAGCGCCAAGGGCCAGGACTTTTGAAACCAGTCTCGTTGCAAAAGCCCGAAGTTCCCGAGCAGCAACAGAGCGCCAATGCCGATCAGGATGAGTGCCCCGATCGGCTTGCGTCCTTCGCCCTCGATCAGATTTAAGGGCTCTGGTTGCCCCTGACGGCGGGCCATTGCGGTGCGGTAGGCTTCAATGGGCATGTAAAAGTAAAAGCAGCCTAGAGCGATTCCGAAAAACGCGTCATAAGAGGAGGGAATATCGCTGCTGAGCAGCGCGATTAAACCGCCAAAAATCAGCACGTGTATCAGGGCTTTCACATATTGGCCGTTGTACACTGCCCCAAGCCCGGGAATGAAGCCGAGAGTTGCGGCGAGGCCTGGATTGACGCTCGCTTTGGCGGCCTCGTTTGGTGCCGCCGGTGCAGCGAGCAATCCGGCAAGACATTCCTCACAATAGAGCGCGCCGCGCACTTCGCGAGTGCACTGCGGACACAGGGCTTTGCCGCAGTTTCGGCAATAGCCGGTAGCCTGAACATCCGTGTGCACTGCGCAGTTCATTGAGGGCTCCTGTTGATGTTGTTAAGCGTTGCGCTATTGAGGACCATTCCGCTGATACTGCTCATCCAGTTTCCCGCCACCAAGCAAGCAAACATCGCGCCGCCACGCGCGTGCGTGTGCCCCGGATGCGGCGCTGTCTGCGATTTCTCTTGGGGATCGGTCGAAGGCGGCTGCGAGTTATGCTCGGGCGCCGGTGCCGGCGTGGCCGACGGCGGAGGTTCCGACTCCGGCTGCAGGCGTGACTGGATCTCGTACACCACGCGCAGGTCATTCACGAACTTCGCGCTTCGCGCGTAGGTAAGATGCACTTGCCGGTTGGCTGCACGCAGCACATTCCCTGGGTTCATATCCATCTTCTTCAGTTTCGATGGCGACATGCCGGCCGCGTAGACGACGATCACCAATGTAGCAACGACCGTGGCCAGTCCCATCGTGAAGCGCGGTTGCCACAATCCCGGAATCCAGGCGAACCATCGGCGCGATGAGTGTTTCTGCGTGCGTGGTCCAAGCGTCGCATCCAGAATCTTGGTTACCAACTGCGCTGGCACCCCCAGCGGCTCGAGCCCCTGCATCCGATTGACGAGGCCACCGACTTGCGCGACGAGTTTTCCGCACTGTTCGCAGCTACTGACATGCCCGGAAAACACCTCAGCTTCGGCGGGCGACAGCAACCCGTCGAGGTAATCGCTTAACCGTTCTTCTGTGAGTACGCAGTTCCAGTCCATGATTCTCTCGCTATGCCGTTACGACGGCCGAAGCCCCATATCTTCCAATATGCGAGCCAGCTCAATCCGCCCGCGATTGATTCTTGATTTTACTGTGCCTTCGGGCACCGCTAACACTGTCCGGATTTCGCTGTAGTCCAAGCCTTGCAAGTCCCGCAGTATGACCGCCTCGCGCAATTCGGGTGAAAGCTTGGCAAGGCCCTGCTGCAACTGGCCGCTCAATTCCGACGCGAGCGCCAGTTTGTCCGGAGTGCGCGCTGCCGAGTGTTTTTCTTCGAGCTTGGGCATTGCGTCCTCGATTGAATCCGTCAGCCGGTCACGCCGCGTGCGCCGGTAGTGGTCGACCAGTAAGTTGCGCGCGACGCTCGTAAGCCACGTCGGGAACGCGCCGTAAGCAGGCCGGTAACTGGAGAGCGTGCGATAGATGCGCAGAAAAACTTCCTGGCTCAGATCCTCGGCTTCCGTGGGGTTGCCGGTGAACCGGTAGCACAGGTTAAAGACGCGCCGCGTGTGGCGCCGCACAAGTTCCTCCCAGGCCGGCCCTTCGCCCCGGAGGCATCCCTGCACCAGTTGGGCGTCGGGCTCCAAGCTTTCCTTGCCTCGCGAATTGCATTCCCTTTCAGCCTCACAAGATGTAACGCAATCCTGGGCCAAAAAGTTCCGTTTGCATGCGCTCTGAATGGCCGCGCAGTCCGATGGCTCAGCGGACTCTCATACAGTGCCGCATCTTATATACCTTGGCAGAAGGAACACAAGCGCCGAACTGAATTTGAACGAACAGCACGGGGACAAATGCAAAGGGCCGCCTTGACACTTTCAGAAGCTAACTGTTACGGTGCGAAATCAATGCTGCGCAATTCACGAAGGCTGTTCCTCCTCTTGCTCGCTGTAGCCGCGCTGGGCTATTTGTTTTATAAGTTCCGCCATTCAATCACGCTCGAAGGATTTGAGTGGTCCACCGTGGGACAGTCACTGCGCGATGCGCGTCTTTCCTTGCTGCTGCTCACGATGGCCACGATATATGTGTGTTTTGCGATTCGGGCGCTGCGCTGGATGCGCTTTTCGCGCACGCTGGGTGCTACTGACTTTCGCAACGTGTATAGCGCGACCTTGATGGGTTTTACCTGCACATTTTTGCTTGGCCGTGCTGGGGAACCCATTCGACCGGTACTGATTGCGAAAAAAGACAAGCTTTCGATTCCGCGCATGTTTGGCGTCTACGTTTTGGAGCGCATCTTCGACGTAGCGGCGACCGCCGTCATCGCGGGCTCCGCGCTGGTCCTGTTCGAACGGCGCGGTTTGGTGGGCCATGCAGGCGACATCGTAACGAAGGTCCGTTCGGCGGGTATTTTGTTGCTCATCGGATTGCTCGTGGCGGTCTCCTTCCTTATTTATTTTCGCTATCACGGCGCCGAATGGCTGGCCAAGCGACTGCAGAAGCCCGCTTGGCGCGCCGGCTGGCGCGGCAAGGTGATTGTGCTCCTCGAAGGATTCGCCGAAGGATTGCAAGGCATCCGTACGTGGAACGATTTGGGCGTCTTGGTGGGTTTGTCGGTCGTCCACTGGTTCTTGATCGTGCTCTGCTATACATGGGTCGCTCATGCGTTCGGCGGCCAGCTGGGCACGCTGAGATTTTCCGACGCGGCTTTGGTGCTGGCGTTTTCCATGGTGGGGTCGGCGGTGCAACTTCCTGGCGTCGGCGGCGGGGCGCAGGTAGCCACGTTTCTTGTGCTCACGCTGATCTTTGGAGTAGAAAAGGTGCCGGCGGCGGCGATGTCCATCGTTGTTTGGCTGGTCACATTTGCATCGTGCTGCTTGGTCGGATTGCCATTGCTGTTCCGAGAAGGATGGTCCATGGGCGAATTGCGAAAGATGGCGACGGACGCGGAACACGAGGCTGAGTCCGCAGCCGAAGAAATTGTGCTTGGCGGGCATCCTGCCAAGCCAGGAGATGAAACGCGGTGAAATGCCCCTTCTGCACGAATCTGGATGACAAAGTGGTGGATTCGCGCGAGGCGCGCACGGGCGATCTGATTCGTCGCCGCCGCGAATGTCTGAAATGCGGGCGGCGCTTCACTACTTACGAGCGCATCGACGAGATTCCCTACATGGTCATCAAGAAGGACGGCCGCCGCGAAAAGTTCGAGCGCCAGAAACTTCTGCAAGGTCTACTGAAAGCTTGTGAAAAACGCCCGGTACCGGTCGGCAAGCTGGAAATGATCGTTGATGAGGCCGAGCAATTCGTCAGCGAAGCGCCTGAGCGCGAGCGGACCACCAAAGACATCGGCGAACACATCATGCAGAAATTAAAGAAACTGGATAAGGTCGCCTACGTTCGTTTCGCGTCGGTCTATCTTGACTTCAAGGACGTGAAGGAATTCATGGACGAATTGAAAGTGTTGCTCAAAGACCGGGCAAAGAAATAATTGGTCAGGCGTGCCACACGCCCGCTGCAAACTTCTTAATCGTGCGAAATCCCAGGTGCTCGTAGAGCTGCACGGCGGAAGTGTTAATGCTGGTCACGGTAAGAGACAGCGATTCATAGCGCCGTCGGCGCAAAGCCTGAATCGAGCTTTCCATCAACGCGCGGCCGATGCCGTGTCCTTGATGTCCGGGCATCACGCAGATTTGCGTGGTGTGCCCGACCCGTTCGGAAACCGTGGACGTCAATACCATTCCGATCGGACGATCGCCGGTTGCCGGGCGCAGCAGAAACGAGGCCTCCGGCAAAAATTGTCCACAGCCGGGCAGCAGCACAATATTTCGCAGGAATTTCATGCCGCCGGCTTCGGTGCGGTATTGATCGTTTATCTCTCCATCGACGTGGTTCGCGTAGGACAGTTGAATAAGCCGCGCGGCCGATTCGAATGCGCGGTCGGTCCATGGCTCCAGGCGCAGACCGCTTGAGAGCGGCTTGCCGCTCAAGCGCGCGTCCGCGATGTTCAGCAGCATGAACTGGCGCCCGTAGAGATGGAAATGTTGCGAGAGAAAGTCCGGGTCGAGTTCCGCGCCAAAGGGCATCAGCTGTGCTTCGACGCGCTCCAGCCGGGGAGTCGCGTGCAGTGCGGTCACCATCTCGGTGACCAGTGATTTGGTAATTGGATCCTGTGTAAAATTCGAAGAAACGAACAGCCCGCCGATCAGCCCCTTGTGATCTTCCAACACGTAAAAGCCGTAGCCGGCGGGCGAGCCATTCTCGGTCGCGACGTAGCCGCCGAGCGAACGGGAATCAATGAATTTTCGAATCAGGTCAATCGAAGGGCGGTAGTCCCAATAAAGCTCATCGCGCCAGTGGCGAGCTTCTTCCTGGAATAGCGGGTCCAGGGTACGAGATTGTATTTGCCGGAGATCGACAATCTGCATGGAGTGCTGAAACAACCCCCGAATCATTATAGCCATGCGCAGTCGCAGAACCCAACTGCATCGAATTGCCCGAAGTATAACTGGCTGGCCGGTCGCACTGCGGGGTGATGGCCAAAAGTTGTGCTAACATCCAATTCGCCGAGGCGAGAATTCTCTAAGCCCGCGCTTACCGGATGGCAGTCCTCTCAGAGCTACGCTATCCCACCACGCGTCTCGCTAAGTTTCTCTCGGGAATCCTCGCGATTGCACTCTTTCTATTTGTGTCGGTCGCGGCTGTTTCCGGGTTTCTCCTCTATCAGGTGCTGCATCCAAGCCGCGCCCCGGCCGCGATTGATTTGAGCGTGATGATGGGGCATCCAGTCACGTTTTCATTTCCGCTTGGCAATGGGGCGGATCGCGAAGGCTGGTTTTATCCCGGCTTACGCGGAGCGCCTACCATTGTGGTGTGCCACGGATATCACTCGCAGCGTGCGGACGTGCTGACTCTAGTCACCGCGCTGCAAGATCAGCAATTCAATGTCTTCCTTTTTGATTTCACGGCCCATGGCACGAGCCCGGGAGTCACAACGCTCGGGTATCGCGAAACCGCCGAGCTGCAGGCCGCGATCGCGGCGCTCGCCACACGCGACGATGTGGATCCCAAGCGTTTCGGCTTGTGGGGAGGCGACATGGGAGGCTACGTTGTGCTCGAGAATGCGGTTTCGGACCCTCGCATTGCCGCATTCATCGTAGACGACGCTTATGCGGACCCGCGCGACATGGTACAGATAGAGATTCAACGTTCCGGACTGACGGTTTTGCCCTATGTGGGCAAGTTTTGCGACATTGGATTCCGTCTTGTCGATTATAAATTTCGGGGCCAGCCACCCGTCACGGCGCGGTTGGTGCGGACCAAGGGGATTCCGAAACTTTTCTTCGTATCAGATGACCGTCCAGCACTCGCCTCGGCAACGATGGACCTCTTCAGTCATGCACCGGACCCGAAACAGATGGTCCGCAACCGTGCGAGCTATCCTGCAATGTCCGACGACGACCGAAAGAATTACGAGAGCCAGGTCGTAAGTTTCTTTTTGCTGAATCTGCCGCCGGCTTCCCGTCCAAGCCACTAACGCGGCGCGGGCTCGATGGGAACGACTAAAATTCCTCGGTTTGACTGCTCCAGTTCGCCATGAAACCGCCCGGCCTGCTCGATTTTTTCGAGGCCTTCGCGGTTGGTCAATACCAGAGCGGCGTTGGGATCTTTGGGAGACCACTCCGGGAGTCCTCGGCGAAGATAGAACGCGAGACCATAATTCCAAGTTCGCTTCAGCTGAAACACAAAGATTCGATCGGGATGAAGATCATTTTGGAGCAGCTCAGCATATGGCCTGGCTGAGACGAGCGGATCGAGCGCCGGCAAGATGGCGATATTCGCAATTTCGACTGCTGCCACTACGCTTACACAGCAAATCGCAACGGCCAGTCGCAGATCCTGCCGCATACCCGCGACCACGAGCAAAGCTGCGACCGCGATCCCGAGAACAATTGCCGCAACTAACAAGAACGCGCTCTGCAGTTGCGTGCCAGCCATCGAACCAGAGCGTATGAAGCGCACAAACACCAAGGCAAGAATGACCCAAGCGCCAGCGGTGCCAGTGCAGATTGTAACCGCATTGGAACGCGCGCGTCGGAAAGCGCATATGGCGCCGCAGCAAGCGACCAAGGTCAACGCCGGAACGGCCGGAAGAATGTAGCTAGGCAACTTAGACTGCGAAAAGCTGAAGAACACGATCGGGAAAATTGCCCAGCAAGCGAAGAAGAAGCCCGGCGAAGCTGCCCATGATTTCTCGCGCCAGAGGCGCACGCCTTCCTGAAAGCTCCCAACCAAGAATACGGTCCAGGGCAGTAGGGCCAGAATCGTTATCGGTCCAAAGAACCAGAAGGGTTGTTTGTGCTGGAATACAGGCGTTAGGTAGCGTTCGAAATTGTGCTGGAAGATAAATACGTTTAGAAAGTCGGGATTCCGTCGCGCACAGATCACATACCACGGCAGCGCTACCAAGCAGAACGCCGCGATGCCGAGCGGATGCGCAAGCCGAAAAACGGCGCGCCAGTTTTTTGTGGACAACGCCCAGATTCCGATCGCGCCTCCTGCCAGAATTACCGCGGCCGGTCCCTTTGCCAGCACCCCGAGGCCAACGAACGCGCCAAATAATGCTAGAACAGCGAGATCTCCCCGTTGATTGCTGGAGGGGCCTAAGTCGCCACGCAGGGCGCGGCCGTGACGCAGAACGCTCGCAGCGCTCGCCATTGCAAGTGTGATGGATGCTGCAAACAGCATGTCCGGAGTTGCGGCACGCGCGAAACCAATTGCAGCGACGCTGGGGCAAAACATAGTCGGCACTAATAGCCATGGAGCGCGCAACCAATCATCGCTGCTTCCGTAATGTCTCCATCCAAGCCATCCAATCGCGGTAGCGGCTGCCAGAGCCGCGAACGCGGACGGCAGTCGCGCTGCCCACTCCGCCGGCAGATTCAGGCGAAATCCGATCGCGGCCGCCCAGTAATAGAGCGCCGGTTTCTCGAACCATGGCTGTCCGTAGAGCCTGGGCGTGACCCAGTCGCCAGTCTCCGCCATCGCCCGTGAGATCCAAACGTAGCGGGGCTCATCCGGGCCAACCAATCCGAGCGCACCCAAATGGCTGAACAAACAAGTCAAACTCACCATCACGGCCCCTGCTGCCGCTGCAAGGTTTGTTCGCCGCGCCGATTGTGGAAGTTGTCCCAAACCGCGTCGAGTCTAACATTCCCTCCGGTAAACTTGTCCGTGAACCGCGATGCAGCTTCGCGCAAACTTGCGTGCGCAATCGCTGGCTTCCGCTCTCCGGCCTCTTGCATAATGGCCCGCTATGCGGGAATGGCTGGAATTCGCCGTGGCTTGGGTCGGCATAAAATCGCTGGGGTTTTTGCCGCGATCCGTTGCGCGATTCATCGGCGCGGCTTTCGCTTCAGTGGCGTACGTCGTGCGCACTCCATTGCGGCGCGCCGCGATGTTTAATTTGCACCTGGCATTTCCGGACTGGAGCGAGGAAAAACGGAAGCAGGCGATCCGCGGAATGGTCCGCCAAATTGGATGGATGGCGGGCGAATTTTCGCAGTTCCCGAAATATTCGCGAGAAAATATCGAGCGCGTAGTAATCATGGATGGCTTTGAAAATTTCGACGCCGGACGTAGGCGCGGCAAAGGAGTGCTATTCCTGACCGGCCACATGAGCGCCTGGGAGCTGTCTTCCTTTGCGCACGCCTTGTATGGCTACCCTCTGCATTTTCTGGTGCGGCCGATCTCCAATCCGCGCGTGGATGCGCTCATTAACAATTACCGCTGCCTTTCGGGGAACCGGCCAATCGACAAGAACAAATCCGCGCGAGCAATCTTGAAAGTGCTTGGCGACGGCGGAACGGTGGGTATTTTGTCGGACCACAATACTTCGCTGGAGGAAGGTGTATTCGTGGATTTTTTCGGCATTCCGGCTTGCACCACTTCCGGACTTGCGCGCATCGCATTGCGCACGGATGCGGCGGTGGTTCCGGGTTTTCTTTCCTGGGACGAATCTCGTCGAAAATATAGGCTCCGTTTCGGACCCGCCGTCGAACTTTCGCGCACTGGCGATGAGGAGGCCGACGTTCGGGAGAACACGCAACGCTTCTCGCGTGTGATCGAAGATTTCGTCCGCGCCCATCCCGATCAGTGGCTGTGGGTACACAAGAGATGGAAGACTCGACCGTCCGGCGAGAGGCAAATTTATCCATTTTGAACATCACAAATGAGTTTGCGAATCCTTCGATGCACAAAATCCTTGGACCGAGGATGCCATGGCTCATACCGCCGGTGAACTAGCCGAGTACTTGGGAGCGGAAATTCGCGGAGACGCGCAGGCGCAAATTGTGGGCCTGGCCAGTCCGGAAGGTGCCGGCGCGGAAGATCTGATCTACGTTGATTCAGAGCGCCACGCCGACCGGGCTGAGCGGTCCGTGGCGTGCTGCGTGATCGTTCCGACGCACATGACGCTTGCTGGCAAAACTCTCCTAGAGGTCGCGAACCCCAAGCTTGCGTTCGCCAAAGCGGCCGCTTGGCTGGTGCCTAAGCCTCCTCTGCGTCCGGAAATTCATCCGACGGCAATTGTCGCGGCGACGGCGCGGCTGGCGCCGAACATCCGTGTGGGCCCCTACGTCGTGATCGAAGACGAGGTCGAGATAGGTAGCGGCACCGCCGTGGACGCATTTTGTTTCGTCGGCCGGAGCGCGCATGTCGGCCAGAATTGCCGGCTGCATCCGCGCGTAACGCTGTATCCGGGCGCCCGACTTAAGGATCGCGTCGAAGTTCACTCTGGCGTCGTGATTGGTGGCGATGGCTTCGGCTACGTGTTTGGCGACAATCGTCATGTCAAGTTTCCACAGATCGGAAGTGTGGAAATAGACGATGACGTAGAAATCGGCTGCAACTCAACGATCGATCGAGGCTCGCTCGATCGGACGCACGTGGGAGTGGGCGTGAAGATCGATAATCTGGTGCAAATCGCGCACAACGTGGGGATTGGCGAGAATTCTGTCATCGCTGCCCAGACCGGCATCTCCGGGAGCACTATTCTGGGAGCGGGAGTTGTCGTCGGTGGGCAAGTGGGCATCGCCGACCACTGCAAGCTGGAAGATGGATCGATTGTGGGAGCTCAGGCCGGAGTCCCGACCGGGAAAACAATTCGTCGCGGCCAAACCGTGTGGGGAACTCCAGCAAGGCCCATCGAGCGCTTCAAAGAACAATATGGCTGGATCTCACGTCTGCCCCAGCTGGCGGAACGCCTCGCTAAATTGGAAAAAAAGATCGGATCGTGACGGCTGGCAGACGGCGGGACGACGTAGTTTCGTTTTCTATTCGCTTTCTTCTTTCTGGCGGCATGCTTCCAGCCAGCGCGTTTTGCGTAAATCTGAGCAAAGTTTTGCACATCCCTAATAACGGCTTACTGCGTTTCTGCAAGTTTTTGAGCACCCTTTGGCATGTCTCAGACATCTTAACCCTGGGAAACGCGCGGTTATTTTTAGTTGACGGTAAGGCGAAACCCAAAGATAATACTAATCTTACCGAGCGTTCCTGGCGTGATAGTGGGCCATCGATGGTTTCCGGCGGTTTCCCTCGGGCGGTGCAGCGATGGTGAAGAGTATTCAAATCGCTGTTGAACGTTTTGGGGCACATCCGAGCGAGCGGGAATCGTCAAAAAATTGACTGAGGGCATTGATGACACCGGAAGCACAGCTGCGTGTTGAAATACCGACAGAGGGCGGTTCGAAAGGCACCGGAACCGCCCGCCGCAGAAATCTCGAATTCCAGATTGAGCAGGCTATCGCCCGCAGCACGGAGTGGTTGCTTTCGGCGCAGTCCCAGGAAGGCTATTGGTGGGCTGAATTGGAAGCTGACACCACGCTGGAATCCGATTACATCCTCTACCTCCACATTCTTGGCGAGTTGGATTCCGAAAAGGTACCGAAGCTGGCGAACTATATTCGGCGCAAACAGCTCCCCGACGGCGGCTGGAACATCTTCGAAGGTGGACCTTCCGAGCTTAATGCCACGATTAAGGCCTATGTAGCCCTGCGTTTGGCGGGTGAATCCGCGACGGCGCCTAGTTTGGTACGCGCCAAACAGAGAGCGCTTGAATTGGGTGGGTTGGAAGCCACTAATTCGTACGTTCGTTTCTACCTCGCCATGGTGGGCGCTGTGGATTGGAGCATCGTTCCGTCAATTCCCCCCGAATTGATGCTCTTACCCGACTGGGTTCCCATCAACATCTACGAGATGTCCTCGTGGACGCGGGGCATCGTGATCCCTCTGGCGCTTGTCTACGCACATAAGCCGGACTGGCGCCTGCCGAAGGGTGTCACCGTCACTGAGTTGTTCAAAAACCCCGGTGGCAAGCCGAAATCCTTCAATTGGGATAAACGTCTCGTTTCCTGGCGGAATGTGTTTCTCGCTCTCGATCGTGGGCTCAAGTTGTACGAACGCATGCCTTGGAAGCCCTTCCGCAAGAAGGCGCTTTCGCTCGCGCGCACCTGGATGCTGGAGCGATTGGAGCGCAGCGAAGGTCTAGGCACGATTTATCCGGCGATGATGAATTCTATTTTTGCGCTGCTTGCTGAAGGCGCCGATCCTCAGGAGCCCCTCGTCGCGCGAGAAATCCAGTTCCTAGCGCGCTACGAAATCGAAGAAAGCGACACGATTCGTGTCCAGCCTTGCATTTCTCCGGTGTGGGACACGGCGATCGCGATGGTGTCGCTAGAAGAGGCGGGACTAGATCCAGCGCACCCGTCGCTGATAGCTGCCGAACGTTGGGTCGTGGGAAATCAGATTCTCGGTCCGGGCGATTGGCAGGTCAAGAATCCAAATGCCGCTCCGGGCGGTTGGGCGTTCGAATTCAAGAATGATTTCTATCCGGACGTTGACGACACCGCTTTCGTGCTAATGGCCCTTGGCCGCGTGGCGGATCCGGACTCCGAGCATTTGCGCCGGTCTATGCGGCGGGGCTTGGCGTGGCTGCTCAGCATGCAGAATGAGGACGGCGGGTGGGGCGCTTTCGACCACGAAAACAATCTGCAATTCTTGAATCATATTCCCTTCGCCGATCACAACGCGATGCTCGATCCTTCCACCGCGGACGTTACCGCGCGCGCTATTGAATGTCTGGGGCAGATGGGCTGGTCCGCGAATCATCCGGTCTTACAGCGGGCTCGCGCGTTTGTCCGTCACGAGCAATCCGCCGACGGATCGTGGTTCGGCCGCTGGGGCGTGAACTATATTTACGGCAGCAGCGGAGTGCTGCGCGCGCTGGAGACCTTGGAACTTTCGAAAGATTCCGACTGCCAGGCTGCCGCAAAATGGCTGCGCTCGGTGCAGAATGCCGATGGCGGTTTTGGCGAATCAATCCTTTCCTATTACGATCCCGCGGTCAAAGGTCAAGGTAAGAGCACCGCTTCGCAAACGGCGTGGGCCATTATTGGATTACTCGCGGTTGCCGGACCTGACGATCCATCTGTTCAGCGCGCAGTCGCTTGGCTCCTGGGCCATCAGAATGAAAATGGAACCTGGGACGAAGCTGAGTTCACTGGCACCGGTTTTCCTTGCGTCTTCTATTTGAAGTACCACCTATATCGCAACGCCTTCCCGCTGTACGCGCTTGCCCGTTATGACAACATGCGAAAAGGACGGCGCAGGTTCGCCGGCGTTCAGATTCCTGCCGAGGAATTGCAGAGCTGCAACGCGTTACGGACGTAAGCAATGCAAATTCCCCTGACTGTAAATCACCGCTGCGCCGCCTGCAACGGGAAAGCTTCCCATTCATTGCGGAAAAATGCCGCGCACTCTCGTCGGTTTACCAGGTCGCCGGGTGAGAAATTAACTGGACGATCTAAGGGCCTCGTTTCTTGATGAAGACGCTCGTTACCGGCGCTACCGGATTTGTGGGCAGCCACGTCGCACGGCAACTTGTCGCCGCTGGACATTCCGTTCGCGTTCTGGTTCGACCTACGGGCAATTTGAAGGCGCTAGAGGGAGCGGCGGTCGAACCTGTTGAAGGCGATCTCCGCGATGCCGCCTCGCTTGGCCGCGCGACCCAAAGGGTGCAGCGTGTTTATCACGTTGCCGCTGATTACCGGCTGTGGACCAAGAATCCTGCTGAAATCTATGACAGCAACGTGGAAGGTACGCGGCGCTTAATTGAAGCTGCGCATCGCGCCGGCGTCGAGCGCATCGTATATACCAGCACCGTTGCCACCATCGCTGTTCCGCGTCATGGTGCACTGCCAAACGAGGAAACGCGAGCTACGCTGGACGAAATGATCGGTCACTACAAGCGTTCCAAGTTCCTGGCCGAGCAAGTCGCGCTGAACGCCGCGAAATCGGGCGTCCCGGTTGTGATTGTCAATCCCACTGCGCCAGTGGGGCCGGGCGACTGGAAGCCGACTCCCACCGGCCGCATCATTCTTGATTTTCTCAAGGGCAAGATGCCAGCGTACGTGGACACCGGATTGAACGTCGCGCCGGTGGAAGACGTCGCCGCGGGTCACTTGCTTGCTGCCGAGAAGGGGCGAGTTGGCGAGCGCTACATTCTGGGCGGACGCAACATGACGCTGAAGCAGATTTTGGACGCGCTTGCAGCCATCACGGGACGCTCTGCTCCGCGGATTCGCTTGCCGCACGCTGTGGCGCTGATGGCTGGATATGCGGATGAAATGTTTTCGCGCGTGATGGGCCGCGAGCCGCAGATTCCGGTCGAGGGCGTAAAGATGTCGCGGCATAAAATGTTTGTCGAGAGCGATAAAGCCCAAAGGGAACTGGGTTACAAACCGACCAAGGTTGAAGCAGCTTTGGAGCGCGCCGTTCGGTGGTATGAAAAGGATGGTTACATTGTGAATCGCGCGGGAACCAAGCGTGTCGTGCATGCCGCGGCCTAAGAGGTTGCGTTGAAAGTTCTTCTCACATTTGCGGTTGAGCCCGAGTTCGCCCCCCTGCGGAAATTGCGGCAGTTTGAGGAATTCCGCATTGGCGACGTTTCCGTTTATCAGGCGCGAATCGGCAGGGCAACGGTGGACGTTGTTGTAACGGGAATGGGACCGGCGAACGCCCAGCGTGCTGCGGAAGCCGCGATGTCTGTGCCCCATACGATCTGCATCTGTTCGGGATTTTGTGGGGCGCTGAAATCCGAGCACCATGTTGGGGACATTCTCGCGGCGCGCGCGGTCCAGCAGATGGGCAAGAACAAGACGATAGAATGCTCGCAAGGGCTGGTGACAAACGCCTGGGGCGACGGTGCAAAACACGCGCAGCATTTTCTAAGCAGCGAGAAGATTGTGGCAACGGCGGAGGAGAAGGCGCGATTGGCACCGTTCGCTGACGCAGTGGACATGGAAAGCTTCGCGATTCTATCGGTTGCGCACGAACGCAAACTTTCCGCGGTCGCGATTCGGGTTGTTTCCGACCGGTTCGATCAAGACGTTCCGGTTGATTTCAGCGCTACGGTAGATGAAAAGGGAAGAGTTCAAATCGCGGGAGTTCTCCAGAAGGTCGTGTTTCACCCGATAAACATTCCGGCACTCATTCGTCTAGGTCGCGAGAGCAAGACCGCGGCGGAGGGCCTTGCCAATTTTCTTGAGGCCTATATTAAGAAGATTTCGCTTTCTACTCATGGATGGCCCCAGGGGAATCTGTCGGAGGTAGCCAGCCGACGGGCAGCGCCTGCAAAATAACTTGAACCACACCGTCGAACATATCGAATCGCACCACCCGCCACGCAATTCGGGAC
>Ga0208603_1000006_pt1 | contig 33736 bp, 35 predicted proteins | sample MicForSoSWNC24_M_FD_188001 | JGI IMG/M metagenome (GOLD analysis project Ga0208603, IMG submission 188001) | Forest soil microbial communities from Harvard Forest Long Term Ecological Research site in Petersham, Massachusetts, USA - MetaG HF008... | ecosystem: Environmental > Terrestrial > Soil... | reverse complement strand
CGGGATCGTTGCTTTCTTCGAGCGCGGTGATGACGTATGGGCGCGCGATTCACGCGCTACGCAGATTCACGCAGGCGTCCTTGAATAAGGAACCTCCGTGGAGAGGCCTCCGCAAGGAATGAAGCGGGTCGCCCGGGGCAACGCGCGTGCGATTCGCGCAATCCATTTATTATGATCAGCGCATAAGCAGCGAGCCAGTGTTGCAAGAGGTGGAAGATGGCGCTTGATTTTCCAAAGCAGGCCAACTGGCCAAGCGACACGACGCACCCCACGGACACGACCCGCGAAGCGGCTGCGCTGTTCGAAGCAGAGAAGGCTTTGCAAGAATTGGCTGAAGTGTTTTTGCAGCAACCGTCTGTGTTTTCGAATTCCACCGTCGACGCTACCGGAAAGCCTGAAGCTGAAACGAATTCCCAGGGGCCTTTGCTGAACGTGGAGGCCAGGTACCGCGCCCTTGTTGAGCAGATTCCCGCCGTCGTCTTCATGGCCTACCTGGATAAGGGTATCGGCGAAGCGTACGTCAGCCCGCAAATTGAAGCGGCGTTGGGATTTTCACAAAGTGAGTGGCTGGAAGATCCGGTGCGCTGGTATCAGCAGATTCATCCCGATGACAAAATGAGATGGAGCCTGGAGGCGGCGGAAATGTTTCTCTCGGGCAAGCCGCTCAGATCTTCGTACCGGGTGATTGCGCGCGACGGCCGGGTGCTCTGGTTTCAGTGCGAAGCCAAGATGATCCGGAGAGATGATGGGAGGCCTTGGTTTATACACGGCGTGGGATTCGATATCACGGAACGCAAAAGTCTCGAGGAAGCGATTCTGGAAATCAGCTCGCGGGAACAGCGGCGCATCGCTCAAGATTTGCACGACGGCCTGGGCCAGCACCTTACGGGCATCGCGTTCATGAGCAAAGTGCTGGAGGAGAAACTTTCGGACCAGTCGTTGCCGGAAGCAGTGGAAGCGGCAAAGATCGTGAAAATGGTAAATCAAGCCATCGACAATACGCGCCAGTTGGCGCGCGGTCTTCATCCGGTAGCGGCCGAGCCGCTGGGATTGATGTCCGCGCTGAAAAAATGGGCGATCGAAGTCGAGGAGCTGTTTCACATTCGCTGCACGTTCGAATGCGAGAAGCCATTGCGCATACACGATGCGAATTTGGCGACGCATCTTTATCGCATTGCCCAAGAGGCAGTCACCAACGCGATTCGCCACGGTAAATCGCAGCATATATTGATCGGCCTATCCGGCAAAAGCGGGACGGGAACCCTGATCATTCGAGATGACGGAGAGGGTTTTCCAAAAAAGCCGGCCGACCCGCCGGGCGTGGGCCTGAGTATTATGAACTACCGGGCGGATATGGTGGGCGGGTCGGTGAAAGTGCAGCCGAATGAGGGGCGGGGAATCACCGTGACTTGCGTCTTTCCCATTCGGAGCGTTGAATAGGAGCAGATACGATGGCCAGCAAAGCTCAAATCGCTCCCCAAGTGAAAAAGTTCAGAGTGCTGCTGATTGACGACCACCCCATCGTGCGGCAAGGTCTAGCATTATTAATTGACCGCGAAGCTGACCTGTCGGTTTGCGGCGAAGCCGAAGGAGCCCATTCAGCCTTTCACGCGATCGCGACGCTCCGGCCGGACATCGTCTTGTTGGATATTTCGCTCAACGGTCCTGATGGACTGGACGTACTCAAGGAAATCCGGATGAAAACCGGAAGCCTGCCCGTGCTGATTCTTTCCATGCATGATGAGTCCATTTACGCGGAGCGCGCGATGCGCGCCGGTGCGAACGGCTACATCATGAAGCAGGAAGCAACGGAAAAGGTTCTCGTGGCGATTCGCAGAATCCTGCAGGGTGGCGTCTATCTCAGCGATCGGCTCACGAATACGATGCTGCAGCAATTCGTTCACGGCACTTGGGCGCCTAAGACCTCTCCGCTGGTGACCCTTACTGATCGCGAACTGGAAGTCTTTCGGTTAATTGGCGAAGGACATGGAACCCGGCAGATTGCCGACGAATTGCATCTGAGCGTGAAGACCATCGAGTCCTATCAGGCTCATATTAAGGAAAAGCTCTCGCTGCGCAACGCCCGCGAACTGGTGCAGCACGCGATCGAATGGACCGTGAACCTGAACGGCGGGTATTAACCGAATTTCCGCCTCCGATTTTGCATCGGGGATTCCCCTATGACGCCTTACAGCCATCCCCTATGTCAAATTCCGCATGCGCCTGATTGAAGTACCTCTCCGGCAACTGTAATTATCCCAATCGAAATCTTGAATAGAGGTTCGTCCCGAAAGGGGTTTAGCGCTAAGTCTGCTGCGTAAGTGGCGAACAGCGCGTAGTTTCGGGATTCGTCGCGCAGTGAAAGTCTCTGTGCGACCTGTACCTACCCGAAAGGAGGATTGGTAATGACGCCCGAACCAGCACCCTACGGCCGAAAAACGCAAAAGCCCTCCCCGGTTCCCGAAGTACACATTTTATGGATTACCGCTGGTCTTGGCTGCGATGGAGATTCCGTCTCCATCACTGCGGCCACGCAGCCGAGCATCGAGGATGTTTTGTTGGGCGCGATCCCGGGATTGCCCAAAGTGCATCTGCACAACCCGGTGCTCGCGTACGAGAACGGTGACGACTTCCTCAAATATTGGTATCAAGCCGAGCAGGGGAAGTTGGAACCTTTTGTCCTGGTGGTGGAAGGGTCCATCCCCAACGAAAAGATTAAGAAAGAAGGTTATTGGGCCGCGCTGGGCACCGATCCGAAGACGAACCAGCCAATACCCACGACGGACTGGATTGATCGGCTGGCTCCCAAGGCTCTAGCGGTAGTGGGTTGCGGTACCTGTGCCACGTACGGCGGCATTCACGCCATGCAGGGCAACCCAACGGGTGCGATGGGCCTGGCCGACTATCTGGGCTGGGATTGGAAGTCGAAAGCCGGCCTGCCCATCGTAAATGTTCCGGGCTGTCCAGTGCAGCCGGACAATTTCATGGAGACGGTCCTCTATCTTTTGTACCAAGTTGCAGGCCTGGCTCCGATGATTCCGCTCGATGACCAGTTGCGACCGACTTGGCTCTTCGGAAAAACAGTCCACGATGGATGCGACCGCGCCGGCTATTACGAGCAGGGCGACTTTGCGGAAGTGTACGGTTCTCCGAAATGCATCGTGAAACTGGGCTGCTGGGGACCCGTGGTGAATTGCAACGTGCCAAAGCGCGGCTGGATGGCGGGAATTGGCGGATGCCCGAACGTTGGGGGCATTTGCATCGGTTGCACCATGCCCGGGTTCCCAGACAAGTTCATGCCGTTTATGGATGAACCGCCGGGCGCGAAGATTTCCGCGGCGAGCATCGGCGTTTACGGCAAGGCTATCCGGACTCTCCGCGCGTTTACCAACGCCACCGTGAACAAAGAACCGAAGTGGCGGCACACAGGCTCGGAACTAACCACCGGTTATAGGCCTGGCGCGTACTAAGGCACTGGGGCAACCAACGGCGAAATTAAGCGAGATTAAAGGAGCGGAAAAATCATGGGAACAATGACCACTGCAGCAAAAGGTACGCCGACCGGTTCTCGAAAACTGGTGGATATGAACTGGGATCCGATTACTCGTATCGTCGGCAGCCTGGGCATTTTTACGAAGATTGATTTTGACAACCGCCAGGTCGCGGAGTGCCACAGCACTTCCTCCATCTTCCGTGGGTACAGCATTTTCATGAAGGGGAAAGATCCGCGGGACGCGCACTTCATTACCAGCCGTATTTGCGGAATCTGCGGCGATAACCACGCGACGTGCGCTACCTACGCTCAGAACATGGCATTCGGCGTACGGCCCCCGGCGCTAGGCGAATGGATCGTCAATCTCGGCGAGGCCGCTGAGTACATGTTCGACCACAATATTTTTCAGGACAATTTGGTCGGCGTGGATTTTTGCGAGCAGATGGTGAAAGAGACGAATCCAGGAGTTTACGCCAAGGCGGAAAAAACGACTGCACCGGGCGCAAATCTACACGGGTTTCGCACCATCGCGGACATCATGAAGGCACTGAACCCTTTCACGGGTTCGTTCTATCGCGAAGCTTTGCAAATGAGCCGGATGACGCGTGAGATGTTCTGCCTGATGGAAGGGCGCCACGTGCATCCCTCGACGCTTTATCCCGGCGGAGTGGGAACGGTGCCGACGATTCAACTTTTTACGGATTACATCGTGCGGCTGATGAAATACGTAGAATTCATGAAGAAGGTGGTTCCGCTGCACGACGACCTGTTTAATTTCTTCTACGAAGCGCTTCCCGGATATGAAGAGGTAGGCCGCCGCCGTGTGCTGCTGGCGTGTTGGGGTTCATTCAACAATCCCGCATTATGCGATTACACCTACAAAAAGATGACCGACTGGGGCCGCGCGATGTACGTCACGCCTGGCGTCGTGGTGGACGACAAGCTTGTCACCACCGATTTGGTGGACATCAATCTTCAGATTCGCATCCTGCTGGGAAGTTCTTATTACGACAGCTGGGAGCACGGCGAGAAGTTCGTGAAAAACGATCCTCTGGGCAATCCCGTGGACCAGAGTCATCCATGGAATCAAACCACGATCCCGCGTCCGCAGAAGCGCGATTTCGCGGGCAAGTACACGTGGGTGATGTCGCCGCGCTGGCTTGATAAGAGAACCGGCGATCATCTGGCGCTCGATACGGGCGGCGGACCGATCGCGCGGCTCTGGGCAACGGCACTAGCCGGCCTGGTGGACATTGGGTACATCAAGTCCACCGGACGTAGCGTGAAGATGTATTTGCCTAAGACGATGTCCCTGCCGGAGGTGGAATTCGAGTGGAAGATCCCGAAGTGGAGCAACGCCATTGAACGCGACCGCGCGCGCACCTACTTCCAGGTGTACGCCGCTTGTGCCGCACTTCACTTTGCGGAACAAGCTCTAGCGGAATTGCACGCGGGCCGGACGAAGACCTGGTCGGAGTTCACTGTGCCGCAGGACGCGATTGGCTGCGGCTTCCACGAAGCAGTGCGGGGCGTGCTGTCGCACCACGTAGTGATTCGCGACGGCAAAATCGCGAATTATCATCCGTATCCGCCGACGCCGTGGAACGCGAATCCTCGGGACATCTACGGAACGCCGGGACCCTACGAAGATGCGGTACAGAACACGCCGATCTTCGAGGAAAACGGGCCGGACAAATTCAAGGGTATAGACATCATGCGCGCCGTGAGGAGTTTCGATCCTTGCTTGCCGTGTGGTGTGCACATGTACCTTGGAAACGGCAAGGTGCTGGAAACGCATCATTCGCCGATGTTCGGCACGCACGCCTGAAGTCGCGCGGCGATCGGCGGGACGCTAGACGTTGAAACTAGAACGAGGAGGTAGGCACGAACGCAGCTGGAGGGGTTTGCCCCCTCAATTGCGGTTGCTTACCTCCCTGTGTCTTTGAAGGAAACCATGGCGCAGGACACTGAACTTCAAAAGAAGATGCAGCGGATCGGGGAAATGGTCGAGCGACTGGAATCCGCTGCTGATCCCAACGCGCGTGCGATGGCCCGCGAGTTGGTTGAATCCCTGATGGCATTACACGGCGCGGGCCTGGCACGAATCCTTGACTTAATGGCCGAAGCTGGAGAAATGGGCGAGAAGATCATCCGGAAGTGTGGACGCGATGAAGTAGTCAGCGGCTTGCTGCTTCTTTATGGGCTGCATCCGGAGGATTTGCACTCGCGAGTGATGTACGCGCTGGCGAAGACGCAGCCCTTCCTGCAATCTCATTCTGCTATTGCAGAACTCGTTTCGATTGACGACTACGGAAAAGTTTCCGTGCGTGTAAATCTGAAGGTTGGCAGTTGTGGCTCAACGGCAGCCACAGTCAAATCAACTCTCGAATCCGCAATACAGGACGCAGCCCCAGATGCCACTTCGATTGTTGTCGAAGATCCAGCTGCGGCGCTGAAACAGACCGGATTCGTTTCCTTGGCGCAGCTCCAGAGCAGCGGCGCGGTGGCACCTTTATCCGGCGGACGCGTCGCAGGAGGCGATGACTGACATGCCCCCCGCGCTTCCACCGCAACAGGAAAGCGCGTTTGCTGCTCTACGGCAATTTGCCCGCAAGCGTGCGCTGGTGGAGCGCTGTGAAATGTGCAGCCGCGAGCTTGCCGCCGATCACGAGCACCTGGTGGAACCCGCCAGCCGCAAATTGATCTGCGCTTGCGGCGCGTGCGCGATTCTTTTTGAAGGCCAGGCTGGCACGAAGTACAAGCGCGTTCCGCGGCGAGTGTTGTTTCTGCGGGATTTTCAATTGAGCGACGGCCAGTGGGACGGACTGATGGTCCCCATCGAAATGGCCTTCTTTTTCAAAAGCACGCCGCAGGAAAAAGTGATCGCACTGTATCCGAGTCCGGCGGGACCCACGGAATCGCTGCTTCCGCTGGATACCTGGACCGATATCGTGGAGATGAATCCGGTCTTGAACGAAATGGAATCGGACGTGACGGCGTTGCTCGTTAACCGCGTGGGCCATGCCCGGGGCGTGGTGCCGGCGGAATATTACCTGGTGCCGATTGATGAATGTTACAAGCTGGTGGGACTGATTCGTACGCACTGGCGCGGGCTTTCCGGCGGGACGGAAGTTTGGCGCGAGATCGGCGCGTTTTTCGCGGCACTCAAGAAGAGAGCCGGTTTCGTTGAAGAGGATTCGAATGCCTGACCTGCAACTCAGCATCGAAGGCGCGGAGGTCGTCCCGTATGCGGCCACGCCGCTACTCGTGTTCAAGGTGCGAATCGCCAATCATCCGAGCGATGAAATCATTCACACCCTCGCGTTGCGAGCCCAAATCCAAATTGAAGTGACCCGCCGAAAGTATGACGCCAACGAACAGGCGCGGCTGCAGGACCTTTTCGGCGAGCCCAGCCGCTGGGGCCAGACTTTGCGCAGCATGTTGTGGACTCACGCGAGCGTGGTCGTGCCACGCTTTACCGGAGGTATCACCACGGATGTGCCCGTGCCGTGCACGTTCGATTTCAATGTCGCCGCGACAAAGTATTTTCACGGCGTGACCAGCGGCGATTTGCCTCTTTGTTTCCAATTCAGCGGAACGGTCTTCTATCAGGGCGAGGACGACGCACTGCAAGTAGCGCCCATTTCTTGGGACAAGGAAGCGAAGTACCGGCTGCCGGTGAAGGTTTGGAAGGACTTGATCGACATGTATTACCCGAATTCCGCGTGGCTGTCGTTGCAGCGCGACACATTCGAAAAGCTTTATCAATTTAAGGTGCGCGAAGGCATTCCCACGTGGGAAGAAACGCTGGAGAGAGCTTTGAGCGCTCTTCCGGAAACGGTGCGGTCATGAACGCGGCGCTCGTGGACGGTATCGTGAAGGCTGTGCTTTACGAAGGTTACATGCTGTATCCGTACCGGCCTTCCGCAGTGAAGAACCGCCAAAGATTCAATTTCGGCGTTGTCTACCCGCGCGTGTATAGCGAGGCGCAAGGCGGCACGGACGCGTGCACGATGCAAACAGAATGTCTCGTGCAAGGGAATGACGGCACGCAGTGCCTCGTGTGCGTTAGGTTTTTGCGCATGGTGGCGCGTTCCATCGCGAAGGTGCGAACGCCTTTGAGTGAGCTCTCCTGGGTAACGGATGCAAACATTGAGAAGGTCGAACGGCTGGAAGTCAACGGCACGTTCTACCAAGCATGGCAAGAGGCGGTGGAAGAAGTAATCGAAGTGACGGAGTTCAACCTCTCCGCGCTGGCAGCGCAGCCGATGCAGTGGCCTTTCCGGCTGTCCGCCAGGCATGAGCGAGAAACGGTTCGGGACGAGCGTGGACTGATGGTTGGAATCATTCAGCGCGATAAGTCCCGTGTGGCAGGAAAGATCGAGTTCGCCGCCCAATGCCTGGAACAAGGCCTGTACAAGCTCACGACGCGCATCTCGAACGATTCGCAGGTCGAAGCGTGCGTGACGGCCACCCGCGATGAAGCGCTGGCGCGGTCCTTGGTTTCGGCGCACACGATTCTGGAAGTGCGCGAGGGCGGATTCGTTTCTCTCGTCGATCCTCCAAATGCGTACCGCTGTTACGCTAGCGCGTGCCAAAACTTGGGAACTTGGCCCGTTCTAGTGGGTGAAGAAGGCCAGCGCAACACCATGCTCTCCTCGCCGATCATACTTTACGACTATCCGCAGATCGCCCCGGAAAGTCCCGGCGATTTGTTCGACGGCGCCGAGATCGACGAGATTCTCTCGCTACGCATATTGACCATGACGGACGAAGAAAAACGCGAAATGCGGCAGTCTGACGATCGCGCGCGTCATATTCTGGAGCGAACCGAAGCGTTGCCTGAAGAGCATTTTGCAAAGCTTCATGGAGTTTTGCGTGGGCTCCGCCCAGCAAGGGAGCAGCAGCCATGAACGAATGGGAATGGCAGCTCCTGGAAGATAAGACTCCGATCGAGTCGGTTGAAATACAAGGCGTGCAACTGCGGCGCGGTGATCGCGTGAGGCTTCGTCCACGCGCCGGCGGCGACGTATTCGATTTGGCGCTCGCGGGAAAAACTGCGGCGGTTGAATCCCTCGAGCAAGACTACGAAGGCAATCTGCATGTCTGCGTCGTGGTGGAAGACGATCCCGGCAGAGACGTCGGCCTGATGCGGCAGCCCGGGCATCGGTTTTTCTTCGCACCAAACGAAGTGGAACCCATCGGAAAAGACGAAGCGACGCCCGCCGTCGAGACAAAGACGGTGCTCATCGCCGGAATCGGCAATATTTTTCTGGCGGACGATGGCTTCGGCGTCGAAGTAGTGAATCGGCTCGCGAGCAAATCGTTTCCGTCAGGCGTCCGCGTGGCAGACTTCGGAATTCGAGGATTCGACCTCGCCTATGCGTTGATGGAGGGCTACGAGACCACAATCCTCGTGGATGCCTACCCCGGCGAAGGCGCGCCCGGAACGCTTTTCGTAGTCGAGCTGGATTTGCAGGAGTCAAATTCGGCCGAAGCACAGGCTGGGGCTATTGAGCCCCACGGCATGAATCCGCTTGAGGTACTTCGGATGGCGACGAATATGGGTGGACAGTTGAAGCGAGTGCTGCTGGTTGGCTGCGTGCCAGCGACCCTCGGCCCGGAAGAAGGACAGATGGGGCTGAGTGAGCCTGTGACGGTTGCGGTCGACGAAGCCGCGAAACTCGTCGAATCATTAGTCACGCGAATTCTTGCGAGAGAATGGCTCGCGAAGAAATGAACCGATTCCAACCACGCAAAGGAGAACCTCATGGCGACTGAAATAATGAATCCGGCCGATGGAGCAAACGGAACCGACAAAGAAACGCTCTACATGTTGGGAGGCGTGGCGCTCGTGATCTTTGGCGCGGGATTGGTGTTGTCCAATTCCACGGTGCGCCGCTATCTCGGCCAAATGGGCTTGGGCGATTTCGCTTCCGCCGCTCTGCCGGATATTGAACGATATTTTCGTCTTCGTGCCATGTAGCGGTATATAGTCGCGGTTAGCCACAGCGTTAATTCCCCTGGGAATTGACCTGAATCTAACCTGCGATTACGCAGAGAATGGAGCGCGGCGATGGCCCTGGTAAACCCCGGCCTGGCTCATTTCGCGATTGATGCACGGGCAAGTCTATTCACAGTACAGGCATTTGCGGCAGGGATAGTAGCCGTGGTGGCGCACAGTCCCAAATTCGCCATCCGGGAAATGGTTGGAGAAATGGATTTCGTTCCCGAGACTATGGAGAAGGCGTCGTTGCAATTGACGATCAACGTTGGGTCGCTGGAGATTATGGACGAAGTAAGCGCCATGGATCGCCGTGAAATCGAGCGGGTGATGTTCGACGAGGTTTTGCAGAAAAGCGTTTATCCGCGAATTGAGTACAAGAGTTCGCGGACCAGCGCTTCAAAGACGGGCGAAAACGTGTTTCGGGTGAACGTCAACGGCGATTTGACGCTCCACGGAATCACACGAGGTGTCGGCCTCGAAGCGCAAGTCGTGGCCGGAGAGGATACGCTCCGGGCGCAGGGTTCGTTCACGCTTATGCAATCTGATTACGGACTGAGAATCGCATCGGTTGCCGGAGGCACTCTGAAGCTGAAAGATGAACTCAGATGCGCGTATTTCATCCTCGGTCGCCGGCAAGACGAGGAACCCAGGAACTAATCATGCAGACAGGAACCCAAAAAGGACTTGCGCCAGTGAAATTTAAGATTGATGCAGCTGCGAGCCGCTTCACCGTGCAAACCTTTGCAACCGGATTGCTCTCCGCCTTTGGACACAATCCCACCATTGCCATACGCGATTACGATGCGGAAATTCAGTTCAACTCTGACACCATTGACAATGGTTCCGTGCGGGTAACCGTGCGCACCAGCGTGATGGAAGTCGTGGACGAAATGAAGAACGACGATCGCAAGAAGCTCGAGCAGGCGATGTACGACCAGGTTCTCGAACCAAACCGTTTTCCCACAGCCGTGTATGAGAGCAAGCCAATAACGGTGCAGAAAGACAGCGCCGAGCAGTGGCGGGCCCATGTCACCGGCGAACTGTCCTTTCACGGAGTAACGCAGAGCCATTCTTTCGATGCCCGTGTCAACTATATGGGAACCACGATGCGCATCGCGGGCGAATTTCGGTTGCGTCAATCGGACTATGGGATCAAGCCCGTTTCATTCGCGGGTGGAGCTTTGAAATCAAAAGACGAGCTCAAGTTCAATTTCGAGATGGTGGCTCGACAGCAGGGATGAACCGAGATGCTAGCGAATGACCCTAACGGCGGGAACATGGTAACGGGAGCTCCATCGTGTGCCTAGCAATACCAGGAAGAATCGTCGAGCTGGATGCGCAAAATTCAAATCAGGCTCTGGTGGACGTGGTGGGTGTACGCCGCAAAGTGGATTTGGGACTCTTGCAGGATGAGCCTCCCGTTCCCGGCGACTGGGTCCTGATCCACGTAGGCTTTGCGATGAGCAAGATCAGCGAAGTGGATGCCCTCGATCAAATGCGTACCCTCACCATGCTGGGTGAGGCCGAAGCCGCCATGCAAGAAGTCCGCGGATACGGTCTGGAACATGAGGAGCAAGGATCACCGGGGCAGAGGCTGAAGCAATGAAATATGTGGATGAATTTCGCACGCCTGAACTCATCGGCAAAGCGGGTGACGAAATCCGCCGGCTCGCTGATCCGAACCGGCACTATCGCATCATGGAAGTCTGCGGCGGACACACGCACGCTATTTATCGTTTTGGCTTGAAGGACCTCCTTCCCGATAACGTTGAATTGATTCACGGGCCCGGCTGCCCAGTTTGCGTGCTGCCCATGGGCAGAATCGATGACGGACTTTCTCTGGCCGCGCAGCCAAACTTTATCTTTGCCGCATTTGGCGACATGATGCGCGTTCCCGGCACGCACGGCAGCCCGCTGGAATACAAAGCCCGCGGCATGGATGTGCGCATCGTCTATTCGCCGGCCGATGCGCTGAAGCTGGCGCGCAACAATCCCGAGAAGCATGTGATGTTTTTCGCGATTGGGTTCGAAACCACCGCTCCGTCCACCGCGCTGACGCTGATGCGCGCGAAAGCCGAGGGCCTGCACAATTTTTCTGCGTTTTGCAATCACGTCACGATTATTCCAGCGATCCGCGCGATTCTGGATTCACCGGACATGCGGCTGGATGGCTTCGTGGGTCCGGGACACGTTTCTACCGTGATTGGCTGCCGTCCGTACGACTGGATTGCGAAAGATGAAGGCAAACCGGTAGTGGTGTCCGGTTTCGAGCCGCTGGATATTCTGCAATCCATCATGATGTTGCTGCGCCAGCTTCGCAAAGGCGAGGCGAAGGTCGAAAACCAGTACAAGCGCGTAGTTCCGTGGGAAGGGAATCGCGCGGCGCTGCGCGCCATGGGGGAAGTATTCGAGCTCCGCCCGTATTTCGAATGGCGCGGCTTGGGCTTCATCTCGCAATCGGCGCTGAAGATTCGCGCGAGTTATGCGGAATGGGATTCCGAGCAGCGTTTTTCCGTGCCCGGCGTGCGCGTTACAGATCCAAAAGCGGCGCAATGTGGCGAAGTTCTGAAAGGCGTGCTGAAACCGGCGCAATGCAAACTTTTCGGACGCGAATGTACGCCCGAGCAGCCCGTGGGTGCGCTGATGGTTTCTTCGGAAGGCTCTTGCGCCGCATATTACAACTACGAGCACCGCAAGCCCGTTACTATCGCCAACGCCGCGGCGAATTGAGCGAATGAAGAATTCATGGCCACCCCTGCTACCAAGATCAGGTTCCGCGAACCGCAGATCGAGATGGCGCACGGCGCCGGAGGCAAGGCCAGCCGCAGGTTAGTCGAAGGATTGTTTGCCCCGCTTCTGTTTGGCTCCACGCACGGTCCTCTGGGCGACGCCGCCCATATCCAAATCAACGGAACACGAATCGCCATGACCACGGATAGTTTTGTGGTGAAGCCTCTGCGTTTTCCTGGCGGCTCGATCGGCGAACTCGCGATTAACGGTACGGTGAATGACTTGGCGGTTTCTGGCGCGCGAGCGGAGGCGATCGTCGTCACCTTTGTGTTGGAAGCCGGATTACCGACAGATGTGCTGGAAACGGAAGTTCGCGCGATGGCTCAGGCCGCGGATACCGCCGGAGTCATGATCGCGGGCGGAGATACGAAAGTGGTGGAGCACGGCAAGGCCGACCACATGTACATCACGACGACCGGAGTCGGACGTCTGCTCTCCGGGGTGGAGATTTCGCCGAAGTCGGTGAGGCCAGGCGACAAAGTCTTGCTTTCAGGCCCGATCGGCGATCACGGCATCACGATTTTATTGGCGCGCGGAGACCTGGATTTGGAAGCCGATCTGCGTTCGGACACGCGCTCCGTTTTTCCCTTGGTGCAGGCATTGGTGAGCGCAGTCGGTGCCGGAGTTCGCTGGATGCGCGATCCGACGCGCGGCGGCGCGGCCACTTCGCTCAATGAACTGGGGCGGGATTGCGGCCACGGCATCGTGCTGTTCGAAGAAAAACTTCCGGTGCGGGATTCCGTGCGCGGCGCTTGCGAACTGCTGGGCCTTGACCCATTGCATATTGCCAATGAAGGGCAATTTCTCGCAATTGTTTCTGCGGAACACGCCGACGCTGCGTTGCAGACGTTACGCGAAACCCCCGGTGGGGACGAGGCCGCCATTATCGGTGAAGTGCGCGAAGAACCGGCCGGCGCGGTTTTGGTGACGACCCTCTACGGGGGGAACCGCATGGTGGACATGCTAGTCGGCGACCCTCTGCCGCGGATTTGTTAGGTATGGCAATGGCCACGGGCCTGGGACTCACGACACACATCGAACGACGACTCCTTGAGCGAAATCAGGTGCTCGAGTCTTTTTTTGCCGTCGAAGCGTTGCGATTGGCAAAAGCATGCCGCGAAATGTCCGAGCGCTTTTTCCGCGGCGGGAGGCTGCTCGCGTTTGGGCGCGGGCCATACGCCACTGACGCGCAGCACGTTTCCGTAGAATTCGTACATCCGGTGATCGTCGGGAAACGCGCGTTGCCGGCGCTCGATCTTTCGCTCGCGTTCGTGCCGTGGCTGAAAACGTTAGTGCAAGCCGACGACATGGTCATGGGTTTCGGGCCGCCCGAGGGCGATCGCGAAGTCTGGACCGCGCTCGAGGCAGCGAGCGAGCGCGGAGCAATGACGTTCGCGCTGCCCGGCGCTTCGGGTTCCTATTTCGCCGGTCCCACGACGCACGACCCATTCATCCATCAGGAACTCATTGAAGTTCTCTACCATACGCTTTGGGAGACGGTGCACGTCTTTTTCGAGCGCCGCGAATTGGGGCACGACGTCGGCGAAGCGGGCTTTCTTTATCCTTTTCTCGGCAAGGACAAGCAGGAGACGTTTGACGTGATTGCAGAGGTTGCCGATTCGATCCAGATGAAAGTCAGCGATGACGCTGCACTCCGCGCGCGCGTGGCCAAGGAAGAGGCCGAAAAGATCGGCGCCGCGACGATTGCCATTCGCGAACGCATCGAACGGGGCGGCAAGCTCATTATTTTTGGCAATGGCGGGTCGGCGACGGACGCGAACGATTGGGCGATTGATTGCGTGATGCCCCCGGCTGGATACAATCCGATTCCCGCAGTTTCCTTGGCCATGGAGCCGGCGAACATTTCTGCGATTGCGAATGACGTTGGCACCGAATTGATTTTCTTGCGGCAATTGATCGCGCAAGCGCGTCCCAACGACGTAGCGGTCGCAATCTCCACCAGCGGCGGTTCGAAAAACGTGGTGATGGCGCTGGAAGAAGCGCGCAAGCGGGATTTGCTCACCGTGGCTTTGCTAGGGTATGACGGAGGAGAAGTGCTGCGGCGCGGGTTGGCGGATTTTCCGCTAATCGTGCGGTCTGACTACATTCCGCGGATTCAGGAAGTGCAAGCGTCTATCTACCACCTGATTCGCGAGTCGTTGGAGGGCCTGGGTCATGCCTAAGCTCGAACTTTTTGGAACGGCGGGTTGTCCTCACACGCGAGAAATGCGCGAGTGGTTGGAATGGAAGGGAACTGAATTCTCGGAATATGATGTGGAGGCGGACCCCGCGGCCTGCGAACGGATGCGCTCGATCGCGAAAGCGCCGTACACGGTGCCGCTCCTGGTGAAAGACGGCAAAGTGATCCAGGTGGGATGGCAGGGACGAGGTTGTGTGGTGAGCGCAAAATAAAATTCATGCCGAACGCTTACTCCATCAAGGTGCGCGGCGTGGTGCAGGGCGTGGGGTTTCGTCCGTTTGTGTACCGGCTGGCCCGCGCGAACGGATTGAAGGGTTGGGTGCTGAACGCGGAAGAAGGTGTCGAGATTCATCTCGAGGGAGAACAAGGAACGCTGCAATCGTTTCTCGCCGAGATGAAGGCGCGCCCACCGCAAGCTGCCGCGATTGCGGAAGTGCGGGTGCAGCCGGCGGAAACAAGCGGTTTCGCGGAATTCACGATTCGGGAAAGTAGCCGTAAACGCCAGCCCACCGCGCGAATCTCGCCTGACTTACCGGTCTGCGAAGATTGTCTGCGAGAACTTTTCGATCCGCAGGATCACCGTTATGGCTATCCGTATCTCAATTGCACCAACTGCGGTCCGCGCTACAGTGTGATACGAGCTTTGCCTTACGACCGCCCGAATACTACGATGGCCGGATGGCCGCTGGACGATTTCTGCTCTGCGGAATATGGCGCGCCCGCGAATCGGCGCTTTCACGCGCAGCCCGTCGCTTGCCCCGAGTGTGGGCCGCATTATTTCTTTCGAGCGGGCGACGAAGTTGTGCGCGGCGACGACAATGCGATTCGATCCGCTGTGCGGTACATGCAGTCGGGCAAAATTGTCGCGGTGAAAGGGCTGGGCGGATACCATCTCGCGTGCGACGCGCAAAACGTAGAAGCGGTTGGCGCGCTGCGCGAGAGGAAATTTCGCAAGGAAAAGCCATTCGCCCTAATGATGAAAAATATTGAGGTCGCGCAGAAGTTGCTGGAGTTGAATGCCGCGGCGGAAGCATTGATGACCTCCGTGGCGCGGCCCATTGTGCTGGCTCAAGCCAAAATGGAATTTCCCGGAGTTGCTCCAGAAAATGAGGAGCTTGGCGTGATGCTGCCATACACGCCTCTGCACTGGCTTTTGTTTGCGGCCGGCGCGCCAGAAATTCTGGTGATGACCAGCGCAAACCGTTCGAGCGAACCGATCGCCTACCGCGACGAAGAAGCGATCGAGCGACTTGCCGAAATCGCCGATGGGTTTTTGATTGGCGCGCGGCCCATCGCGCGCCGGGTGGATGATTCTGTAGCTCGTGTGGGCGCATTTGGCTCGGCGATTTTGCGACGGGCGCGCGGGTATGCGCCGAGCGCGACTGCAGCGATTCCAACCGATCGGCCCATTCTTGCTCTGGGCGCAGACCTCAAGAACACGATCACCCTCGTGGTTGACGGTCAGGCGTTCGTCAGCCAGCACATTGGAGATCTCGATCATTACGAATCGTTCTGCGCGTTCCGGGAGACAATTCGGGACCTGCTTACGATGTATGAGATCGATGCGCGCGAGTTGCTGGTTGTGCATGACGCCCATCCTCAGTACGCTTCGACTTTGCATGCTTCGGAGCTTCCAGCAGCAGAGAAGCGTACAGCGCAGCATCACCGCGCGCATATTGCTTCCGTACTCGCGGAGCGCGGCGCGTGGGACGAGCGCGTGATCGGCGTCAGCTTCGACGGCACCGGCTACGGCGACGACGGCACGATTTGGGGCGGTGAAATTTTCGCCGGCAGCGTGCGCGCAGGATTCGCGCGCGTGGCGCATTTGCGCGAAGCAGCGTTGCCCGGCGGCGATGCGGCCGCGTCGCATCCCGTGCAAGCGGCGGCTGGGTTTCTGGCGCAATTGAACCAGCTGCCGGACCTGACGGCGCCGCCATTTTCATTTCCCACGCGATATCAGAATGCTTTGCAATTGGTCCACGCCGGTGTCCGATCATTCAGCACCACTTCCATGGGTCGGCTGTTCGATACAGCGGCGGCGCTGCTAGGTTTTACGCGCGAGATCACTTACGAAGGCCAAGCGGCGATGTGGCTGGAGCGTCTGGCTGGGCGTAGCGCGTCGTCCACGGCCGACGCGTATCGGTTTCCATTTGCCGACGAGGAATTGGATTTTCGTCCGCTGCTCGATGCCATAATCCGCGATCGGCTGCACGGACGAAACGTTACTGAGATTGCGCTGGCGTTCCAGCGAGGAATTGCCCAGGGGCTTGCCGACGCGGTGGCGGCTCTCGTTTCGGCTCAGCGCACGAATACAGTTGTACTTTCCGGTGGCGTTTTTCAGAATGAACTGCTGCTGAACGATCTCAAGAGCCTGTGGGAAAGCGAAGACCTGCAGATCTGGACGAATCACGTGGTTCCGCCCAACGATGGCGGCATCAGCCTGGGGCAAGCTGCACTAGCCGCGCTTGGCAAGTCTGAGCCGCTAGCTTCGCTTCCGGATACCGATACCGCGCAGACAACCGGGGTGACATAGAAGTTGTATGAATCATTTTGATAGTTCGGTCGTCATATTAAAGACAGGCCAGAGGAATGCACGAACTTTCCATCGCAATGAGCATCGTCGACATGGCGCAAGAAGAAGCGGAACGCCACGGCGGCGCGCAGGTACAGGCCGTTCATCTCAAGCTAGGCCGCCTGACCGGCGTCGTAAAGGAAGCTCTCCTCTCTTCCTACGAATTGGCTTGCGAGGCAACGCCTCTGGAAGGCTCGCGGCTTTTGATTGAGGAAATTCCCGTGGAAGTGTTCTGTCCGAAATGTGAGGCCCCGCGGCTGGTGGATTCGATTCAGTGGTTTTGCTGCCCCGAGTGTGGCACTCCGACCGCCAACATATTGCGGGGCAAGGAACTGGAAGTAATCGCGCTGGAGATCCTGGAGATCAAGGAATGAGCGCTGGACCTCGATTGGTGGAAGTGAGAAAAAATGTTCTGAAACAAAACGACGTGGCTGCGCGCGCGCTGCGTGAGCGTTTTCGGGACGCCGGCGTGCTAGCCGTCAGCCTTGTTTCCAGTCCGGGTTCGGGCAAAACGGCTTTCCTCGAGAAAACGCTGACGCTTCTGTACACGCGCTACCGTGTCGCCGCGCTCGTCGGCGATCTCGCCACAGATAATGATGCAGCCCGCCTGGCTCGCAGCCGGGCGCTCGTGAAGCAAATCATCACCGGCACCGTCTGCCATCTTGAGGCGGCCATGGTGCAGAATGCGCTGGAAGGCTGGAACCTCAACGACTTGGACTTTCTGTTCATCGAAAATGTCGGGAATCTGGTGTGCCCTTCGTCGTACGATCTGGGTGAAGATTTGCGGTTTGTGCTGTTATCGGTGACGGAAGGTGAAGACAAGCCGCTGAAGTATCCGACGATTTTCAACAGCGCGGACGTCGCCGTGATCACGAAATCAGATATCGCGGCGGCCGTGGAATTTGACGAGGCCGCGGTAAAGCGAAATATTCAGGCGGTGCGTCCGGGTATGGAGGTTTTCAAAGTATCGGCGAAAACTGGCGAAGGCATGGCCGAATATCTCGAGTTTCTCCAAACCCGCCGCCAGCATTTTCGCGCAGCTGCCGCGGTCCCAAAATAAATGATCACCCTGCTTTCCATCATCGCGCTGGGTTTCTTTCTCGGAATGCGACATGCGACGGACCCTGACCACGTGATCGCCGTGACCACGATCGTCAGCCGCCAGCGCAGCATTCGTCACGCAGCCGTAATCGGCGTTCTGTGGGGGGTGGGGCACACCATCACAATTCTGGCCGTTGGTTCGGCAATCATTTTGTTTGGCCTGGTGATTCCACCGAGGATTGGCCTGACGATGGAATTCTCCGTCGGCCTGATGCTGATCCTTCTGGGCGTGCTCAACCTTTCCGGAGTGATGCGCTGGATCACGGAGACGCTCACGCCCATGCAGCTGGGCCAGCACGCACACACGCATCCGCACGGCCACGGAGATTACGTCCACAGTCATTCGCACGGCCACGGCGGTAATGAAACACACGGCCATGCCGAGGACGCAACACCGGTCGGTTGGATGGATCGCACGTTCGGTCGGCTGGGCGTTTACCAGGTGTTGCGCCCGTTAGCCGTGGGCATCGTTCACGGACTTGCTGGATCCGCGGCTGTCGCGTTGCTCGTGCTGACGACCATTCGCGTGGCGTCGTGGGCAGTTTTTTATTTGCTGGTATTCGGCCTCGGCACGGTAGCAGGCATGATGTTGATCACAGCGGCGATTGCCGTGCCGTTTAAATTTTCCGAAGCCCGCTTCGCGCGCCTCAATCGCGGCCTCGGCCTCGCATCAGGTTTGATCAGCCTCGGCTTCGGCCTGTTCATCGTCTATCAGATGGGCTTCGTCAACGGTCTCTTCAGTCACCATCCCAACTGGGTGCCGCACTAAACTTTTATTTCGACTGCGCCGCAGCGTACTGGGAAGACTAGGAACTGGCGGCATGATCTCCAAACTGCGAGTCCAGGCGCAACTTCAACTCATTGTCTTTAATCCCGTTTGAAACCCTACAGTGATTCCCTCTTACCTGTAACGAGTTGACCTTATTGTTCGAAACGCCTCGCTTTGGCACCATGCGCCTGAGCAAAAGACCCGAGTTCGACCGCCCGAAGTGAAGCCTCACGCGGTTGAGCCCGAGCGATCGAAACCACGCAAGTTCGGCCCGGTTTTTATATTTCTCATCCCCCAAAAAGAAAGGCTGCACGCATGCATTCAGAGACATGGTACGAACAAGCAGGCAAACTGGGCGTCACATCCGGCCCGCGCGAGATTCCCGACGCACCGACTGTGCTGGTAGCCGCGATTGATTGGCAAGTTCGCATCGGGCTCTCCACCGTCCTGCCTTGTTTTACGATCAACGCCGTGTGGGCTGCGAGCGTCGCTGAAGCAAGCAGGGTGCTAGAGAGCAAAAATATCTCCGCTTGCCTATGCGGTTTCTGGCTGGAAGACGGGACGTTCAAAGACTTGGCTCGCTACCTGCGGCGGTCGGAAACCAAAGTTCCCCTAATTGCTGTTTCTGCTCCCGCCTGCCGCAACGAGTATCGCGACTACCTCGCTGCCATGCACATCGGCGCTTTCGATTTTCTTTGCCATCCTTACCTAAAAAGTGATTTGGACCGAGTCCTGCGCCAAGCCATAACGGCCCACACGCGCCAAAGTTTGGATCCGTCGCGCCCCAATTTACGCGCCTGATCGTCACAAGAGAGCGGGAATCGCAGGCGGCGGGTTCTGCTCCGATTTTAGTTGCAGATTCGGTTGACACTCTTTCCTCCACTCTGATACTTTTTGGTTGTTCTTGATAGAGGAGCGGAAGCCACCAGTAGCTGGGTCTGATTTTCCGAGATGCTTCGGAGGCCGAGCGAAAGGGGCGCAGGAGTTCATTCCGCCGAAGTCGTCGGGGAAGCTCACTCCGCGGCGATTGGGGGGCCAGGCTAATACCTGCCCACTGTCATCCGTTGAAAAACGGGTGGAGCGCTATTGGGAAGTGAAGGCACCGGGTAATCTCCTCGGCCTTTCTTTCTCTCTCCTCCATTCTCTTTTTCAATTCGAAGACTCGAGAACGCAGCACAAGCCGTGCAGTCACGTTTGTATCGCTGGAATGATGCATCTTTTCGAGCTAACACGTTCGCTCGTTGACATCGAGTCCATCACGAATCACGAAGAGGCTGTCTCCTCTTTCGTCTTCGAGATTCTCTCGAACCTCGCTGCCCGCTCGGGCGGCCGCGTCGAACGCTGCCCAGTCGAGGCAAATCGTTTCAACGTGTTCGCGCACTGGAGGAGCCCCGTCGTCACGCTGTCCACGCATCTGGACACCGTGCCGCCTTTTTTCGCTTCCACGGAAGATGACGAATTTATCTGGGGCCGCGGTTCCGCCGACGCCAAAGGTATCGTCGCGTCCATGATCGCCGCTGCCGAAAGACTGCTAGCCACGGGAACCACGAACTTCGGCTTGTTGTTCGTCGTCGGTGAAGAGCGCAATAGTGCCGGTGCGCTTGCCGCCGCGCACGACTCGCGCGGCTCACGTTTCCTGATCAACGGTGAGCCCACTGAAAATAAGCTCGCTGTCGCGGCCAAAGGAATTCTCCGCTACGAAATCGAAGCCACCGGCCGCCTCGCGCATTCCGCGTACCCCGAGCTGGGCGAATCCGCCGTAGACAAGCTGCTTGACGTCCTGCAGGACATCCGCAAAATTCCGTTGCCTGAAGACGAAGTCCTTGGCCCCAGCACTCTAAATATCGGCGTCATCTCCGGCGGCCGCGCTCCCAACGTGATCGCGGATTCCGCTCGCGCCGAGATCGCCATTCGCCTCGTCAACGACGGCAACGACATTCGCGCCGCAGTCCAACGCGCGATGGCAGGCCGCGCCGAAGCCCGCGAACTCGTTTCCATTCCCGCGATGCGCTTCAACTCATTCGATGGACTCCCCTCAACCATTGTCGCGTACACCACAGATGTGCCGGCCTTCGCCGGCGCGTGGGGCGAGCCATTCCTGCTGGGCCCTGGCAGCATCCATGTAGCTCACACCGCGGAAGAACGGGTAGCTAAGAAACAACTCCTCGATGCCGTGGAAATTTACGAAAGGATGGTCAAGCAGCTTCTCGCTGCTTCGTGATCTATGAGCGCAACTCTCGTTAGTCCCAATGCCGTCGTGTTGAACGCCGAACGCCCGCGCACGAAGCGGAATGCGAATACTCACAAGAACCTCGCGATTGTCGGATACGGCAAGATGGGCCGCCTCATTGAGCAGCTGGCGCCCGAATACGGCTTTGCCGTCCAATTGCGCCTCGATCGTTTGAGTAATGAGGCCGCGTCTGCCATCACCGCCCGCAATTTTCAAGATATTGACGTCGCCGTTGAATTTTCTAATTCGTCAGCCGCAGCACCGAACATCGAACGCTTGGCCTCGCTCGGAATCAACGCAGTAGTCGGCACCACCGGCTGGACGCAACACCTCGAGCGCGCCAAATCCGCCGTCGAGGATGGCGGCGCTGGGTTGGTCTGGAGTCCTAACTTCTCGATCGGTGTGAATGTCTTTTTTCAGCTTGCCGCGGAAGCCTCGCGGCGCATCGCTCGCTATCACGAATATGGCGCCTGGGCGTGGGAGATTCATCATTCTGCCAAGAAGGACGCGCCCAGCGGCACGCTTCTCAAAGTCGTAAACGAAATGAAGGCTGCCGATCCACGCCGCGAAATTTCCGTCAGTTCCAATCGTGCCGGAGCACATCCCGGCACGCACGAAATCGGTTTCGATTCCGCGGCCGATACCATCACCATCCGGCACTCTGCCCGTAGCCGCGAAGGCTTCGCTCGCGGGGCGTTGACGGCAGCCCAATGGGTGATCGGGAAGCGCGGATGGTTCGAATTTCGTGACGTTTTGTTCGACGGCTGATGTTGTGTCCCAGAGAAGTAATCGCTGCGAATGGCGCGAGTAGGTTGTTGAAGGGGCGCTGCTTGCTGCGCCCATTTTATGCGCGATGAGTGCGGCTTAAAGCCGCTGAAGTTCTGACTTTCGGACGAAGCACGAAGCACCATATTTTCTGCAACAAGCCTTGAAGGAGGCCATATGTTCGGAGGATGCGGCACAGCACTAGTGACTCCATTTCAGCATGATTTTTCCCTGGACGAAGACACGCTCCGCCGGTTGGTGCGGCGGCAAATCGAAGCTGGCATCGATTTCCTCGTTCCGTGCGGCACCACCGGCGAAAATCCCACTCTCACCCGCGAGGAACACCTTCGTGTCGTGGAAATTACGCTTGAGGAAGCCGATGGACAAACTCCCGTGCTCGCCGGCGCGGGCGGCTACAACACCGCCGAAGTCATCGAACTCGCGAGGGAACTGGAATCCATGCACGTTTCCGGCATCCTTTCCGTCACTCCGTATTACAACAAGCCCACCCAGGAAGGCCTCTATCAACACTACCGGGCGATCGCCGCGGCAATCTCCATCCCGATCGTCGTCTACAGCGTGCAAGGCCGCACCGGGGTCAACGTCGAACCGGCAACACTGGGAAGACTCGCTGAAATCGACAACATCATCGGCGTGAAAGAAGCCTCCGGCAATATCAGCCAGATCGCTTCCGTCATCGCCCAGACGCCGAAGCGCTTCACCGTGCTCTCCGGCGACGACGCCATGGCTCTGCCGGTAATCGCGCTCGGTGGACGAGGCGTGATTTCCGTAGTGTCCAACGAAATCCCCGCGGAGATGACGCACCTCGCTCACGCCTGCCTGGAAGGTGATTTTGCCCAGGCTCGCGAACTGCAACAGCAGTATCTAGCGCTGATGGAAATGAATTTCATCGAGACCAACCCTGGCCCGGTGAAGGCCGCCATGGCGGCGATGGGATTGCTCGAACCAGTCTGGCGTTTGCCTCTAGTCGCGCCCAAACCCGAAAACTTCCAGAGAATTCAGCGTACGCTCGAAACGCTGAGCCTCTCAGGGAGAGTGCATGCTGCAAGAGCAAATTGAGCTGCTTTTCGCGCACGTACCTGAATCATTTGGGCAACACCACTTTGCGCTCTTCCAATCGTTCAAAGATGCTTTGAACTCAGGCCAAGTGCGTGCCGCCGAGCCGGATGCGTCGAAGCCGGCGGGCTGGCGCGTCAATCCGTGGGTAAAAAAAGGCATTCTGCTCGGATTTCGCATGGGCGCGATTATTGACATGTCCATAGACCCGGCGAAGCAGCCTTTCTTCGACAAGGCGACTTATCCGGTGAAGCACATCGCCAAGGACGCCGGCGTTCGCATCGTTCCCGGCGGCTCCAGCATCCGTGACGGCTGCTTTATAGGGACCGGCGTGACCTGCATGCCTCCTACGTTCGTCAACGTTGGCGCGTACGTGGACGACCACACAATGGTAGATTCTCACGCGCTGGTGGGCAGTTGCGCGCAACTCGGTAGACGCTGCCACATTTCGGCGGCCGCGCAAATCGGTGGCGTTCTCGAGCCCGTCGGCGCAATGCCCGTCATCATCGAGGACGAAGTCCTGGTGGGTGGAAACTGCGGGGTCTTTGAAGGCACAATTGTGAAGCGCGGCGCAGTTCTCGGCACGGGCACCATACTAAATCAGTCCACGCCCGTCTATGACACCGTGCGCGGCGAGATTTACACGGCATCCGAAAATCAGCCGCTGGTAATCCCGGAAAAGGCAGTGGTCGTCGCCGGCTCTCGCCCGATCACCAAAGGGCAGGGGAAGCAGTGGGGGTTGTCGCTCTACGCCCCGGTCATCGTGAAGTATCGCGACGCAAAAACGGATTTGCGCGCGCAACTCGAAGATTTGTTGCGGTAGGAGCGGAAAGCGCACTTGGCTCAAAATTCGAAAACCGCTCCACCAGCGATCGATCCCACAGAATACACGCCTCATTTCACATTTCGCCAAGGTGTCATCAATTGCGAAAAAGTTCCGCTGACTGATATCGCGTCACGAATTGGGACGCCCGCATACGTTTACAGTAGCGCCAGCATCCTGGACGCCTATCAGCGTTTCCATCGCGCGTTTCGCGGCGTCCCTCACTCGATTTGCTACGCCGTCAAAGCCAACTCGAATCTCTCCGTGCTGCGCTTGCTAGCGAGGGCAGGCAGCAGTTTCGACATTGTTTCCGGCGGCGAACTTCACCGCTTGCGCAAAATCGGAGTCCCCGCGCGAAGAATCGTCTTCTCCGGCGTCGGCAAGACAAGAGAAGAAATCCGCGAGGCGCTCAAAGCCCGGATTTTACTTTTCAATGTGGAGTCTGAGCCTGAACTCGATGGGCTAGCGGAAGAAGCCGCCCGCCTCGGCCGCCAAGCCGCAGCCGCACTGCGCGTGAACCCCGACGTTCAGGCCGGCGGACATCGCCACATTGCAACCGGCCATCATCGCCACAAATTCGGAATTGATTGGGACGGCGCCAAGCGTCTCTACCTCGATCGCTCGCGTTCTCGCTCGATTTCGTGGCAGGGAATCAGCGTGCACATCGGCTCCCAGGTCCTGGGTCTGGCCCCCTATCGTCGCGCTGTCAAACGCGTTTCGTCCTTCGTGCAATCGCTCGCGGCGGCAGGCGTGAAGCTTGCCTATGTGGACCTCGGCGGCGGTGTCGGCGTGCGCTATGTAAAAGAGCAACCCTTTCAAATTGATGACTACGCGCAAGAAATCGCGCAGCAAATTCGTCCGTTAGGCTGCCATCTGCTGCTCGAACCGGGCCGTGCCATTGTCGGTCCCGCGGGAGTGCTTCTCACTCGCGTCCTCTACATCAAACGCAACCGCGGCAAGATTTTCATCGTGGTAGACGCCGCGATGAACGACTTCATCCGTCCCGCACTCTACGGCGCGATTCACCCCATCACTCATGTTGTCCGGCAACCGGGGGGATTAATCCGCGCGGATATAGTTGGTCCGGTCTGCGAAACCGGCGACTGCTTTCTTCACGATTGGCCCATAGATATGCCCGAACCAGGCGAGGTTCTGGCGCTCTGGGGCGCCGGCGCCTACGGCTTCGTGCAATCCTCAAACTACAATTCGCGCCCTCGCCCCGCCGAAGTCCTGGTAACAAAACATCAATTTCGCGTAGTCCGCCGCAGGGAATCGCGAAACGAACTTACGAGGGGAGAGTAGTCGCCTCACGACTGGCGACCTACTCAGTGATGCCAGCGAGCGCGATTTTCCCGATGACACTCGAACCAGTACCGGTCGGCGCGTTCGCGGCAAGAAAACGGGCGAACATCGCCCAGTAAACTTGTCGCGCCTGGCGGCAGATGTATACTGGCCGCGGAAACCGATTCGTCGCGCCACGCGCGACGCACCAGTCAGCGTGCTGCCTGAAACTGAATCAGTTTGTGCGCAAGCCTGAGAGGTCCACATGCCGATCGTTGACACCAACAGCAGCTTGGCCGCCGTAATCCACGAATACGGCCGTCCCGATATTCACGTTGGCGGAGGAGAAGATGAATCTCCTTACGTGCCTTTCAAGGAAAACGTCTTCATCCGCCATCTGGCCTTCGATGTGCGCACCAATTCCTTCGCGAACATTCTCTGGGTGAAAAAAGGCGGCATGTTGGGCCGCCATCGCCACCGCGGACCAATCTCTGCTTGCACTCTCGAAGGGAGCTGGCGCTATTTGGAATATGATTGGGTCGCGCGCCCCGGCAGTTACGTGCGCGAAAATCCCGGCGTCATTCACACTCTGGTTTCCGACGACCCCAACGGTATGAAAACGATTTTCTTCCTGAATGGTTCGCTGGAATTCTATGACGACAATGACGCCCTGCTCGAAACGCTCGACGTTTTCTGGTTCATAGATCACTACCTAAGCTATTGCCGCGCCAAAGGCCTCAAGATCAACCAGAAACTCTGGATCTGAGGCTTTCCGGCGTCGACCGCGTATCGTTAAGTAGTGCGCCGCCTAGACGTCGTTTGACGGGAAGGACCAGGATGATGCCCGCACAATATCGAGCCGACCACGTCGGCAGTTTCCTTCGCCCGCCGGAATTGCTGCAAGCTCGCCACGCCGCAACAAACAACGGTGCCGCACTGCACGCCATCGAGGATCGTCAAATAGACCGCGTCCTCGCCAAACAAAAGGAATTGGGCTTTGAGATTTTCACCGACGGCGAATTCCGCCGCCGCAATTTCATGAGTGACTTCACCGACGCCGTCGAAGGCTTCGATCTCGGCGACGCGGTAAATCGCACGTGGAAAGCAGGTCAAGCCAAAGACGCGCCTGTCAGCAGCGTCACCGGCATCGTCACCAAAAAACTCCGCGCGGTCGAACCTCTGACCGGTCGCGAGCTAGCATTCCTAAAAAAACACAGTCCCGGCTCCATCAAAATGACGCTCCCCAGCGCCACGCAATTCCCAGCCATCTCCTTTAAACGCGGCGTCACCGACAAGATTTACAAAGATCATTCCGAGCTCCTATGGGATATCGTCGCAATAATGAAAACGGAACTCGCCAGACTTTCTTCCGAGGGCGTGAAGTACATTCAAATTGACGCGCCGCGCTACAGCTACTTCATGGACCCGAAATGGCGTGACTGGATTCGCACCGAAATGAAAATCGAGCCGGACGCGTTGCTCGATGAATCCATCCGCGCCGATAACGCCTGTTTCGAAGCGGCTCGCCGTCCCGGAGTCACGCTGGCCATGCACCTCTGCCGCGGCAATAATCGCAGCCACTGGTATGCCGAAGGCGGCTACGACGCCATCGCCGAAAAACTTTTCACCACCATGGCCGTGGATCGCTTCTTGCTCGAATATGACGACGAGCGCTCCGGCACCTTCGAGCCGCTGCGCCTGGTCCCGCGCGATAAAACCGTCGTCCTCGGATTGATCAGCTCCAAAAAAGCCCAGCTCGAGAACGCCGACGACATTGCCCGCCGAATCGACGAAGCTTCGCGCTATTTCCCAACGGAAAATCTCGCGCTAAGCCCTCAATGCGGCTTTGCCTCCACCATGGAAGGCAATCTCCTAACCGAAGACGAGCAATGGGCCAAGCTGCGCCTGGTAGCAGACGTAGCCCGCCAAGTTTGGAGTTAACAGATCTGTATGACGACTCGTCAAATTTGATTTTGTAGCGGCGCTTTTCAGTGCGCCATCGATGTTACCGCAACAGTCCATGGTGGCCTGAACGCCGCTGCTACGAAACGAAATGGATGGTAACAGGAGGAGCCCAGATGCTCTCTACTCCCTATATCGACGGCAAGGCCATCGAAGTCGCGCCGTCCGCGTTAGCCGACGTCCTCAATCCCGCCAATCAGAAACCTTTCGCCAAAATCTTCATGGGCCAGGAACAACACATGCGCGCCGCGATCGACGCCGCCCATGCCGCGAAAACCGCCTGGGGCAATTCCCCCGCCGCGCTCCGCGAAAAGATTCTTCATCGCGCAGCCGATGAACTCGAAGCAGCCACAAGCGAAATGGTGGATCTTCTGATCGGCGAAGGCGGCTCCACATTCGGCAAAGCCCATTTCGAAGTCCCGTTTGCCGCGAACATGCTTCGATCGATCGCCGGGGAAGCCCGCCGCGTGCAAGGCGACGTGTTTCCCTCAGACGTGTCGGGTCTTCTCTCACTCGCGATCCGCCGCCCACTGGGAGTCGTTGCCGGCATCTCGCCCTTTAACTTTCCGGTAGTGCTCGCTCTGAAAAAAGTTGCATTCGCTCTCGCCACCGGCAACACTTTCGTGCTCAAGCCCTCCGAAGAAACTTCGCTCGTCGGCCTGAAGCTCGCCGAAATCTTCGAGCGCGCCGGCCTGCCTCCGGGCGTTCTCAACGTCGTTCCCGGCGACGGCCCCACGCTCGGCCGCGTCCTGTTCGAAGATCCTCGCGTGAAACTGATTTCCTTCACCGGTTCCACAGCCGTCGGACGCCACATCGCGGTCGAGTGCGCCAAAAGAGGCAAGCGCGTCGTCCTCGAAATGGGCGGCAAAAGCCCGCTGATCGTTTTGAAAGACGCCGACATTGACTACGCCGTGGACACCGCTTGCTTCGGCATCTTTATTCATCAGGGACAAATCTGCATGGCCGGCTCGCGCATCATCGTCGAAGCGCCGATCTACGAAACCTTCCTCGAGCGCTTCGCCACCAAAGCGCGCACCTTGAAAATGGGCGACCCGCGCGATCCTCACACCGTGATCGGCCCGCTGATACGCGCGTCGCAATGCCAAATGATTGATCGCAAAATCAAAGACGCCGTCGCCGCAGGTGCACGTGTCCTCACCGGCGGCCGCTACGAAGGAAATTTCTACGAACCTACGGTCGTGGCAGACGTCACTCCCAACATGGCCGCTTTCCGCGACGAGCTTTTCGGACCGGTAGCCGCCGTCAGCCGCGCGCAAAATGCCGATGACGCTCTGGCCCTCGCGAATAATTCCAGCTACGGCCTCTCGTCCGCGGTCCTCACCAATGATTTGCAACTAGCGATGCGGTTTGCGCTAGAACTTGAGGCCGGTATGGTCCACCTGAACGGTCCCACCGTGCACGACGAGCCGACCGTTCCGTTCGGCGGCGTGAAAGATTCAGGAAGCGGCAGGGAAGGGGGCCGCTGGTCAGTGGAAGAAATGACCGAAGTGAAGTGGGTAACAATCCAAATGGGCCGCCGCCCCTATCCATTCTGAAATCCGTAGCGCCGGCGTCCCGCCGCTACGAATTTGATTTTGCAGCGGCGCGCTTCAGTGCGCCATCGATGTTGCTCTCTGTGTCAAATCTTTTGACTCACCTTTCGCCGTTGTAACCGCGCTCACATCCCGCAATCAAAAAAAACCGTCTCGTCCGCCCCTTGTGTCACTACATTCCACTCCAGCACTCCCTCTCGCCCAGCCACCTTGCGCGCAATCAAAGTCCCACGCCGCGAAGGTTCCACCAAATTCAACACGAAATCCCCAGCATTTCCCGGCTCATCCTGAAAGTAAATCCGCGTCACTAATCGCCGCAACAACCCTCTCATAAAAACCGAAACCGCAATATGCGGCGCCTGCATTTTTCCGTCAGGGCCAGGAACGGCCCCGGGCTGGATCGTCGTAAAACTAAATCTCCCACTCTCATCTGTCGGAATTCGCCCATAGCCGCTGAAACCCGGCTCAATCGGCTTATCCTGTTCGTCCTCGGGATGATTGTATTTCCCGTGCGAATTCGCCTGCCAAATTTCGATCATCGCGTCAGGAATTGGCGTGCCGTCGCCATCGAACATGTGCCCTTCGATCGTCACTCGCTCCCCAGACACGCCCGGGCCAGCCAACTCCGTCCGGTTCATCCGCGTCAGGCCGATCGTGAAGAATGGCCCAACGGTTTGCCATGTCGTCGCGCGCAGAGTCATTCTACTTTTCCATCGGCGTAGCTTCGCGGCCGCTCAGTATCAGGTCGAAGTGATATCCCAACGCCGTTCCCGGAATCGTCGTGTCCCAATCGAAAACCGAAATCAGCCGTTGCCGCGCTGATTCATCCGCTGTGCAATTGAACACCGGATCGTAGGCCAGCAGCGGATCGCCCGGAAAATACATCTGCGTCACTAAACGCGTCGCGAAGGCCGGACCGAACAGCGAAAAATGGATGTGCGCCGGCCGCCACGCATTGTGATGATTGCCCCACGGATATTCTCCCGGCCGAATGGTCACAAAACGATAGCGGCCCTCGTTGTCAGTCATTGCGTGTCCGCAGCCGGTGAAATTCGGGTCGAGCGGCGCTCCGTGCTGATCGTTTCTATGCAGGTACCGTCCTGCCGCATTCGCCTGCCAGATTTCCACCAGCGTGTTTCGCACGGGCCGACCATCCTCGTCGAGCACGCGCCCGCTGACGACGATGCGTTCCCCCAACGCTTCGCCTGACCCCTGCCGCGTCAGATCGCAAGCTTTCACATCCACCAATTCCGGCCCGAACGTCGGCCCCGTGATCTCCGATAGCGTCTGCGGCAGATAAATCAGCGGCTTTGTCGGCGCGCGTTTCACCGACGACCCATATGGCGGGTGCAAATGGTTCGGTTGCGTTCCGGGCAAAGGACGTCGGTAGCCCACGAGACGGCTCGCCATAGCCATGCTCATAATCCGCTACCTCCAATTCATTCCATAACACGAGCGGCGCGGGGTTAGGCCAATTATTTGCCGCGGCTGATGTGAATTTATTTACGCGGAGCCATGCTGTCAAGGCCGATTATCGAAACTGCGTGCGCCTATCGCCCAACTCGTGTATCCTGCGCCCTCGCTCCGATTTCTGACAGGAGATTTCAATGCCTCGCGCCACTTCACGCACGTCCACCGCCGAACCATCTCGCGCCGCCCTCGTTCCGCCCAAGCCCGCTGCTCCACCGGTGCCCGCAGTGCCCGCGCCGCCCACGCCTTCCGCGCAAATTGACGCACTCACCGGGGACCCGGACTTCATGACTTCCCTCGCTCGTGGTCTTGCCGTGATCCAGGCCTTCTCGCAGAAAAAGCGCCAGCTCACCATTTCGCAAGTAAGCGCGAAGACCGGATTCTCGCGTGCGGCCGTGCGCCGTTGTCTCTACACCCTCGCGAAACTCGGCTTCGCTGGCTCCGATGATAATCGCCACTTTTATCTTCGCCCGCGCGTCCTCGCGCTCGGCCACTCCTATATTTCTTCCATGCCGCTGGCGACTGCCGCGCAGCCTATCCTCGAACACTTCAGCCGTCTCATGCACGAGTCCTGCTCCATCGCCACTTTGGACGGACTCGATATCGTCTACGTGGCCCGCGCCAACGTCACGCGCATCATGGCCATCGACCTCGGCGTGGGAAGCCGCTTGCCCGTGTTCTGTACCTCCATGGGCAGAGTCTTGCTCGCAAATCTTCCGCCTGACGAGCTCGAATCCTTCCTCGCGCGCATCCAGTTCACGCGCTACACCGACCGCACCATCGTCACCGTGGACAAGCTGCGGCCGATTCTGCGCCTCGCCCTCCGCAACGGCTACTCGATCGTGGACCAGGAACTCGAGCTCGGCCTGCGTTCCATGGCCGTTCCGATACAAAATCCCAGCGGCAAAGTGGTGGCAGCGGTCAACGTCGGCGCGCACGCCCAGCGCGTGTCAAACCAGGACATGCTCAACAAATTCCTGCCGCACCTGCGCGCCGCAGCCCAGGAACTCTGCATGCTTTTGAGATGAACTGAAAGGGTCGGACTTCAGAGATCGTAACGACGCGGGATCTTTGTAGGCCGTAGCTTTAGCTACGGCATGAGCGAAACAACATCAGCGCGGCTTCAGCCGCTGAAGTACTGGTTTGCCGTCCGGGTAAAATGGACCACTCCAAGCGCTACGAAAACACGCTGGTAGCCATCCTCTTCCTTACCTGGGGCACGGTCTTCCTCGACCGCATGTCCCAACTCTACCTGGCGCCCTACATCGTCCCTGAATTTCATCTAACGCATTCGCAAGTCGGCATGTTGGCCTCGGTCCTCGCCATCACCTGGGCCATATCCACACTGGTCTTCGGTGCATTGTCGGATCGCATCGGCCGCAGACCAATCCTCATCCCCGCGGTCTTCGCCTTTTCGATTTTGTCCTGGCTTTCCGGCATCGCGCACAGCTTCCACCAACTCCTGCTCATCCGCGGGCTGATGGGCATCGCCGAAGGCCCCTGCTGGTCCATCATGACCGCGCTCATCGAGGAATCCTCCATTCCCACGCGCCGTGGACGCAACATCGGCATCGTCGTCAGCGCTGGAGCGCTCGTCGGCCTCGCGGTTGCTCCCGTGCTGACCACGCAAGTAGCCGCGCGCTTCGGTTGGCGCTGGGCTTTTTTTGTAGCGGGTGCGCCCGGAATCCTGATGGGCCTGCTGATGTGGAAATTCGTGAAGGAACCAGAACGCGACGCATCTGCGGGCGCGGAAGCACGCCATCGCGTTCGGCTTCAGGATTATTTTTCGATACTTCGCTATCGCAACATCTGGCTCTGCTGCCTCGGCGCGGCGGGCTTCATCTCCTGGCTGTTTCTCTCCAATGTTTTCGCGCCTCTTTACATCACGGAAGTCGCGCATCAAGCGCCGACCACTGCCGGATTTCTGCTCGGTGCCACAGGCCTCGGCAGCTTCCTTCTCGGATTTATTCTCCCATCCGTTTCCGATCGCCTCGGACGCAAGCCCGTCCTGCTGGCGATGGCGGCGATGTCGGCCCTAGTGCCGCTGGTGCTCCTGATCCCGCCGATCTACGCATACCCTTGGCTCTTGGCCGCGATCCTGTTGCTCACCAACGCAGGCCAGGGAATGCCGACGCTCGTAATGGTGCTCATACCCACCGAAAGTGTCCCGCCGCAATTCGCAGCGACATCAATTGGACTTGCCACGCTAGTCGGCGAGATCGTCGGCGCCACCATAGCTCCCACCCTCGGTGGCGCCCTAGCCGAAAGTCACGGCCTGGGAATCACGCTGCTGATGGCCGCCGGCGGCACCGCTATCGTCTTTGTAGCCGCGCTCTTCCTGAAGGAAACGGCACACCTAAAATCGGGAAACGTGCAACTCGAGACTGTCCCGGCCGAACCTTTGTAGCGGCGGTCTTCATAAGGCTGGGACGAAATGGCCTTAGAATGCTTCAACAACTCGGAGCAGAATCGGCATCACGGCGTCGCTAAAACATGCGAGCGATCGACTACTTCGACAAGCAATCCGAAACCACCCCCAATCGCATCGCCCTAATCGACGGGGACAAACGCTTTTCCTACTCAGACATCCGTGCCGCCAGCCAACGCATCGCACGCGCCATGTGGGCCGCAGGCCTGCGCGGCGAAGAGCCCGTCGCAATCTACTCGACCAATGACGCCCGCGTCCTGTTCTGCATGTTGGGTCTCCTGCGAGCCGGAGGCGTCTGGGTTCCCATCAACTTCCGCAACGCCGCCGACGCCAACGTCGAATATCTGAACTATGTCCGCACGAAATGGCTCTTCTACCACAGCACCCTTCGCGACCGGGTCGACGAACTGAAAGCCCGCGTCCCCACGTTGCGTCACGTAATCTGCATAGACGCGCCCGATGGCGACAACCCTTCGCTCGAAGTCTTCACGCAAAGCGGCTCGGATTCACACGATGTCGATTGGGCCGACCCGTATGGAAATCCTGATCGCTTGGTCGGCCTTGTTCCCACCGGCGGCACGACGGGTCCAGCCAAAGGCGTCCGCGTGACCAGCCTCGCCTGGGGCACGATGACGCAGATGGCTTCTCAATATTGGCGCGTCGATACCGCCGATCCCGTTTGCCTCAGTGTTGCGCCGCTCTCGCATGCAGCAGGAGTCGTCGCATTCGCCATGTTCGCCATCGGCGCAACAAACGTCCTGCTGGCGGGCTTCGACGCTCTCGCGGTCTTGCAAAATATCGAGCGCTTCCGCGTCACCCATTTATTTCTGCCGCCCACGGCCTTTTACGGTCTTCTCGCCCATCCCGATGTCCGCAAATTCGATTACTCGAGCCTGCGCGTATTTCTTCTCGCTGCCTCACCGGTATCACCCGACAAACTCAAGCAGGGCATCGAAATTTTCGGCCCCTGCATGTGCCAATCCTACGGTCAGACGGAAGCCCCGATGCTGCTCACCTGGCTCGATCAAAAAACTCTGGCTGCCGCCGCGGCTGGAGATCATCCCGAACGCCTGAGAAGCTGCGGCAAAGCCACCTCCGCGGTGCGTCTCGGAATCATGGACGATCAAGGCCGCATCTTGCCTCCCGGCGAAACTGGCGAAATTGTAGCTCGCGGCTCGCTCGTTACCGCGGGATATTACGAAATGCCGGAAGCTA
>Ga0208603_1000005_pt1 | contig 35847 bp, 32 predicted proteins | sample MicForSoSWNC24_M_FD_188001 | JGI IMG/M metagenome (GOLD analysis project Ga0208603, IMG submission 188001) | Forest soil microbial communities from Harvard Forest Long Term Ecological Research site in Petersham, Massachusetts, USA - MetaG HF008... | ecosystem: Environmental > Terrestrial > Soil... | reverse complement strand
CCTCGAAGGCCGCACGCCCATTCCGTGCACCATGTGCAACAACCACGTGAAGTTCGATCAGTTGCTCGTCACCGCGCGGCAGATCGGCGCCGAGCGCATCGCCACAGGACATTACGCGCGCGTGCGTCACAATCAGGAAACGGGCCGCTACGAGTTGTTGCGCGCCGTGGACGAATCCAAGGACCAAACCTACTTTCTATTCGGCCTCACACAAGAGCAACTGGCTCGCACCGATTTCCCGTTGGGTGAACTTTCGAAGCACGAAGTGCGCGAAATTGCTCGTCGCCTGCAGGTGCCTGTCGCGGAGAAGCCGGAAAGCCAGGAAATTTGTTTCGTGCCTACGGGCAACTACGTGAAGTTCATCGAGGGATATTTGCAGGAGCAGGGAAGCAAGCTGTCCGAAGATTCCGGCGATATCGTTACGACATCAGGTGAGGTGTTGGGCCGCCACAACGGATTGCATCATTACACTGTCGGCCAGCGCAGGGGTTTGGGAATAGCTGGGGGGCGCCCAATGTACGTTGTCGCGCTAGACCGCGCGCGAAATCGCCTGGTGATTGGCGAAGACCAAGAACTGCGCAGCACAACCTGCGAAGTCCGCGACGTCAATTGGATTCCTTACGTGCTACCTGATGGTCCCGTGGAGGCGATGGTGCGGATTCGAAATCGCCACGAACCCGCCGGAGCAGAAATCGCGCCGCTGGATGCCACTACCGCGCGGGTGACGTTCCGCCAGGCTCAGCGCGCCATCACCCCAGGCCAGGCCGCGGTATTTTATTCAGGCGAAAAAGTCCTCGGCGGCGGCTGGATCCGCTGACAACCGCCTTGACGGGATTTTGTTCGGGAGCGATACGTCCTACGGCGAGGAATCACGTCAGATAAATAATTCTTCGTCTTCTTCCGCGGCGGCTTCGGACGCCGGCCTGCGTTCCTGCTGATTACGCAAAATATCCAGGCCCACTTTAATGCCCTTCATCACGGCGGAGGCCTGTCGGATGGGCCCCCACAAAGTATTGCGGAACTTGCTGCCGGCTTCGTCCACCACTTCGAGCGCGCCGGTAAGAATCTGGTCGGCGCGGATCACTTGAATGCGCAGGCGCTCGATCGTCTCGGTGACGATACGGTCCATCTTCTGGGCTTGTCCGCGCGCAATGCGCGTGATTTCAGCGGTGTCGCCCATGACGCTCGAGAGGCGGCCCTCGGAATCTTCCAGAATGCGATTGACGCGCGTGAGGATGGGGTCCACGCGACCCTGCAGGTCATTAGCGATCCGGGTAAACTCTCGCATGGACGTTTTTAACTGCAAAAACATCCCGAGCAGGATCGCCATCTGTATCACGATGGCGATCGCCGCGATGAGGATGAAAAATTCTACCCAGCCGGGCATGGAACTCCTTGGCGTGGCTTAGGAAGCTTTGGATTCCCTCTTGTAGGTGTCTTTTCCAGCTTCGACGGCCGTGGACAGCGCGTCCTTTTGACGCGACATGATCTCTTTGCTGCGCTCGAGCAAGTCTTCGGCGCGTTCGCGCAGTTCGCGCGCTTTCTTCTGCGCGTAATCGCGGCCTTCGTCCGCCTTACCGGACAAGTATTCGCGCGTTTCGTCGCCGGATTTCGGTGCGAAAAGAATCCCGACCAGCGCTCCTATGCCCAATCCAACGAGAAAAAAGCTGACCCTTGAACCCACATTATTGTCCGCCATTATGCACCTCCGAACCTGACAGTAGCATAGGCTTCTCAACCGAGGCAAGCAAACCGAGAAAGCCGAGGCGTTCCTACGCTAGAACGATTCCCATCGGCGCGGCTCTAGGCATGCGGAGCTTGTTGAGATTTCGCGCTGTTTCGTAGTGCTTCGAACACGCGTAGAGCTTGCGCGCGCGGGATTTCCGCGGCGAGATCCTCGACGCTGAGATTCTGCAGTTGCGTGACGCTGCCGAACCGGCTTAGGAGTTTTTGCGCCGTCCGCGGGCCGACGCCCGGAATTTCCGTCAGCGATGTACGCAGGCGGCGGTTCGACCTTCGCTGGCGATGGAATGTTACGGCAAAGCGGTGCGTTTCATCGCGAATCTGCTGGATCAGGTGCAGCACTGGCGAATGACGCTCGAGTACGACCGGCTCGTCTTCACGGCCAAGAATGTAAAGTATTTCTTCTTTTTTCGCGATGCTGGCCATCGGCTGGTTGATGATCGCGAGCTTTTCCAGCGCCTTCGCGGCTGCGTGCAATTGCCCAATGCCTCCGTCAATCAGGATCAAGCTCGGCATCGGCTTATTCTCCTGCTGCAGACGGTGGTAGCGCCGCTCCACGGCTTCCTGCATGCTGGCGAAATCGTCGCGCAGAATTCCGGCGGATTTTTCGCTGCCTTCCGGCATGGCCTCGCCGCGAATGATGAACTTCCGGTAATCGGATTTCTTCATGCGTCCCGCTTCCCAAACGACCATCGAAGCCACTGTATCGGAACCCTGAATGTGCGAAATATCAAAACATTCGATGCGTTTTGGCGGTTCGGGCAGGCCCAGTGCGGATTCGAGAGCCTCAACAATCGCAGCGGAGCTGGGCTTCAAGACGCGAAAACGCTGAATGAACGAGTGCTGCGCGTTCTTTTCCACCAATTCGAGGAAAGCGTGCTTCTGCCCACGCTGCGGATTCAGAATTTCCACGCGATGCCCGGCTTTCTCGGTCAAGACTTCCTCGATCAGCGCACAATCCTCGAATCCCAAGGGCGTATGGATGTAACGCGGTAAATATGCGGCATCGAGATAGAGCTGCTTGATCAGCGACGGCAAAAATTCGGCGGGATCGAATTCGTCCATGTCTTCCCAGTAGAAATCGCGCCGGTCCACTGCGCGTCCTCCACGCAAATGGAATAAATTCACGGCCACCTGCGGCGGTTCGGCGTACCAGGCGAGCACGTCGGTATCGTCTCCGGACGCCGCTGCAATTTTCTGGCGTTCTTCCATTTCCGCGAGCGTGCGCAAAAGGTCGCGATACCCCGCCGCTTCTTCGTAGCGCTCCGACTCCGAAGCTTGACGCATGCGCTGTTCGAGGCTATGCGCCAAGTCGCTGCGGCGGCCTTCGAGAAATAGACGCACATCACGCGCCGCCTCAGCGTAGCGTTCGTCGGTAACCAGCCCCGCGACGCACGGGCCCAGGCAGCGGTGAATGTAGTATTGCAAACAAGGCCGCGGATGCGAGCGCGTCAGATCCACTGTGCACGACGGCACCAGGAAATGTTTGTGGATCAGATTCACCAGCTGATATGCGAGCCGCGCAGGGAAGTACGGGCCAAAATAAATCGAGCCGTCTTTCTTCAGTCGCCGCGTGACATACACGCGCGGATATTTTTCGTACGCCGTGTATTGAATGTAAGGATAAGTCTTGTCGTCGCGGAGCAGGACGTTGAACTTCGGCTTATGCTGCTTGATGAGATTATTTTCAAGCGCCAGCGCCTCTTTTTGATTGTCAACGACGATGTAATCGACGTCCGCGATCTCGCGCACCAGCGAGCCGGTCTTGGCATCCTGCCAGTGCGATTCCAAGAAGTAAGAGCGTACGCGGCTACGTAGCGAATTCGCCTTGCCGACATAGAGAATCGTTCCGCCGGCGTCCTGGAACAGGTACACCCCCGGCTGCGTAGGGAGTTGCGCGACTTTTTCTCGAAGTTCCATTCCGGCGAGTTACAATATTCATGCAGGCTCCGGGTTCAGTGCTACCCACCGGCTTGCGTGCAACTTTCATTCTAGCAAACGCAATCTAACGTAGCGAGGAAGCCGGATGCGACTCAGCACCGCAAAATTTGCATTTTTGACCCTGTTGTTGGCGGCGCTGCCCGCAGTTCCTGTCTGTTTCGCCCAACAAGATCAGCCCCAACAATCCCAACCGCCGTCTACGCCTCCGCAGCAGGAACCACAAAAGCCGGCAAAGCCGCAGCCTCCTCCAAGTCCGCCTCCGAACCAAGACGATTCAAATCAGGAGTCGTCGTCAAAGAAAGTATTGCCGCCCGACGACGAATCCGCGAAGAAAGAAACAGCGCATGCTTCCAAGCCCGGGGTTCTGCCTCCGGAAGACGATCCCGCCTGGGACCCCTTTCACGCGCAGCAGGATATCGACGTTGGCACCTTCTACATGCACAAAGGCGATATCGACGCGGCGATTTCACGGTTTGAAGACGCCATCCGTTTGCGCGCTAATTTCGCCAAACCGCGTTTGTTGCTGGCCGAAGCCTACGAGAAGAAGGGCGACAAGTCCGAAGCCATCCGCTACTACAAGCAATATCTGAAGGTCCTGCCGGACGCGCCCGACGCCAAAAAAGTGCAAAAGAAAATCGAAAAGCTCTCCGCCGAGAAATAGCAGGAACCCGCGCCGCTTTTACGAACTCGCCGTTACGCCAAGCACATTGTGGAGTGCGGCGGCTTGCCGCCGCCTTTGAGCAGTTTCGCACGGCAACAAGGCGATCATGGCGAGGCTCGCCTCGCCCATCATTTGGTTCGTGCAACGCTACCCTACGTTGGCAAAAGTGGCGGCAAGCCGCCGCACTCCAAAGAAAAATCAGCGAACGGGGAAGCGATCGAGGAACTTCATGGCGCGATTGTAGTCCGCAAACTTTTTCTCTTCCTTGCGAAACGCCGAACCGTGCGATTCGCGCCTGCAACGCGCAAACCGCATGGGATGTTTTACGTGCAGCATCTCGTGGTACATCACGTAGCCCACCACAAATTCGGGGACGCGCTCCCGATCGAGCTGACGATTGATCACGATTTGCTGCAATGCCGGATCGAAACAGCCCAGCAAACTGCTCCACACGCGCCGGCTCCAACTCAGCCGCGGCTTTTCGAGTTCACCGCCGAAATACCGTGCGTTCAGCCGTTCAAACAATGAATCAAGGTCGTGATGCGCGCCTGCCGGCCGGTGCTCCATGCGCCGCGCGCGCCGTTGGCGCAATGCGAGCAATCGCCGTCGCGTAGTTCCGGCATAGGAGAATTTGCGGTAAGTCTCCAGCAATTCCTTGGGAGGTTGCCGGCGATACAAACGCCCGAGCAGAATCGCAGCCGTCGCTTCCACGACCGGATGCGGAGCATCATGCAACGCGTCTGACAAGCGAACGTAAGCGGTATCTTCACGAAGCCGAATTGTGTGCGTCAAATCCGTGTACGGATGATATTCCACCACGAAGTGCGGCGGCCGCCCTTCGCAGCCGAGGCGCGTGTAAATCCTCTGAAAAATCCGCTCGCCGCCGGGCACCAGATTTTTCACTCGATGTTTCACGAAGGCTTTCTCCGCACCGGCACGGGCGTCAATTCCTTGGACGCTTTGTCCGCGTCAGAAAGCGCGTCTTTGGTTCCTTCGATCGCGTCTTGCAGAGTGTCCTTATAAGTCTCGTATTCCGGACCGCCTTTATCAATCTTTTCGAGGACGGCCAGAAATTCCTTGCCTTTCGATTCGATTAGTTTCAACTGCCCGCGAATATCAATTTGCTTTTCTCTTGCCAGGCCGATTTGATCGGCGGCGTCATCCATGCATCCGACATAGGCATTTAGCAGACCGTTCAAAATCTCAGCGCGCCGTCCTTCCGGCACGGTGCGAGTGAGTTCGTATTGAAATTTCTTCAGCCGGTCGTCCGCAAAAGAAATATACAGCTTGATGCGTTCGGGCGGCGTGACCGCATCGCGGATTTTGTCGGCCTCCGTTTCGGACAAGTAATCCTTCTGCGGATCCTGCCTTGACCTCGCAGGCGCCGCGCCCGTCGAAGCCACCAACAGAACGGAAAGCGTTGCGAACATTACAGTGCAGAAACGCATATCGAACTCCTAAACCTTCGGTTTGGAAGGCTCTGGGACCCTATCTGGACGCTTCGGGAAAAGTTGATGAATGAGTTGCCCGTCCATTTTTTCCAGGTCATCGCGAATTTCCTGAAAGGGCTTTTGGTCGTCAGCCGCCTGACCGATCAAGATATCATCCAGCCGGCGCACTGACTCGCGAACGGAAATCTGCAGCTGCCGGTAGCCGTCGGGATGTTGCTCGGGGTCGCGTTTCTTTCCATCGAGCGCTTCCTGCGCGGCGTGGGCTTCATCGCGCACTTGGCCGGCGATCGCAGCCGCATCGGAAAGATTGCCCGCGGCAATCTGGTTCTGTATTTCGCCGAATTCCGCATCCGCCAGTCGCGGCAAAATTTTCGCCTTCCGCACAGGATCCGTTTCTTTTTGGAAACGGACCCGCAATTCCGGCACGCGATCCTGGTCCACGGCCGAACTCGCTACCAGGACAATCGCTAAGACCGCCCAGCCAACGCCAACTTTTGCGAACAATGCACTACCTCTTCTTGTTCTGGAGCTCGCGAGTCAGTGTCCGTGCGCGCGCAGCGGCTTCGAAGTACATGTCGCTGTTCTCATCTTTATTCAATTGCAGAAATTTCTGATATGCCTCAAGAGCCGAAGCCGCCTGTCCCAGTTTATCGTAACAAGTGGCGCGAATGAACCAACTTCCCAGCGGCAGTGTTTCACGTTGCGCCAAAAGATCCAGGCCATGCAACGCGGCGGGATAATTCTTGTTCAGATATTCCGCGGCTACCAGGTCGGTGAGCACATCGTTCGAAGTCGGGTTCATTTTGATGGCGACAACCAACTCGTTCACGGCGTTCGGATAGTCTTTATTTTCCATGTAGGCGTGTCCGAGTTGCGCGGCAAGGTTCGGATCGTTGGGCGCCAGCGCGACAGCGTTCTTCAGAACCGGAATCGATTTGTCGTACTCTTTCTTGCGAAAGTAAATCAGCGCGCGCAGCCGCAACGCACGAAGGGACTCGGGGCCGCCAGCGGCCGCGCGGTCGAGCTCGGCCAGGGCATCATCGTCTTTGCCCGCGTCGACCAACAGGGCAGCATGCTCCAGCCGCATGGCCGCGTCGTTCGGATGAGCGTCCAAATACACGCCCAGTTCCGTCGCCGCCTCGTCATTCTTTTTTTCTGCGATTAGCGCTTGCAGCAATCCTTTGTGCGCCTGACTTGCCGCTTCGCCACTGGGCTGCAGTGCGATCGCCTCGCGAAACGCTGCTTCGGCATCACCCGCGCTGCCGGTTCGCAGTAGCGCGAAACCCAACGAGTTGCGGATGTCAGCGCTCTTCGGGTCCAGCTTCGCGGCAGCCTCATACTGTTCGATCGCCAGCGAATCCTTTTTGGCGGCTTCCAACGCGACGCCCAGGAGCCACTTCGTTCGCGCGTCTTCGGGCATTAGCTCGGCGGCGTGCTGCAGCGGCTCAATGGCCGCCGCGGGATCGGTGGGAATCAGAGTCAATCCAAGATTTTGGTACGCGGAAGCCAACTTCGGATCGAGCGCAATCGCTTTTTCGTATTCCGTCTTCGCATCCGCCGGACGTTGCAGGGCTGTGTACGCGTAACCGAGATCGTAGTGCACCACAGCGTCGTCTGGTTTTTTGGCTATATAGGCCTGATAGTCGCTCGCAGCAGTTGCGTAGTCTTGTTTGTTCACGGCATCCTGCGCGGCGGTCAGCAGGCGATTCAGTTCGGCTGAGGCGGGATCCTGTGGAATTAATTTCTTTGAAGTGCCGACGGTTTGAGCGGCTGTGAAGTAGTGGTCAGCGCCGAAAAAGGCGCTCAAAAGGCAAAACGTGAGCGGCCTGATGATTCGTTTCATTCGGTCTGAGGACTCAACGGAGACGCGGCGGTCTTGGCCTCGGCTGAGTGATTGCCGTGATTTGCACCGTTGTGCGAATTCAGCACGCGGGCCAGAAATTTTCCGGTGTGCGATTGCGGATTGCGCGCCACCTGCTCGGGAGTTCCCGCAGCCACCACGCGCCCGCCCGCTTCGCCGCCTTCCGGACCGAGGTCAATCATCCAGTCCGCCGATTTGATCACGTCCAGATTGTGCTCGATGATCAGCACCGAAGCGCCGCCCTCGATCAATTTTCGGAATGCCGTCAACAGCTTCTGTATATCATCGAAATGCAGGCCGGTCGTAGGCTCGTCGAAGATATACAGGATGCCGCTGTTTTCCTGCCGGGTGAGATGCGCGGCCAGTTTCAAACGTTGTGCCTCGCCGCCGGAAAGCGTCGTGCCGGATTGCCCCAGCCGCAAATAGCCCAGGCCGACCTCTTCCAGAACGTGGAGTTTGGAAGTGACTTTGGGATGCGCGGCGAAAAACGCGAGTGCTTCGCGCACCGTCATTTGCAGCACGTCGTGAATATTCTTTTCCTTATAACTCACGTCCAGCACGCTGCTCTTGTAACGCGTGCCGCGGCATTCTTCGCAGACCAGTTCCACGTCCGCAAGAAACCGCATTTCGACGGTCACGGTTCCGTCGCCCTGGCAAGCCTCGCAGCGTCCGCCCGGAATGTTGAATGAAAAGTGTCCTGCAGTGAACCCGCGCTTTTTTGCTTCGGGTGTGGACGCAAACACCTCGCGAATCGGATCGAACGCCTTCAAATAAGTCGCGGGATTCGACCGCGGCGTTCGCCCAATGGGCGATTGATCCACCATTTCCACCGCAGTGAGCGCCGCATCGCCTTCGAGCCGGTCGCAAGACTCTCGCCAATTCCCACCGGTCCGCTTGGCCTGCAGCGCTTTGTACAGGACGTCGTAAACCAGCGTGGATTTGCCGGAGCCCGAAACGCCGGTAACCGCGACGAGTAGCCCGAGCGGAATCATCACGTCCACGGCCTGCAAATTGTGGCTGTGTGCGCCGAAAATCTTCAGGAATTTGCCCTGCGGCTTGCGGCGCCGCGCTGGGATGGCAATTCTCAACTCGCCGCGCAGATAACGACCGGTCAGCGAGTGCGCGTCCTTCAGCATTGCGTCGCGCGTGCCCGCAAAGATTAGCCTCCCGCCGTGTTCGCCCGCGCCTGGACCCAAATCAAGCACATGATCGGCGGCCATGATCGTGTCCGGATCATGTTCCACCACCAGCAGGGTATTGCCCAGGTCGCGCAAACCCTTCAGGATTTCGATCAGACGATTCGTGTCGCGCGGATGCAGTCCGATCGAAGGCTCGTCCAGCACATAGAGCGCACCCACCAGATGCGAGCCCAACGAAGTGGCCAGCTGAATACGCTGGGCTTCGCCGCCGGATAGCGTGGAGGTCAGCCGGTCGAGCGTCAGGTAGTCCAGGCCCACATCATCGAGAAACCGGAGGCGCTGCTGAATTTCTTCCAATACCTTTTCAACGATCGTAACTTCGGGATCGCTCAGTTGGAGCGTGCTGAAAAATGGCCGCGCTTCTTTTACGGTCATCTGGCAGACTTCGGTGATCGAACGCCCCGCGATTTTCACGGCGCGCGCTTCGGCGCGCAGCCGCGTGCCGCCGCAATCCGGACAAGTGGCATAGCCGCGGTAGCGGCTCAGGAAAACGCGCACGTGCAATTTGTATTTTTTTCGTTCGAGCCAGCCGAAAAATCCTTTTACGCCGGGATAATCCTCCTTCTTGTCGCCGTCGAGGATCGCAGCTTGCTGCGCCGAAGTCAGTTCGCGAAACGGCACATCCACCGGTATTCCTTTGGTGCGCGCATATCGCCGCATATCCATGGCCAGTTGCCGGTAACGTGGTTTGGTCCAAGGCTCGATCGCGCCGTCGGCGAGTGTTTTACTCTTGTCCGGGACTACGCGATCCAGATCGAAATCCACTGTGTTTCCGAATCCCTGGCAGCGTGGGCACGCACCGTAAGGATTGTTGAACGAAAAAAGGCGAGGCTCCGGCTCCTGGTACGTGGCGCCGCATTTCTTGCATTCGAAACGCTCATTGAAAACCATTCGCTCGGGCGCGCCGTCAGCCGTGTCCGGAACGAATTCCAGAATGGCTTCGCCGCGTCCTTCGCGGTAGCAGATTTCAATGGAATCCATCAGACGCGAACGCACCTCGGGCGAAAGCGCGAGGCGGTCCACCAGAACGTAAACAGGCTTGGTGAAATCGACGTCGAGCAATTCTTCCGGCGTGGAAAACTCGAACACACGGCCGGCTTGATAGATGCGATTGAATCCGCGTTTGCGCAAACTGACCAGCGCCTCGCGGACCGCATCCGGCCCGGGCTTTACGGGTTTGCGCGCGCGCGGCGCTTGAGGCGCGTTGGTGGCCGCCTCGGGTGTCAGTTTCAGTTCGTACAGAACGTAGAAGCGACGGCCGGCGGGAAGCGCCAGAACTCGCGACGCGATTTCATCCAGTGTGTCTTTGCGGACTTCCTCGCCGCAGCGCAGGCAGAATGTGCGGCCAATGCGCGCGTACAGTAGGCGCAAATAATCGTAAATCTCGGTGGCCGTGGCCACAGTCGACCGCGGATTGCGTGTGGAATTTTTCTGGCGGATTGAAATGGCCGGAGCAATTCCGGTGATTTCGTCCACGTCCGGTTTTTCGATGCGCTCGAGGAATTGGCGCGCATACGCGGAAAGCGATTCGATGTAGCGTCGCTGCCCCTCGGCATAAAGCGTGTCGAAAGCAAGGCTGGATTTGCCCGAGCCCGAAACCCCGCTGACCACCGTGATCTTATTGTGCGGAATCACGAAGTCAATGTTCTTCAGGTTGTGAACGCGCGCTCCCCGGACGCGAATCTCCTCAATGTCGCCGGGAACAACTGCGTGGGAGCGCGTCACCGGCGACGCGGGTTCGCCAGAGTCAGGAGGGAGCTTCCCTATGGGTTCCGTCGTCATGTGTATAAACCCAAAATTATACGCCCGACCGCAAGCCGCGGCAAACTGCTCGAGCGAGGGCCGCCGGCTGCCCGTAGCTGCGTGTTCTGAGTACTAGCTGCATTTGCTATAGTTCGGTGATGCGCTTCACAATGGTGTTTGTCCTATTTGCCAGTTCGGCCTTCGCTCAAACGCCGCTACAGCGCCAGATTCACAGCATCGCAGCTGACGCCCACGGCAAAGTCTCCGTCGCATGTTCGCTCCCGGACTCGTCATTGAATTGCGATCTGGACCCTCACGCCCGTCCACCCATGCAATCGGTCTTCAAATTCCCGCTCGCGGTCACTGCGCTACATTTGGTCGAACAAGGGAAGCTCTCTCTCGATCAGTCCATCCGATTTCTTCCGTCCGACCGCATCCTCCCGCACACCCACAGCCCACTTCAGGATAAAAACCCAGACGCGAACGTAACCGTCCTTTTGCGGGAGCTCCTAGGTTTAGCCGTCTCTCAAAGCGATAACGTCGCCGCAGACATCGTTTTGCGCACAATCGGTGGTCCCGCGATCGTAAACAGCTACATGGATTCAATCGGCGTAACAGGTTTTCATTTGGAGGACGGCGAGGATGGCCTCGCTCGCGAGGTCACAGCCCAATATCGCAACTGGTTCGAGCCCGCGGGCGCGGTTCAATTGTTGCGACGCATGAGCGACAATTCTCCTCTTACGCCCGAACACACGCGAATCCTCTTGACGTGGATGCAGGACGCGGCGACGGGCCAGAAGCGGATTAAGGGCGACCTGCCCCCCGGAACGATCGTGATGCATAAGACGGGCAGTTCAGGGACCAGGGACGGCGTGACTTTCGCTACGAACGACATCGGCCTGATCACGTTGCCCGATGGACGCCGCCTGGCGATCGCCATTTTCGTCAGCGATTCCAAAGCCGGCGACGACGCTCGCGACGCAGTCATCGCTCGCATCGCCAAAGCCGCTGATGACGAAGCCATCCAAACTAAAAAGTGAGCCGGCCCTCTCGTACACTTTCAATGCCGCGACGAACGTGAAACATAAAGGAGAAATCGGTGAAGCAGGGGAGCGCGCGATTTGAGCGAATAATCTGGATTGTCCTCGATAGCGTGGGCATCGGCGAACTTCCAGACGCAACCGATTACGGAGACGTTGGCCGCGACACGCTCGGGCACATTGCGCGCTTACGCCCGCTCAAGCTTCCGTGCCTGGTCGGTCTCGGTCTCGCAAATATTAAGCCTCTGGATCACCTGTCGCCGCCGCTCAATCCGTCAGGGAATTTCGGTAAGGGCGCCACCTGCTCTCCTGGAAAGGACACGACTACAGGCCACTGGGAAATGGCCGGCATCTGGCTCGATCAGGCCTTTCCCGTGTACCTAGACGGCTTTCCGAAATCGCTGATCGCGAAATTCGAACGCCAAGTTGGCCGACGCACGCTCGGCAATAAGCCCGCGTCCGGCACTGAAATCCTGAAAGAACTCGGTGAAGATCACGTGCGCAGTGGATTTCCGATCGTGTACACCTCCGGCGACAGCGTGTTTCAAATCGCTGCGCACGAAGATGTGATTCCGGTGCCGGAGCTCTATCGCATGTGCGAAATTGCGCGAAAGCTGCTGGATGGGCCAAATCGCGTGGGACGTGTGATCGCGCGGCCGTTCGCGGGCACGTCTGGAAATTTCCAACGCACCGAACGGCGTCACGATTATGCCGTCGAACCGCCGCGCCCGATGCTGCTGGACGTCTTAGCCGATCACAGAGTGCCGGTTTTCGGCGTGGGCAAGATTCACGATATCTACAACGGCCGCGGCCTGGAAGATTATGTCACCACAAAAAACAACGCGGAGGGAATGGAGAAGCTGACGGAAGCGCTTTCGAAGCAACCAAAAGGCCTGATCTTCGCGAACCTGGTGGATTTTGACATGCTCTATGGCCACAGGAAAGACCTCGAAGGTTTCGCGCGCTCTCTAGAGGAATTTGACAGGCTGCTCGGGCCGTTCCTCGATGCTCTGCGTCCCACGGATTTGCTGCTGATCACCGCGGATCACGGATGCGATCCCGACCCGGTGAATCCCACCACAGACCATTCGCGCGAATATGTTCCGATTCTCGCCTACAGCAAGGGCGCGCAAGGAGGAGCAGATCTAGGCACCCGCGCAACGCTAGCCGATATGGGCCAGACCGTCGCAGAAAACTTCGGCGGCAAGATCCCTCACGGCACCAGCTTCCTAGGATCAATCTCAAACGAAAATAGAAGGTGACCAAGGTCCCAGACTGACGTCGTGTTGTGATGGGGAACCTTGGGGAGTGCGGCGGCTTGCCGCTGTCGTTGTCTGGCCTTTTCGCACGGCGTCAAACCGGTTTAGGCCAAGCTCACCTCGCCCGGCTGGCGCCACCGTGGCAAGCACACTAGTAGCAGATCTCAGTCGCTTTGCGAGGCCTTCTGTGCGTAATACCCAGTGCGGGTTCGAACCGCGAGTTTGCCGTGGCCCTTCGGGGGTATCAAATCGACTTTCACAGTGCGGAAACTTCCATCCTTCGCGGTGTTCGTCGGATAGTACCCCAGCGTGTACTGATTGCGGATGTCATGCGCCACCTGGACGCAAACCGGATCCACATCCTCGAGCCGGTCCGGAAAATAGGCCAACCCGCCGGTGGACTCAGCAAGAGTTGTAAGTTCCTTTTTCGACTTGCGAATCATCTTCTTGTTGTTCTTGCGATCATCGTCGCTGAAAACGCCAATCGCGTAAATGGCCGCGTTCGATTCCACCGCGGCCTTCACTGTGTAGGAAAAATCCTTGCGGCTAGCATCATCGTCGCCGTCGGTGATCACCAGCAACACGCGCTTATCTTTGTGTCCCTTCTTCAAATGATCCAGCGAGCCAATGATTGCGTCGTAGAGCGCCGTGCTGCCACGCGTGTCAATCCGCTCCAGCGCATCGTGCAGTTCCTGAGTATTGCTCGTGAAATCCTCATCGAGGTCCAGGTAATACTCGTCGTTGAAGTTGACGACGAAAACCTCATCCGCGGAATTGCTTGTGCGCACGAAGGAAAGGGCTGCGGCATTCACTTGCGGACGTTTTTCCCTCATGCTGCCGCTATTATCGATCACGAGTCCCATGGTTACTGGGATGTCTTCTTTGGAGAATACAGAAATCTTCTGCTCGACCTTGTCTTCAAAAACATGAAAATTGTCGGTCGTCAATCCCGTGACGAACTGCCCTTTCTCGTCCACCACGGTTGCGTGCAACACCACCAAGTCCACGGTAGATGTCAGCCGGTGACTCTGATCGGGCTGGGGATTCTGCTGCCCGGACGACGCGCCGGGCGGAGGCGGCGGAGGCGGTGGTGGCGGAATAGGGTTCTGCGCGCGCGCAAACGGGCTCACCAGAGCCACAAAGAGCATGCTCAGAAAAATATTCAGCAAAAGATACTTAGTGGCCGGGCGCGTAATACCCGGTCTTGGCATAGACGGTGAGAGGCGGCAGGCCCTTGGGTGGGCGCAGTTTGACTTTGATTTTTCGCCACTTTCCGTCGTGGGCGTGATCGCTTGGTCTGTATCCAACCACATATTGATTGCGCAACTCCATGCTGATTTTGGTGGCGATGTCCGGCAAATCCTTCAGGCTAGCCACACCAAACGTTCTTCCGCCGGTCATCTGCGTCAAATCCGAAAGTAATGCGGGCCCCAATTGTTCTTCCGTTGTGGGACCGCCTCCGGGCTCGTAGAGTCCGATGGCGTAAATCTGGACGTCCGCTTCTCTTGCGTACTTGCGGATATCCGTTTCCGTGTACCGGCTATGATTATCGCCTCCGTCCGATATGATGAGCAACGCCTTCTTTGTGTTGTGTGCTCCTTTCATCTCGCTCAGCCCTAGATAAATGCCGTCCAGCAGAGCGGTCTCTCCACGCGCCGCAGTAAACATCAAATGATTTTGCAATTCTTCCACGCTTCCGGTGAACGAGCTCGCGAGTTGCGCGCGGTCGTTGAAATTGATCAGGAAAAATTCGTCTTGCGGATTCGCGGTGCGGAAGAATTGCACCGCCGCCAGCCGCGATTTTTCAATCTTGTCCGCCATGCTGCCGCTCATGTCGAAAATCACGCCGATGGAAATCGGCACGTCTTCGCTGGAGAAGCGCACAATCTCTTGCTCGACGTTGTCTTCGAACACCCGGAAATTTTCCTGCTCGAGCCCTGTGACCAGGCGCCCGTAGGGATCCGTCACCGATACATTTACCAACGCGATATCCGTCTCGGCTTTAAGGTATTTGCCCTTCTCGATTTTTTGTGGATTCTCCGCCTTGGTGGGACCTTCAGCCTGTGGCCATGCCGGGGGAGCAATCAGGACAATGGTGCAAAAAATAAAAAACGCGCAAACTCGCGGCGACGGTGCGTATGCAACCGGCTGCGGTGCGCGGTGTCTCAACGTGGTCCCCACCCCTGCCGCGTGACTCGTCCAGTACCGGGCTTGCTGACGGGCCGCTTGCGACGATTCTACCACCCGCCAGATTCAAAGCAAGGGCGACCTTCCAAACGTTTGAGCCCCCGCAACGCGGCGTCGTCTCCATGTTAAGATTTCCTGGCTGGCCAAAGGTTGCAAACGTCTATGGCGAAATCTGACGCTCCTAATGTGCTGGTCGTGATTCCCGCGCGCCACGCCTCGAGCCGGTTTCCCGGCAAGCCGCTGGCGCCAATTGCGGGAAAGCCCATGATTCAGCACGTTGTTGAGCGGGTTCGCCGGGCCAAGCTGCCGTCCCGCATCGTCGTCGCCACCGAGGACGAGAGGATCAAGACCGCCGTAGAGAAGTTCGGCGGGGAAGCGATGCTCACGCGCCAGGATCACCGTACTGGTACTGACCGGGTTGCAGAGGTGGCGACTCACCTTCCCGCGGACATCTACATCAACGTCCAAGGCGACGAGCCGCTGATCAATCCTGGCACACTGGACGCGGTCGCCGCCGCAATGGCCGAAGACGAATCCATACAGTTGGCCACCCCCTGCTCCGCCATCACGCAGCAAAAAGAGATCATGGACCCGAACGTAGTAAAAGTCGTTCAGGACTTCGACGACAACGCGCTCTATTTTTCGCGCGCGCCCATTCCGTGGGTTCGCGATACCGGCGTGACTGTTGCCGCGCAGCATTGGAAACACATTGGCCTCTACGGCTATCGACGCGACGCGTTGTTGGAATTTCCTACGCTACCCCCCGGCGAGCTAGAACGCGTCGAGCAACTCGAGCAATTGCGCTGGCTCGAGAATGGGTTCCGCATTCATATGGTTGAGACTGAGTACGATGCGGTCAGCGTGGACGTGCCCGCCGACGTCGAGCGCGTGGAAAAGCTCCTGAGTGCCGGCACCAAATCCTGACGAATCGCGGTTTACGAGTGCGATTCTTTGCGTCCTCGCGGCGTTGCTCAGGTGGAGAAGTAAGAAATAAATTTCGCAATCGAAAATCGCAATTTGACACCCGCAGCATTTCCCACGATAATGTTTTGTACGCAGATTCTCCGGGAGGAAGTCGAGGGACCTTGCGGACCGCCCCAAAATATATTTTTGTGACGGGTGGCGTGGTTTCTTCTCTCGGAAAAGGCGTTGCGGCGGCTTCCATGGGCTGCCTGCTGGAAAGCCGCGGCCTTCGCGTTACCCTCCAGAAGTGCGATCCCTACTTGAATGTTGATCCCGGCACCATGTCTCCCTATCAGCACGGGGAAGTGTTCGTCACCGACGACGGCGCAGAAACCGATCTGGACTTGGGCCACTACGAACGCTTCACTTCCGCGCATCTGACGCGCGATCACAACTGGACCACGGGCCGCTTCTACGAGTCCATCATCACCAAAGAGCGCCGCGGTGATTATCTTGGCAAGACAGTGCAGGTAATTCCACACGTCACCGACGAAATCAAATCCGCGTTTCGCAAAGTAGCCGAAGGTGTGGATGTTGTCCTGGTCGAAATTGGCGGCACGGTCGGCGATATCGAATCACTGCCGTTTTTGGAAGCAATTCGCCAGATGCGTCTGGAGCTAGGCCCTGAAAACGTAATCTTCGTGCACCTCACGCTGGTGCCGTTCATTCCCACAGCCGGTGAACTGAAGACCAAACCAACCCAGCACAGCGTCAAAGAACTCTTAAGCATCGGTATTCAGCCGGACGTTCTGATTTGCCGTAGCGACCGGCAGCTTGGTGCCGATCTAAAAGCGAAGATCGCGCTTTTCTGCAACGTCGCCGAGGCTTGCGTCATTTCCGCTCCGGACGTCAGCAACATTTACGAAGTTCCCATGACGCTCGCTGCCGAAGGGCTGGACGAGCAAATATTGCGCCTGCTCCGACTCGAAGCGCCGCCGCGTGATCTAAGCCGTTGGCTGGCGATGCTGGAGACCCTTGAGCACCCGGCCGGCGAAGTGCGCATCGGTGTTGTCGGCAAATATGTGCAGCTCGAAGACGCCTACAAAAGTTTGCGCGAGGCGCTCGGGCATGGCGGACTGGCAAATCGCCAGCGCGTGGTAATCGAATGGATCGAAGCCGAAGAAATTGATTCACCTGCCACTGCCGAACACCTGTTGCGTCATGTGGACGGAATTTTGGTTCCGGGAGGTTTCGGCAAGCGCGGCATTGCCGGAATGGTGCACGCCATTACCTATGCGCGCGAGAAAAAGATCCCGTTCTTCGGAATCTGCCTGGGTATGCAATGTGCAACGATTGAATATGCTCGGCAGGTTTCGCACATCGAACGCGCCGATAGCACCGAGTTCGATCCTTCCACTCCCAATCGTGTCATATACAAATTGCGCGAGCTGCTCGGAGTGGACGAGATGGGCGGCACCATGCGGCTCGGTGCGTGGCCGTGCAAGATCGAGCCTGGATCGTTCGCGCACAAGGCGTACGGCCAGCTCGAAATCAACGAGCGCCATCGCCACCGCTATGAATTCAATTGCGAATACGAAGACACGCTAACGCGCGCCGGTTTCCGCATCACCGGCCGTACGCCGGACGGCGTCTACGTCGAAATTGTGGAAGCGCCAGATCATCCGTGGTTTCTCGGTTGCCAGTTCCATCCCGAATTCAAGTCCAAGCCGCTCGCGCCGCATCCGCTGTTCGCCGCGTTCATCCGCGCCAGCGTGGAAAATCGTCACCGCCGCCAAGGCGTGTCCTCGGAATCGCGTGTGGCCGCTGCGGATCCCGCCACGGATTAATTGCTTCACTCTCTTGCTTTTCCTTTCTCTTCGTCTCTGCGGTAGTGTTGTTTGTGTGCGCAATTCAAAGTTGAAAACAACTACAAACCCGCATAGTCTGGTGCGTCGCGTATCCTGCGCAACCACATAGATGGATTCACCGCGAAATTTTTCGGCCGGAAAAATCCGCTTCGGCGGCGATGCGCCCTTATTTCTGATAGCCGGTCCCTGCGTGATCGAAAGCGAAGCACATGCCATGAACATGGCCGAGCGCCTCGGCGAAATCACCTCGGAGCTCGGCATCCCGTACATTTTCAAAGCGTCTTACGACAAAGCCAATCGGTCGTCGCTCAACTCTTTTCGTGGCCCACAATTGGAAGAAGGCCTGCACATTCTTGCTGAAATTAAAAAATGTACGGGCTTGCCGATCCTAACCGACGTTCACGACATTTCTCAGGTGGGGCCGGCGGCGGAGGTGTGTGACATCCTGCAAATTCCGGCCTTTCTTTGCCGCCAAACCGATTTGCTGGTGGCCGCGGGCCGCACCGGGCGCATCGTCAACGTAAAAAAAGGCCAATTTCTGTCGCCGTGGGAAATCGGCAACGCCGCCGAGAAAATCGCCAGCACCGGCAACGAAAAAATCACTCTCACCGAGCGCGGCAGTTCGTTCGGTTATCAAAATCTTGTCGTGGATATGCGCTCGTTTCCCATTATGCGCAAATTCGGCTACCCAATAGTTTTCGACGTGACCCATTCCGTGCAATTGCCCGGCGGGGCAGGGAAGTCCAGCGGAGGCCAGCCCGAATTTATTGAAACGCTGGCGCGTGCCGGTGCAGCTGTGGGCTTAGACGGAATATTCCTCGAGGTTCACGACAACCCGTCGCAGGCGCTTTCGGATGGAGCGAACGCATTGCCTCTCGACGAATTTCGTCCGCTGCTGCAAAAAGTTCTGCGTCTTTCGGCTCTCGCGCGCGAGTGGGACGCTCGATGAGCCTTGCCACCGCCAAACGGGTACTGCGCATCGAATCCGAAGCCATCGCGGGGTTGATGGCACGTCTCGATGAGCGTTTCGAAAAAGCGGTCGAACTTCTCTACGCGTGCAAGGGCAGAGTCGTCGTCACTGGCCTTGGCAAATCCGGTCTGATCGGCCGAAAAATTGCGGCCACTTTCGCGAGTATCGGCACGCCATCGCTTTTTCTGCACGCGTCGGAAGCGCTGCATGGCGACCTGGGTATGCTGACAGGCGACGACGTGCTGCTAGCGATTTCATCCAGCGGCGAGACCGAAGAACTGATCGAGCTGGTGGAATCAGTGAAGCGCCTGGGCATTCATCTGATCACGCTCACCGCGAATCCGCGCTCGACGCTGGGCAGCGCGAGCAATATCGTCCTCGATATAGCGGTGAAAGAAGAAGCTTGCTCGCTCAATTTGGCGCCGACAGCTTCCACCGCCGCGGCAATGGCTATGGGTGACGCTCTCGCGATTTCGTTGCTCGAGCGGCGTGGCTTCAAAGAAGAAGACTTCGCGGCATTGCATCCCGGCGGACGTCTCGGCAAGAAATTGCGTCGCGTCGAATCGTTGATGCACGCTGGCGAAGCAGCGCCGCGCGTCCTGCCCACAGCAAAAATGCCGGACGTCATTTACGAGATGAGCCGCAAGGGACTGGGTCTCGCCGCGGTGACGGAAACCGATGGCAAGCTGCTGGGCATCATCACCGATGGCGACCTGCGCCGCGTGATGCAAAAGCGCTCGGAGAACGTTCTGGATCTCACCGCCACCGATTGCATGACGAAAAATCCGGTGACGCTGCCGCGCAACGAACTCGCGGCGAGCGCCCTGAGAGTGATGGAGGAAAAGAAAATCACCTCCGTGCTCATCGTAGATGCTGAAGGAAAGCTGGAAGGTGTCCTGCACGTCCACGATTTGTGGACATTGCAATTGTTCTAGAATGGTCGTTGAGGGATTCGAGAAAATGGCCATCCGCGAAATAAAATTTCCAGCGCCGGTCCTGCGCCGCGCCAGACCCGTTCGCGTCCTGCTGATGGACGTGGACGGCACCATGACCCCCGGCTACGTCTGCCTGCAGACGTTCCCCGACGGCAGCGTCGCCGAAATGAAAATGTTTCATGCGCACGATGGCGCCGGCATCAAACTCGCCAGCATCATGGGTATCCGCACCGGGCTTATCACCGGGCGCGATTCTCCGGCCACGGCCCGGCGCGCGCGCGAAGCATCCATGGAATTCGTGATCCAAGGGCAGCCGAAGAAGCTCGAATCGTACAAAGCCGTCCTCACGCGCGCGGGTGTCACCGATGAAGAGGTCGCCTATGTCGGTGACGACTTGCCGGACTTACCGATCTTGCAGCGCGTCGGCTTGGGGGTTGCCGTCGCGAATGCAGTCGTCGAGGTAAAGCGCGCCGCTCACTATGTGACCGTGGCGAAGGGCGGCGAAGGTGCGGTCCGCGAAGTAGTCGAACTGATTCTGAAGGCACAAGACCGCTGGAAGAAAGCCATCCCCCAGGCTCTTGCTTAGCGCCCTCTGGTAGCGCTGCGTCCCGCCGCTGGGCCTCAGGTCAAGCAACAATTGTCATCCCGAGCGTAGCGAGGGATCTGCTTTTTGCGGTTCTATTCCTTCTGCCGTTCTTTCCGCATCTGATCGAAAATGTCCTCAGCCCATTTGGGTGGATCTGGACCTTTTTCGGGCTCAGGCTTCAGACCCATCGCAAGTTTCCATCGCTCCATCCACAACACTCCGGTGCCGGCCCACCGATCGGGCGTGGCATAGGCCGGGTCCCTCATGGCCTGCTCAAGCGAAATGAATTTGTATGCGCGCTTCTCAAGCTTCGTCAGCAGCGCGTCCAAACATTCCGTGTTCAATTCGTTGTCGTGGATCAGCAATATCTGGGGAATTTGGCGTCCAAACAATTTGGCGGATTCGCTCTCACCGTAGGTGAACACTGTGTCCACATATTCGAGATATTCCTTCTTCGCTTTGGCCGCCAGTTTCTTGTCCTTTGTCTCCGTCGCGTGCGCGAACGCGTCGTTGAAGACGTAATCAGCATCTTCAATCGTCACCGGCGCGATGGTGTAACCCCGCTCCTTCAGAAAAGTCTCAAACGCGGTTTTCACATCGAGCGACATTCCGGTATTGAGGTACGGATGTCGGAAGTATTCCTCTTTTTGCCCGGCCGCCTTCAGCAGAGCGCCGGTTACAACTTCGCCGCGAATCGTCTCATCCTCATATTGCTGCAGCGGCGTAGTGCTGAAATCCGGGTGCGAATAAGTGTGATTGCCAAGCGTGAGCCCGTCGTCCAGCCACATTTGCAGCAATCCCGCGCGTGCGTCGCGCTCGCCCTGCACCTGCAACTTGCGTTCGTTCACGAAGCCGATCGCCCAAGCGTGATGCGCCTTCAGGGCGCCCGGAATGCCGTGATTGATCTTTTGCAATTCTTTAAGATCGCCGTAGGCAAAATCGTTTCCCGGTAACGCGCCCGGCAAATCGTCCACCGTGATGCATACCTCACGCTGGTCGCTCTGTTCCGCATTAGAGCGGTTCGTCACCGCTATACGTGCGGCACCGCGACCAGTCCATGCCAGGCCCGTACATAGCAGCACGCCGACGCAACACAGCGCCAACCGTCGTTCATTAGTCATGAAGGATCCCTGTTTTGAGAAGATGATTACCTACCAACAGTTGGCAAGAAAAGCGGTAGCTCACTTTTTGAAAGCCTTGAGAACCGCCTCTGCGGTCGAAGCGCCTTCCGGCGTGTCCTCGTGTTTCAAGTACACATAAACATCGCCGCTTCGAGCGAGTTCCCGTACCCGTGGAGTCAAGGCTTTCGCCGAATAGCTCGGCTTTCTCAAGCGCAGATAGCTGAAATCAGCCGTCAGCACTTGCGGGGTTTCAAGATCCTCACTCTCGGCCAAACAGAGCGCCACCCCAGCCTCGCGCAGTGCCGCGTACACGTCTTCCACGAACCAGGATTCGTCGCGAAACTCGAACGCCGCGCGCAGCCATCGCGGTCGCAGGGATAAAAATTCTCGGAGCCGCGCAACATCGCATTTGAAATTTCCCGGCAGTTGGAAGAGCGCCGGCCCAAGCTTTTCCGTCTTTAGCAGCGGTTCCAGCGCGTCCATGAAATACGCCATCGTCGAGGCCGTGTCGCGCAGCCGCTTGATATGCGTGATCGCCTGGGGCGCCTTCAGTGCAAATTGGAAATCCGCGGGCGTTGCCTCCACCCAGCGTTGCAACAAACTCTCACTTGGCATGCGTCGGAACGTGTAGTTCACTTCCACCGAATTCAACCGTGTCGCGTAGTGATTCAAAAAGCGAGCCGCGGCAAGTTTCGCTGGATAAAAATCGGGCTTCCAACTCGCATACGCCCAGCCTGATGTACCCGCATATATCTTTCCCATGGGGCGTCCATTCTAATCTTTCATCCAGGAGTTTGGTAACTAGCTCTTCGCGAACCATGAACCGGGCCGTGGTATAAGAGAAATTCTATGAAGCAGTGCTTCATCGTCGCCAATATTTCGGCCTCGCGGCGACAGGCAGCAAAGACCCCAACCGCGATTGATACCTCTCGCGACGAGGAGTATTCATGTCCAGGCTTCGCGTGCACAGCTTTGCGATCTCGCTCGACGGCTACGGTGCCGGCCCCAATCAGGATCTAAACAACCCACTTGGCGTCGGTGGCATGGCGCTGCACGAATGGATGTTCAGGACACGTACATTTCGACAGATGGTTGGCAATTAGGGCGGTGCTACGGGCACCGACGACGACTTCGTCGCACTTCAAGAATAGCGGGGCGCGGATCATCGGCCGAAACATGTTCGGGCCGATCCGAGAATCGTGGCCCGATGACTCTTGGAAAGGATGGTGGGGCGAGAATCCGCCGTACCACACTCCCGTATTCGTCCTCACGCATCACCCGCGCGCATCGCTCGAAATGAGTGGAGGCACCACGTTCCACTTTGTCACCGATGGCATTCACGCCGCACTCGAACGAGCCGTGAAGGCGGCGAAGGGTCAGGATGTCCGCCTGGGCGGTGGCGTCGCTACAATCCAGCAATACCTTCGCGCAGGCCTTATCGACGAAATGCACCTAGCGATGTCGCCGGTCCTGCTCGGCTCAGGAGAATGCCTTCTGGAAGGCTTTGACGCGCCAAAGCTCGGCCATCACTGCACCGAGCATGTAGCCACCCCAACGCGACGCACTTCGTCATCGCGAAACGGACCTAGCGATGCCCTAGAATTGTAGCTACGGAAAATAAGGAAGGCGTAAAGGCGCAAAAACCCCTCTGTGAATTATTGGAGCGGGCGATGGGAATCGAACCCACGTCCGAAGCTTGGGAAGCTTCTATACTGCCATTGTACGACGCCCGCTCACTTCTGCTTGGTGATTATACACAACCGAGCAGCCGCGAGAAAAGACTGGACCGCCCCAGCTGCTCAAGTCTTGCTGCGCGCTTGAGCCACTCGCATCGGGTAAAATTCGAAGGTGTTCAGACCTGCCTTGACCGAAGGGTCTTCCTCGCCGAATCTTTGAACCGCCGCAGCATTGGGCATCTCCAGGACGGCCATGCCGAACGCTCCCGCCGTCGCCATTACCGGGCCGTAGAGTAAAACCGCTCCTTTGTTGAAAGCCTCGCCAACATAGTTCACATGCTGCTGCATCACTGCTCTTTCTTCAGCGGTGATGTCTTGGGCGAAAGTCGGACGCGGTGGGATCAGTTTCATGAAGAAATACTGGCCGCTCATGGTGCGTTGCTCCTAGGAAGGTCGATGGATTCTTGCAAATCTCGCGTCACATGCGGATGCGCAACGAGGGGATAATATCGCAACTCCGCCGCAAGACTATGTAAGGAAATCCTAAGCCTTGCCAATGACTACAATGTGCCTGCTGCTCTACTTACCCCTAGGGCGATGAAGGCGCAATACGGCCGAGGCCCCTCGCCTTGGCATTGAAGATGCTCCGCACCTCCCACATACCCGTTCCATCGTCACACAAGCCGTACGCAAGTGTCGTCTACGTGAATTCCGCACCCGGAGGCTCCCTCCTTGGCTGAGCGCACCATCATTCTCACTGGCTCAAAGGGAATGGGCCAGAGTGCTGCAATCAGCCGATATTCTCGCGCTGGGCATGCTCGAACGTTACTTGAAGGCAGTGGATTGAGCGGCCCTTGACCGCGACCGTTCCAAATCATCATCGATCGCTCGCTCGCGTCAAAACGACGACGAGCCGGTAGCTAAATCCGAGAAAGACCTGGTCGGGCGCTACCGTGATCTGGCAGCGAGGATAATGAGCGCACACGCGCCAGAAGCGCAATCCCGTGCCGACTCGCCAGTCGCGTAGGCCAAAAATAACGACAGATCGCAATCCGAAAGGAATCTCAGCGTCCTCTGCGTCTCTGCGGTCGTTTTGGTTTCCTCTGGTGTCCGATGTGTTAAATCTTTTTGCCTTCTCTCGCCTTGCGCGGTTCAAGCAAGCTGGCTTCATCGTCGCCAGCCTCCGTGTTAGAGTGCGAGCGCCGCACACGCAGCAGCGAAACCAGGGAGGAGCAGTGGCGTATCGAGACTTGCGAGATTTCCTGCGTAAGCTGGAAAAAAATGACGAACTTCGCCGCATCTCTGTCGAAGTCGACCCCGTCCTCGAAATCACGGAAATCTCCGACCGCGCCGTAAAAGCGGGCGGCCCGGCACTCCTCTTCGAACGCCCGAAAGGCTCGCGCGTCCCCGCCGTCACTAATCTGGTCGGCACTGAACGTCGCATGTGCCTAGCTCTCGAAGTTGACTCGCTCGAAGATGTTGCCGCCCGCGTTCACTCGTTCATTGACATGCAGTCCCCGCAAGGCCTCCTCGAAAAAGTAAAGATGCTTCCAAAGCTTGCCGAGATTGGCTCGTTTTTCCCAAAGGTAGTGCGCAACGGCGACTGTCAGGAGGTTGTCCGTACAAAAGATTTCTCACTCGATTATTTCCCCATCCTGAAGTGTTGGCCGCAAGACGGCGGGCGCTACATCACGTGGCCCATGGTGATTACCAAGAATCCAGAAAATGGCAAACGCAACGTGGGTTGTTACCGCATGCAAGTTTTCGATGACCGCACCACAGGCATGCACTGGCAAACTCAGAAACACGGCGCGGATCACTATCGCACCAGCCGCGCAAAAAATCCGGGCGGCAAGTTGGAAGTCGCTGTCGCCATCGGCGCGGACCCCGCCACGGCGCTCGCAGGAATCCTGCCAGTTCCGCCCGACATGGACGAATTTCTCTTTTCCGGTTTCCTGCGCAAGGATCCTGTGGAATTAGTCGCTTGCAAAACGGTGGACCTGGATGTCCCCGCGAACTCCGAAATCGTCCTCGAAGGCTACGTCGAAATAGGTGAGATGCGCACCGAAGGCCCCTTCGGCGATCACACGGGCTTCTATTCGCTGGAGGGCCAGTATCCGGTGTTCCATGTGCAGTGCATCACGCACAAGAAGGACCCGCTGTATCTAACCACCATCGTCGGCCCGCCTCCGCAAGAAGACTATTTTATGGGCCACGCGATCGAACGCATTTTTATGCCGGTGATGAAGATGCAGTACCCGGAAATTGTGGACGTGGCCATGCCCGCCGAGGGTATCTTCCAAAACCTGATGATCGTATCAATTCGCAAGAGCTATCCCGGACAAGCTCGAAAAATTATGAACGCGATTTGGTCGCTCGGCCAAGCCATGTTCACCAAGGTCGTCCTGGTCGTGGATCACGATGTGGACCTCCAGAACCCGCGCGAAATCGTCTGGAAAGCTCTCTGCGCCATCGATCCCGAGCGCGACATTCAATTTGTTTTGGGACCCGTGGACACCCTCGACCACGCCGCACGCCGCCAGGATTACGGTTCGAAAATGGGCGTGGATGCCACGCGCAAGTGGCCGGAAGAAGGTTTTGCCGGTCGCTGGCCCGACGAAATCAGAATGAATAGCGAAACAAAAAAACGCGTGGACACAATATGGCAACAGCTCCGCATCACGCCTCCGAACAAAAAGTAAACGCAAAGCGAACGCACTTTTCTTCGCCTTTTTGGGCCTTTCCCGCAATATCTGAGTAGTTTGCAGCCTCTGCAACCTGTCCTTTTACCCTGTCCTTTTCGCCTACCTGTACTTTCGTACCGTGTTTTACCAATAGCACACCAGCGGAACACGTTGCTTGACACTCCGTGCTGCGGATGTAATAAACGGACAAAGCAAAAGAGTACCGGCAGTAGCAGTACTAACGGTTCTCTTCGAAGTCGGCCGCCTCAACGGGTGGACGGCGAAGCAGCAAGCGGGGCGTGGAAACTTTTTTCCAAAGAAATATTCAGGCACCAGACGAAGCCGTGTCCGTCCTGCGAAGCGGGGCGGAGCAAGGAGTGAGGGGCCGCGCGATGTTCAATCTGGGGAAAACGAAATCCTTAATCGGCCTGGATATTGGCTCGAGTTCCGTGAAGGCGGTCGAGCTGAAGAAGACGAAGGCGGGTTACGAGTTAGTCAGCTACGGGATTGAGACCTTGGCACAAGACACCGTCGTGGATGGGGCCATCATGGACGCTCCCTCGGTCGCCGAGAAAATCGTCTCCATCTTCGATAATCAGAAAATCAAGGCCAAGGACGTGGCCACTTCGGTCTCCGGACACTCAGTAATCGTCAAGCGCGTCAGTATGCCGCTGATGACCCAGGAAGAACTCTTCGACCGGGTGCAAGCCGAAGCCAGCCAGCACATCCCGTTCGATATCGCCGACGTGAATCTGAGCCATCAATTGCTCGAAGCCACTGAGAATCAAATGGATGTTCTGCTGGTGGCCGTGAAGAAAGACAAAATTCTGAATCACACCAACGTCCTGGCGCAAGCGGGAAAATCCCCCGTGGTTGTGGACATCGACGCCTTCGCCCTGCAGAACTGCTTCGAGGTCAATTACGAACCTGATCCCTCGCAAGTCGTCGCGTTGCTGAACGTGGGCGCCAGCGTGATGAATATCAACATCGTCCGCGGATGGACTCCCTTGTTCACGCGCGACGTTTCGGTGGGTGGCAACCAGTACACCGACGCGCTGCAGAAGGAACTAGACCTTAGCTTCGAAGATGCCGAAAAGCTAAAGATGGGCGGCACTCTGGCAGGCGTCAATGAAGAACAGCGCACGGCGATCCTGCGTTCCGTCTCGGACATTTTGATCTTGGAAATCCAAAAGACCTTCGACTTTTTTCGTGCGACGGCTAGCGGAGAAAATATTCGCCGCATCTACGTCGCCGGAGGAACGGCGCGTGTTCCCGGCTTGCTCGAGTTGCTGAAAGAAGAATTCGCCATGCCGGTCGAAGAGCTCTACCCATTCCGTAAGATCGCAATCAATCCTGGGCGTCACGATGAAAGCCAGATACGTGAGTTGGCGCCGCGCCTGGCAATCGCTGTGGGCCTGGCGCTGAGGAGTTTTGACACCCCATGATCCGCATTAACTTACTGGGCCAGGCCCGTCCGAAAGCTACCAAGCAAGCCGTGCCGCTGGAAGCCACGCTGCAGATCATCCTAGGTATAGCAGCGCTGCTGATTGCTTTTGTAGTCCTCGGCGTTACTTACACTTCGCAGAAGCACGAACTGGACGCTACCAACTCGCGCATCCTCGCGTTGAAAGCCGAAAAGACCAGCCTGCAGCAGGTCAAACAGGAAGTGGAACAGTTCGAAGCGCAGAAAAGGGCTTTGCATACGCGCATCGATGTAATCGAAGAACTGCAGAAGAACCGCTCGGGCGCGCAGGAATTGCTTCAGATGGTTGCCAATACGGTGGTGAGAGTGGACCAGCTGTGGCTCACCTCGCTCGAACGTAAGGGCGACACGCTGCAGATTGCCGGCGAAGCTGGCAGCGTCAACGCCGTCGCGAATTTCATCACGCAGCTGAAGCGCTCGGGCTATTTCGACAAGATTGAGATTCAAGAGGCCAAAGAGGATGACGTTGCGAAGACGGTGACCACCTACGGATTCACGATGTCCGCCGCGATCGCCCCAGCAACCTCTCAGTCGGCGCAGCCCCAGGCTAAGCCTGCCGCCAGCGCTGCTGCGTCCCCGCAGCCCGCGCCCAAGGGGAGGAGTTAGCAATGGCTACCGCTTTTAGAGACTGGCCCTGGCCGCTTCAGGCGCTGTTTTTCCTGGGACTCTCTGTGGTCCTGATCGCCGCGGGTTTCTACGTTCCCGGTTCTCCTGTGGCGAACGTCCGCGCAGAGTTGGAGCACGCGCAGCAAGAGGAAAAGCCCTTGTCCGCCGAGGTGGCGAGCCTGCGCGTGTATAAACAGCGCCGCGCGGAATTGCAGTCGGAGATGGATGCGCTGACGAAGCAACTCGCGACTTTGCAGACCATCGTTCCGGAAGAGAAGCAGGTCGATCAATTCATCATCATGATTCAGAGCGCTGCCGCCAGTTCCGGAGTGTCCATCCGCCGCCTAAAAGCGCTGCCGATCGGCCAGAAGCCTTTCTACTTCGAGATGCCGTTCGAAGTGGAAGCCGACGGCCCGTATTTCTCTGTTCTGGACTTTTTCTCAAAGCTGGGCAGATTGTCCCGAATCATCAACGTTGGCGACTTGAAACTGACGGGCATCGGCAGCAAGGCCGGTGGCGCCAGCAACTTCCATATGGTAGCGGGAACCTCGGTCACGGGTGTTATGACCATCACTACGTTCTTTTCCAAGACGGCAGATGCACCGGCATCCACTGCTACAACGCCGGGAGCACCGCCGGTGAAGCGATAGGGCGAACACGATGAGACTGGCTAGGACATCGATGAGACTTTTCACCGCTCTGGCATTGTCTTTTTGTCTTGTCCCGGGCTCCGGTGCGCAGGCCAAACCGGCGAAGAAGACGGGCCACAAAGCCAAAGCGGCGCCTGCCGCCGCGCCAGCAGCAACGCCTGCGGCGGATGCCAGCGCGAACGCTAAGCCCCAAATCTCCGAGGTGGGGAAACGGGACCCATTCGTGCCGCTGGTGAGCGAGCACAAGACCGGCGGGCCGCCTTTGCCTCCCGGCAAAGCTGGCTTGGTCGTCGCGACGGTGCACGTAGATGGGACGGTCAGCGCGCCCAACGGCATGCTCGCGGTGGTCTCCAATCCCGACCAACGCGTTTATTTCCTCCGAGAAGGGGACCGTCTGTACGACGGCGATGTGGAAAAGATCGGCCTGGACGGTGTGACGTTCAAGGAAAACTCTAAAGATGCTTTCGGGAAGCCAGTCGAACGCATGGTGACGAAGCGAATCTACCCGAGTGCAGGAGAGCAGCAATGAGGATTATGCGGAGGGCGTGGGGCCTGACTGTGCTGGTAGCGGCAGCCCTGATTCTGACGAATGGAGCACTGTCGGCGAGTGATGCGCCGGTGGTACACGTGAAAGCGGTGGTGAAAGATGGCGCCGTGACCCTGGACGCTCAGGCCAACGGTCCATTCGAGTACTCCACCTATCGCCCCAGCGAGAGCCTCTACGTGCTCGACCTGACCGGCGTATCGGCAGGCGATTCGGCGGGAGCGCGCATCGTGCCCTCGGAGCTCGTGAAGAGCTATCGAGTGACGACCTATACCGCCGGTCAAAAGCCCGTGGTGCGCCTTGAAATCCTCGTCCGGCCCGGTGTGCAGCCTCGCCTCGAGCGCAATGGAAATCAGGAGCTGTCGCTATTCGTTTCGGCCAACGGCAATGCCGACGTCTCCGCGCCGCCGGTTGCGGCTGCCGCCGTGAAGACGCAAGCCGCGGCTTCCGTGAAGTCCATCTCCACCAAGGCTTCCGAATCCAAGGCACCTGTTTCAAATGTCGAAGCCATCGAGCAAGTGAGTTTGGCTCAGAATGGCGAGCAGACCGAAGTGAATGTGGTGGGCAGCAGCAAGCTCACCTATCACGTTCTTCGCCTACACAATCCCGACCGCATCGTTCTCGATTTTGCCGGAGCGCACCTGAAGACTTCCGAAAAACAGATCGCAAGCAATCTCGATCCCGTTAAGGAGATTCGCCTGGCGCAATTCACGCCCGAAGTGTCCCGCGTCGTGATTGACCTGCGTCAGCCGGCGCACTTTGACATCAACGCTTCGGGTAACGCCATCACAATCGCGTTCTCCACGGAAGCCTCGAAAGGCACGACCGGCGGAGCGGTGAAGTCCACCCCGGCTGCTGTTCCTCAGCCTACGGATATCACGACCACCAAAGTCAGTGCTCCCGACGTTGTTCCGAATAACCTTCCTGCACCGGCCGCCGTGCTACCGACCGCGTTGACGCAAACCTCTGCTGCGCTTGCCGCGCCTGCTCCCGTCGAGACGCCGCATGCTCCCGAAGCACCGGCTGCAAAGCCGATTGTTGCTGCGGCTCCGGCTCCATCGAATGGTGCCAACCCGGGCTATACGGAAAACAGCCAGCCCACTATCAATACCCCGTCGGCCACTTCGGGCGCGCAGCAGGCTCCTACGCCAGCCCCAGCTGGAAAATATTCGGGTGAACCGATCTCCGTGAACCTGAAAGACGTGGACCTGCGCGACTTCTTTCGCTTGATTCACGAGATCAGCGGTTTGAACGTCGTTGTGGACCCTGCGGTGAAGGGCACCCTGACGATCGTTCTCGACGATGTGCCATGGGACCAGGCTCTTGATATCGTCCTCAAGAACAACGACCTCGATAAGCAGCTCGATGGCAATGTGCTGCGCATCGCGACCAAGGAAACTCTGAAGAAGGAAGCCGACCAGAATCGCGAGTTGGCCAAGGCGCAGGCAGAAGCCGCGGACGTCGTCACCACCACTCGCGTTCTGAGCTATGCCAAAGCGACCGACCTCGTGCCCACGATGAAAAAGTTCCTGTCATCGCGCGGTGACATCCTGGCGGACAGCCGCTCGAACACCTTGATCATCCGCGACATCCCGGGCGTCTTGCCGGTTCTCGACAACCTGCTCCGCCAGCTCGATCGCAAATCGCAGCAGGTGGAAATCGAAGCCCGCGTAGTCGCCGCCAACCGTTCGTTCTCCCGTGAAATTGGCACGGAGCTCGCCGCCGCGTTTGGACCACAAGGCGGCAGCGTGGTCGGAGGCGCCACGGCCGTGGGAACCAGTCCCGTCATCCACACGCCGGCTCCGCCGTTCTGCGTCGGCAGTAACTGCACGACGACAAGCCCAACCACTCCGACTAGCGGTTCACTGCCTTTGCTGACTAATTTGGGAGCTTCGGTTCCGACCAGTGGATTCAGCTACCTCTTTCAGAACGGTAGGGTTTCGCTGGATACCATCATCACTGCGGCGGAAGAGCGCGGCGTCGGCAAGCTGATCTCCAAGCCGAAAGTCATCACCCAGAACAACCAGAAGGCGATCGTGAAACAGGGAACCAAGATCCCGGTGCAAACCATCGTTAACAACACGGTCTCCGTTCAATTCGTGGACGCCGTGCTCGAGCTTGACGTCACCCCGCAAATCACCGCGGAGGGCACCATCTACATGGATGTGGATGTCAAGAACGATCAGATCGACTCCGCCATCCCGCGCGTCCAGGGCATCCCTGCCATTGACACGCAGGAATCCAACACCAAGGTACTGATCGCCGACGGCGGTACGGTCGTCATCGGTGGCGTCATCGTCACGCAACAGCGCACCGACATTTCGCAAGTGCCGTTGCTGGGCAGCTTGCCGGTAGTCGGCAATCTGTTCAAACACACCACAGTCAGTTCTACGGCTCAGGAGCTTCTCTTCTTCCTAACCCCGCGCATTTTGCCGGGCTAGCCTGTCGCTGGGAAGAAAGGGTTCATAATCGAGACGTGGCTCAGAAATCCGTTCCTTTGAATTCAAGCCGGAGCCGAATCCATCGGCTCCGGCTTTCGCTTTCTAAGCACCGCGCGGACGCACTGCTCGTTACTCATCTGCCCAATATCCGGTACGTGTGCGGATTCAGCGGTAGCGCCGCAATCCTTCTGGTCGAATCCTCGCGCGCCACGCTTTTTACCGATAGCCGTTACAGGCTGCAAGCCTGCGAAGAGGTGCACGATGCTAGCGTCGTAATCGCGCGGCACGGGCTGCTACGCGCCCTCGGCGAAATGCTCCAAACCCGGCGCCGGCGCGGACGCCTGCGGCTCGGCTACGCCCCTGCGCAACTGACCGTCGCACAGAAAGACGCTCTGCAATCGATCGCGGGCGCCCGCATGCGGTGGGTTCCGGCGCCGAACGAGGTCGAACGGCTGCGCGCTGTAAAAGATGCCTCAGAACTGATCCTCATGCGCGAGGCGGCCCGCCTGATCAGCGATGTTTGGACCGCCGCGCTGCGCCACGTCAAGCCGGGCGTCTCCGAGCTTGCCCTGGCCGCTGAGTTGGAACGAGCCATGAAGCTCCGCGGCGCGAGCGGGCCTTCCTTCGACACCATCGTCGCTTCCGGCCCTCGCTCTGCCTGGCCGCACGCTCAGCCTACGCCCAAGCTGCTCAAGAAAAACGAGTTGGTCGTCCTTGACCAGGGTGCTATACTGCGCGGCTACTGCAGCGATATGACTCGCACTGTTTTCCTGGGACGGGCTGCAGGCAGGGTTCGCGTGCTTTACAGCGCCGTTTGGGAGGCGCAGCAGGCTGCCAAGGCTGCTATTCGGCCGGGCGCCAAAGCCAGCGAGGTGGACTCTGCGGCGCGCAAGGTTCTTCGGCGCCATGGTTTCGTCCGTTATTTCACCCACAGCACAGGGCACGGGTTGGGAATCGAAGTTCATGAAATGCCGCGCCTGGGCGCGGCTGAAGAGACCTTGCTCGAAGAGGGCATGGTCATTACCGTCGAGCCGGGTGTATATATCGAGGGGCTTGGCGGCATTCGCATCGAGGATGACGTTGTGGTGACGGCCCAAGGGGCCGAGGATTTGACCACTGCTTCCCGGGATTTTCTAGAACTCTAAATGGCGAAAAAGTCGAATTCAGAATCACAGCCCGGCTCCCGCGCGAGCGGAGTGGACCTCCCGGAAGTGGAACGCGTTCTCGAATTCATGCATAAGCATGGACTCGAGGAGTTCGAGTACGAACGCGAAGGCTTTCGCATCCGGCTGAAGAAGCCATCGTCGCCTTTGGCTGCGACGTACCCGCCGCTGCAACCCCCCGAAATTGTAGTCGCCTCGACATCGCCGCAGGCCGGCCGTGCGGCTGCTCCCGCGCAGGCAGTCCCGTTGCGCGAATCCGAGGCCGCGCACTCCGAAGACTTGCATATTGTGAAATCACCGATCGTCGGCACGTTCTATACGTCCGCCAGTCCGGGCTCGGAGCCTTTCGTGGCCATCGGCGCGAAAGTGGAATCCGGCCAGGTGCTGTGCATCATTGAAGCCATGAAATTGATGAACGAGATTGAATCGGATGTCGCGGGCGAAGTGGTGCGCATTTTTGTCGAGAACGGCCACCCGGTGGAATACGGCGAAGCGCTCTTTGGCATTCGCCCCCACCGGAAAAAATAGCAGGTCGCCACCGCCCAGAGGGTTGTGGGGGCACAGCATGCTGCGCCGTCGTATCGGCGCTGACTACTTGGTCCGATTTTGATGTGCATTGGTAGCGCCCGCTCCGTCCGGGGACGGAGCGGGCATCCTTGATTTTTTCTTCGAGGGCAATGTTCCGAAAAATTCTGATTGCCAATCGCGGCGAAATCGCCCTGCGCATCCTTTCCGCCTGCCGGGAACTGGGCGTCAAGACCGTCGCAGTCTACTCCGAAGCCGATCGCAATTCCTTGCACGTCCGCTTCGCCGATGAAGCCATCTGCATCGGGCCGCCGCGCAGCAGCGAAAGCTACCTCAACATCCCGCAAGTTATCAGCGCCGCCGAAATTGCCAATGTAGACGCGATTCACCCTGGCTATGGTTTTCTTTCCGAGAACGCCAACTTCGCCGAAGTGTGCGAAGCCTCTCACATCACCTTCATCGGCCCGACGCCCGACGCCATTCGCTTGATGGGCGAAAAAGACAAAGCCCGCGAAGCCATGAAGGAAGCAGGTCTTCCGATTATTCCCGGCAGCCCGGGCGTGGTGCCTGACGAAGAAAGCGCCAAGAAAATCGCCGCCGAAATCGGTTATCCCGTCATGATCAAAGCAGCCGAAGGCGGCGGAGGCCGCGGTATGCGCATCGTGCGCCATAGCCGCGAGCTCCTCCCCATGTTTCAAACGGCGCGCACCGAAGCTGAGCAAGCCTTCGGCAGTCCCAATGTGTACATGGAAAAGCTCATCGAGCATCCTCGCCACATCGAATTTCAGGTTCTCGGCGATAAACACGGCAACGTGATTCATCTTGGCGAGCGCGAATGTTCGCTGCAGCGCCGCCATCAAAAAGTCCTAGAGGAATCTCCCTCTCTGGCCGTGGATCCGGCCACGCGGAAACGCATCGGCAAGCAAGTAGTTGAAGCGCTCAAGAAACTCGGCTACTCCAGCGCCGGCACCGTCGAGTTCTTGCGCGAAGAATCAGGCCACCTCTATTTCATCGAAATGAACGCGCGCATTCAGGTCGAGCATCCCGTCACCGAAATGGTCACCGGCGTGGACCTGGTGAAATCCCAAATCCGCGTTGCCGCAGGCGAAAAACTCACGGATATTCTCGCGCCCGTGGAATTCCGCGGCCACGCCATCGAGTGCCGCATTAATGCGGAAGACCCCGAAACGTTCACTCCCTCCGCGGGCCGCATCACCGCATTCCGCGTCCCCGGCGGTCCGGGGATTCGCGTGGACACGGCTTGTTACGCCGACGCCGTGATTCCGCCCTATTACGACTCGCTGATCGCAAAAATCATCGCGCATGGAGACGACCGCGCCGAAGCCATCGCCCGCATGAACCGAGCTCTCGACGGTTTTGTCGTTGAAGGCATCAAGACCACCATTGCGCTGCACAAAAAAATTCTGGCCGATCCGGACTTCATCGCCGGCAAATTCGACACGCACTTTCTTGATCGTCCGGCTGCCGTCGCAGCCAATAAATAAGAGCGCGGAGGCACGGTTGTTCCCGGCCCTGTACGCGATACTCGACGCAACTCCCGACCTCTCATCCGAGTCCACGCTTTCCTTCGCCGAAAAACTTGTGTCTGCGGGCGTTGAACTGATCCAATTGCGTGCAAAGAACCTCTCCCCACGCCAGTTTCACGAGTTGTCTCGCGATTTAACTCTCCGTCTTGCCTCCCACCCGGTCCGCGTCATCGTGAACGACCGTCCCGACATCGCTGCGATGGTTGGCGCCCATGGTGTGCATGTGGGGCAGGAAGACCTCCCTGTCGCGGACGCGCGCAAAATCTGCCCGCCTCCCCAATGGGTGGGGGTTTCGACACACAACCTCGAGCAATTGCGCGCTGCGGACCTCACTTCGGCGGATTATATTGCTGTGGGGCCTGTCTTCCCGACCGCAACAAAAGAGAACCCGGACCCCGTCGTGGGCATCGAGTTTCTGCGCGCAGCCCGAAAAATAACGCGGAAACCCCTTGTGGCCATCGGCGGCATCACAGTACAGTCCGCCGGGGAAGTTTTTCGCGCCGGTGCCGATTCGGTAGCGGCAATTAGCGATTTGTTTTTAGCTCGCGATCCGGCCCAACGCGCGGGCGACTACCTGGCGATCGCAAAGCAGGCCATGGCCGTACGCAGCAACGCGAAGTAGCCCATCGCGATCGGCAAAGCGTCGACAATACTGGCGAGGCGCTAAAGCGCAGCAAGCTGTATGCCTGCCGCCGCCTTCGTAAGGCGAGGCTGGCCTCGCCGCTGTCAGATTCAAGCACCACACATATTCGTGTCTGATGTTTTCATGGCCGTAACAGAGAGCAACTTCTTGGCAGAACAGGCGCAAACAATTAGCGGCGTAGCCGCCGTAACCAAGCAACCGGAGCTCGTCAAAGGGCTCGGCCTGTTCGATTCCACCATGATTGTTTGCGGTTCGATGATCGGTTCCGGAATCTTCATCGTCTCCGCCGACATCGCGCAGCAGGTGCGAAGTCCGGCTCTGCTGCTCACCGTTTGGGTCATCGCAGGAGTCATGACTGTCATCGGCGCCCTTAGCTACGGCGAACTCGCCGCAGCCATGCCCCACGCCGGCGGCCAG
>Ga0208603_1000004_pt1 | contig 36579 bp, 31 predicted proteins | sample MicForSoSWNC24_M_FD_188001 | JGI IMG/M metagenome (GOLD analysis project Ga0208603, IMG submission 188001) | Forest soil microbial communities from Harvard Forest Long Term Ecological Research site in Petersham, Massachusetts, USA - MetaG HF008... | ecosystem: Environmental > Terrestrial > Soil... | reverse complement strand
CATCGGTATTAAAGGTGTAGCCGGTCGGCACCACCAGTCCTACTAGCGCCTTGGAACAGCCCAATTGTTCCATCTTTTCCATTAGCGTCGGGAGAGCCGGTTCCGAGGAGCTGATCGCCAGAGTGAGGATGATCTCTTCCTTTATGTATAGAAGATATTTGATGATGCTGAATCCCGCGAGCCAAGCAATGCCGCCCATCACGATCAGTACGAACAGTATGCACGTGGCCCAGAACGTGAGGACGAGTTTGATCAGCGGACCAAGCGACCCAATTCCGTAGGCGCCGATGGTAAAAGCCATCGCACCGAAGGCGCCGATCGGAGCAAACCGCATAATGATATTGATCACGCCAAAAACCGCACGTGTGAGCGACTCGAAGAAATCGAGCAGTGGCTTGCTGCGGCTTCCCATCGCCGACAAGGCGAAGCCGAACAGAATCGACACCAGCACAACCTCCAAAATATCTCCCTTGGCGAACGCATCCACAACGGTGGTGGGGATGATGTGCATAATGAAATCGGTCACACTCTGGGCCTTGGCCGCGCCGGCGTAATTCGTCACGGCCTTGGTATCGAGCGTTGCGGGATTCACGTTGAGGCCGGCACCCGTATGCACCAGGTTGCCGACAACCATGCCGACAAGCAAAGCCAGCGTCGATACGATCTCGAAATACAAAAGCGCCTTGCCACCGACTCGACCGACCTTCTTCATGTCCTGCATGTTGGCGATGCCTGTAACTACGGTACAAAAAATGACCAGCGTGATAACCATGCTGATCAGCCGAATGAAAGCATCGCCCAGCGGTTTCATGGCTACTGCGGTGTGCGGACTCACGTAGCCAAGCACGATCGCTACGGCAATGGCCAACAGAACTTGGCCCCACAAGGTCCGATAGAAGGGCTTCCCGCTCGAAAGACGCACGGCCTTAGGGGGCCCTGGGGAAGGCGGAGGAGGACTAGAATTTGCCATCGTCTATTCTCCTTCGGGCGGAGGACCTCCTAGAATCTCCGCGCCAAACGCGGCGCTCATCCGAAATTCGAGTCCCACCGACGAGTGGGCGGGCAGCCCTAGCGGATTCGCTAAACACAGCTCGCATCCTGATAAGTGCTATCGCGACTGGCGGCGGAGTCTACCATGATTCGCAACCACAAAAATGTTGAAGAGCATCTTAGGCGATGGGAGTAGCACTTAGCTCGATTCCTAACTAGTTGAATAACTTTCTGCTACCGCAGCGCACTTGTTTTGATATAGTGCCCCCCACTGTCATGCACCGTTCCACGACGAACCAGGCGAATGGCCCTGCGTCGGCATCATCTCCAGCGCTCACGCGAAATCAGATTCGCGGCTTCTGGGCCTCCTGGGGCGGATGGACACTGGATGGCATGGATTCGTTTGTGTACGCGCTGGTCCTCGTGCCTTCATTGCGCGAACTCCTTCCCCGTTCCGGCATACAAGCTACCAAGGGCAACATCGGATTGTATGGGGGCCTGCTGTTCGCGCTGTTTCTGATCGGCTGGGGACTTGCGTTTCTGTGGGGACCGATCGGAGACAAATTTGGCCGCGTGCGGACGCTGATGCTAACCATCGTATGGTACTCGTTATTCACTTTCCTGAGTGCTTTCGTCACCGGCGTGTGGCAGCTTGCGATTCTTCGTCTGCTGGCCGGCGTAGGCATTGGCGGAGAATGGGCCATGGGCGGGACGTTTGTTGCCGAGGAGTGGCCGGAGAGCCGGCGGCGGGTGGGAGCCGGCCTGATGCATACCGGCTATTACGTCGGCATATTTCTTGCTGCTCTAGCGAACTACGGCATCGGCAGCCGCTTTGGCTGGCGCGCCATGTTTATTGTAGGCGGAGTGCCGGCATTGCTGCTGGCCTGGATTCGCCACGGAGTCACCGAGCCGGCCACCTGGATAAAGAAAGAAAGCGTTATCCGGTCGTGGGCGGTTTGGCGTCCCTTCGCGACTTTGTTTTCGGCCGCGTGGCGCCGGCGCACAATTGTGAATGCCCTGCTCATGCTGGTCTCCATCTGCGGACTGTGGGCCGGAACCGTATATGTTCCGTCTGCCATTACGTCGCTCGCCGAGGCTGGCGGACGAACCACTCCGCAGGCTGCGCAACTCGCTTCCTGGGGCATTATGCTGGTCTCGTTCGCTACGATTCTCGGGTGCCTGGCGATGCCGCGGCTCGCCGAGCTAGTGGGAAGGCGCGGTGCGCTCGCTATTTTCTTCACCCTAATGCTGGTATTTATTGCGCTCACGTTCGGCAAGGTTTTCTATCTCGGGCCGGGCGCGCTTCCATTGTTTTTCGTTTGTCTCTTCTTCCTGGGCCTGGGCGGTGCTAACTTCGCCGTCTATACTCTCTGGTTGCCCGAGCAGTATCCTACCGAGTGCCGCGCCAGCGCTTTTGCGTTTTCCACCTCGTTCGCTCGATTTGGCGGCGCTGGAATCACCTTCCTGGTTGGAGCGGGCGTACGGCATTTCGGCTCGCTGGGTATTCCCGTCGCGATGACTGCTATTGCTTTTGCTCTTGGCCTGCTTCTGATTCCGCTCGGCGCCGAAACGCGCGGCAAGACGCTGCCTACTTAGTTCGGATATTCCGCTGGTCCGCGTATGTTCTGTTGTTGCTCTGCAACATTTTCGTAACATTCCCAGGGTACGATGCTGCGCATGGGGTTGCAAACGCGCGCGGAGCGTATTTTGCCGAAGGACAGCGGGAAAGTTCACTATAATCTGAGGATTATGCCCCGGTTTTTCAGCAATTGGTTGCGAGCGCTTCGCGAACGGCGCGGCACGGACATGGCTTTTATGTGCCGCCATCTTCTCTCCGAGCGCGGCGAGGCTTCGCAAACAGCATTGGCACAGGAAATTATCAATGCCTACCGGGCGATGAACGAGAAACAGCGGCTGCAGTTTTTTGAAATGCTGTCGCACGACTTTGCGCCGAACGAAGCTGCGATCGTCCAGGCGGCGGTTGATTATCAGCGGGCGCCGGGGCCGCCCACCTTGGCGGCGTTATACGCGGCGGTGGAATCTCCGCGCCAGGAATTGTTTCGCCGGATCAACACGGCACCGCGCGGCACTGAAACTCTAGTCGCGCTGCGAGAACATGTGTTGAGTTCCGGTAATGGAAATTTCGCAGCGCTGGACCTCGACTTGAAACATCTGTTCCGATCCTGGTTTAACCGAGGCTTCCTGCGTCTCGAACGCATCAGCTGGCACACATCGGCACTGGTCCTGGAAAAGCTCATCGGCTACGAATCAGTACATGAAATTAATGGCTGGCCGGACCTGCACCGGCGTCTGGAAGCCGACCGGCGCTGCTTTGCTTTCTTCCACCCAGCCCTGATTGAAGAACCAATCATCTTTGTAGAAGTGGCGTTATCGAAAGGGCTCACAGGCGATCTCGAACCGTTGCTGGGCATCCAGACGCCCGTACGCGCGCCGGAGACCGCAGATGCGGCCATCTTTTATTCGATTAACAACTGCTTGCGCGGCTTGCGCGGTGTGCCCTTCGGTAATTTTTTGATCAAGCAGGTGGTGGCGGAATTGGCCGCGGAGTTTTCTAACATTCAAATCTACGGGACTCTATCGCCGCTACCTAGTTTTTCGCAGGCTCTGCGGGATGAGAAAAATGAAGAGGGCTTCACGCATGAGCGTTTGTCGTGTTTGTTGGCCGATCATGCGCGTGCTCTGATTGCGGCTGGACGGCGTCGCGACCCGCTGGAAGCCTTGTTCCATCTGCTGGAACAGCCTCTAGCGCATCGAGACGTCTTGGCACGGCCGCTTGAACGCCTCGCTCTGGCTTATCTCACGCAAGCACGTCTCAATGGGAGGCTGTACGATCCCGTCGCTACATTTCACCTTTCGAATGGGGCGCGCCTCGAAAGAATCAACACGTTCGGAAACCTGCGGCCGTACGGGTTACGCGATTCTTTTGGCGTGACGGTAAATTATCGATATTTGCCCGACGATCTCGAGGAGAACCACGAGCGCTTTGTTCGCGGAGAAATCCAGGTCGCTAACAATCTGCTCTCGGAATACAAATCAGTAGCGAAGGCTTGGCAGCAGCCCGAGGCGGAAACCCGCGTTTCGTTCGCGACGCGGGCAAAAAAGTCTGTCGCGAACCTGCAGTAGCGCCGAAGAACTGCTTGTTAGGTTTTCGTCCCGGGCGGCTTGCCGAAGCTAACGGCAATTCCACAAGTCCGGCGATCCTAATAACGGATCATCGAGCCGCCCCGGCCAACGCTGGGAGCGCCTTACGCTACGACACCGCGCGCTTTTACTTGTGGCGCCGTATCGACAACCGAAGCGGTTTGCTCCGCTTTCTTGACGACGCTGGCTGCCAGCGGTTTCAGCCATAACAAAGCCATGAACGCCGCGACTAGATCGCAAACAATCATGGCCCAGAAGACCTTCGACCAAGAGCCGGTTTTTGCAAACATCCAAGCGGCACCGGGCCCGGCAAACGCGGCGGCAACGCCTTTGGCGGTGTACACGATCCCGTAATTAGTGGTCGCCCATTTGTTTCCGTACAGGTCGCCGGTGATCGAGGGAAACAACGAGAAAATATTGCCCCACGCGAAGAAACACAGTCCGGACAAGACTACGAACCAGACAGGATGATTGATCAGTTGAAGCAAAGCGTACACTGCGATCGCTTCCAGTACAAACGCGATGAAGATGGCGTTCTCGCGACCGATGTTGTCCGAAACCCATCCCCAGAACGGGCGCGTTAGCCCGTTCAAGATCCGGTCGACGGTGATGGCCAACACGAGCGCCGTCATTCCAAACGCCACGATGACGTTATCGACGTGGTACGAGGACGCCATCGGGTTGAGCTGCGCGGTGACCACCAATCCGCCAAAGGCCAGCATCGTCATCATTACGTAGATCAGATAGAAGGACGGCTGGCGGAGCATCTGCCAAGGCGTCATATCCACAGCGGATGTGTTCACCTTTGCTTTGATCTTCGCTTCTTTCTCTTTCCAGTTCGGCGGCGTCCATCCAACCGGCGGCCTGGCCAAGAAGAGTGAGGAAGCCAGCACAACCACTCCCTGGATAATTCCCCAGACGATGAACGTGTGTTGGTAACCGGACGTTTTGAGCATGGCAGCAACTGGAGCGATCGTGGTGGCGGTACCGATGCCGAAAGCTCCGGCAGTCAGACCGACGCAAAGACCACGATGATCCGGGAACCATTTCAGCGCGTTGCCGATCGCGCCGCCATAGACGATTCCTGCGCCGATACCGCCCACGCCATACCAAAAATAAAGGCTGTTGATCGTCTCGGCGTAGCCTGATCCGATCCAACCCAGCCCAACGAGAATCGATCCGAAACCCAGCATGAAGCGGGGTCCAATTCGATCGACGAGATATCCTTCAAACGGTACAAGCCACGTCTCCAGTGCGACGAATAAAGTGAACGTCCACTGGACAGCGACCAGCGACACGTGCAGATGGGCTTGTATGGGTTTGGTGAAGAGGGTCCACGCGTACTGCAGGTTCGCGATGGCCATCATCGCAACGATACCGGCCATTAACTGGACCCAACGATTGGGAATGCGCGAAGGATGAATAAGAGAGGAAGGAGATCCAGATCCAGCCATAGGCTACCTCCGTAAACGGCGCGTTAGACGTTAACAGCGCACTGCCGGAACGACCTCGTTCCGCCGAATGTGCCCAAGTTCCGAGTGGCCCTAAGTCGAGAATCCGTGACTTCTGCGAACTTTGTTATACTGGTCCGTTAATCGAACCACTTTCGGGACACACTTAACACGCTGTTTTGCGGCTGTCAAGCGTTTGCTAATTCCGGGGCCAAAGTGAGGCTGGGAGTGTCCGGACGATATCCCGGGACCGCAAGCAGTAGAGTTCGGAGACGCAACTGATGCCGATGGATGAAAATCTGCGAGCGCAACTAGAAACTTACCTGTCTCACCTCGACGGCTTAATCCGGCGCGGGCGTCATGTGCTCGACGCGTTGGCGCGTGATCCCTCGCACGAAGTGGCGATGGCGGCCACTCGCACCTGGCAGGAGGACTGTGGCGTTACGATTAATCAATTGTCCGGAGGCAGCAAAGCGCATTGGCTGGCACGAGCATTCAGCGAGGCTTTTTTGATGCGCTCAGCGAATGGCAATGCTGTCGCGGGAGTGCCGCCCACCGAGATCGTGAAACGATTGCTGAGCGTGCTCGATCAAGCCGTCGCTTCGCTGTCTGGAATGGACAGCGGCGCAGGCATTTCTGGGTACTCGCCCTCTTCCGCGGCATCGAGCGCACCACCGCCTCGGCGGTTTGAGTTTGTTCACAATCCCGAGCTGCGGCCCATTGTCGAGCAGGCCTACATCGATAGCCGGCGCGCCCTTGAGCAAGGCGATTTTGATTTGGCGCTGCGCACTTCTTGCGGAATCCTGGAGGCTATTGTGACAGATGCGCTGGAATTCAAGGGACTGGCCGAGCTGGCTGCCTCAGGCGCGCCGGCGGGGAAAATTTCAGATTGGCCTTTTGAGACGCGGCTGGCGGTCGCAGAGAACGCAGGGCTCATTCGCGGCGGCTGCGCCCGGCTGCCGGCGGTCGCGCGGGCCTATCGAGATCACGCCGATGCTGACGCCGAGAATGGCACGAGTACGACTGTTTCGGATCGTGATGCGCGACAAACGGGGCAAGTGCTTCAGGTGGTGATGAGAGATCTGGATCCCGGCAGATAGGGCGTTCCGTCAATCTTCCAGGTCTTGCCGAAACACGGGTTGCGAAGGGTCAACGCTGCCATCGATGACAGCCACGACCAAATCCTCATAAGCGTTGGTCGCCTCCGGCAGCGCTTCGTATCCGCGTTCGCGTTGCAGCGCCCCACTGGCCGAGTAGATGAGCACGAAATAGCGGCCCGACGAATACTGAAGTTCGAGCAACTTGCTCGGCATGTCGGGATCCCCAGCCTGTCCCAACACGTCCATCAGCGCTACCGTCCAATGCCGTCCCTTGGGGTCGCTGACGACCTCGCGCTCGAGGTAATGCCATTCGTCCATGCTCCACAAGGGCATGTTTATTCCAGCAGCTGATTGAGCGCTCTGGCGACCTGCGACCCGGTGAACGGTTTCGGAATCAGCAAGGCTTTTTGGGCGCTCCGGGAACGGAGGCTGGCGTCAGCCAAGTCCGGTGTGTCACTGATGATTACGACGGGAAGCTCGGCGTGATTGGCGTCTTGACGCACGGTGTCGAAAAGCGACTCGCTCATGTCGAAGGCGGTGCAGTCGAGCACGAGCGCATCGGCGCGCTGCTCCTGAACCAGTTCGTTGACCGCGGAGGTATATCCCGACGAGAAGACCTCGTAGCCGGCGTCGCGTAGCGCAAACGTCAGAAGCTCGGCAATCTCCGGCGTGTCGTCGATGAGTAGGATGCGGCGCAAGCGTACGCTACTTGGTGACCCCATAGCCGGGCAGCCGCTTCTTCTTGCCTTCGCAGGGCTCCAGGTCCATCACCCATATTCGCCCGCCCGCAGTGTAGTAAGCGCGGTGATCGTTCTCGATCATCGCGCCCCAGGCCTCGAGTGTGCGCATCGCGAAGGTGACTCCTTCGAAGTTGTTGCGCGCGTGGTTCAGTACTTCATTAGTGTGCCAGTTGTCCGTCACAATAGCGTCACCTGGGTGTACGCGCATGACCGTGTAATAGCGGTCGAACGCTGCTTCCGGCCGCACCTCGCGCGTGGAGCCGCGCTTCTTGCCTTCACTGACGATATAGCTTTCCTGCGCTTCGGGAGCGGCGGCAGGCGGAGCCGTTGCTTTTGTGTTCATAGAGTTTGCGCCACCGTTTCGGCTTCCGCCGCAGCCGCCATGTTCACTAGGTTTTTCGCGTCCGCGGCCTGGATCAAAGCCTCGGGCAATTCCACGTCCATCATCCGCCATTGCTCGTTGGCGAACTTCTGCAATTTGGCGATGTGCTCAGCGTGGAGATGTCCAAAGCGGCCTTGCAACTTCAAGTATTCCGATACGGGCCGCATATTCTGTGGGCGGAAGCTGTAGTCGTACTCACGCTTTTCGGGGTTCCACTCCCAAATGGGATACAGGCCACATTCGACCACAAGACGGCCAAGATCGATCGAGCGCGGTGTCTCGTACACGAAGCCTTTCTGGCAGGGCGTGTAGACCATCAGGTACGCAGCGCCCTTGTGGTTGAGCCCCTTACGGACTTTATTCATCAAGTCGATGGGATAGCCCACGCTTGCGGTTGCCACATAGCAATGCGGATGGCCTGCCGCCATCATGCGGGCCAGGTCCTTAGGGAACAGCTTTTTCGCTTCTGGTATCTGGGGGCCGGGAGGCGAGAAAGTCGTCATTCCGCCATAAGGCGTTCGAGACGACGCCTGGATGCCGGTGTTCGCGTACTGCTCGTTGTCGTAGCAGATGATCAGGCAGTCGTGATTTCGATAGAGAGCGCCGGAAATCGAAGCGAGACCGATGTCAGAGGCGCTGCCGTCGCCCGCCTCGCAGATGATGTTTGGAAACGCGCCCTTCCACTTACCCTTGCGGATCATAGCCTCATAGGCGGCGGCGACACCCGCGGTGAAGCTGCCCGCGCTGCCAATCTGGGTGTGCGCCCAAGGCACATTGTATGGCGTACATAAATATGAACTGTTCGCCACATACATGCAGCCCGTCGGTCCTACTAATATCGTATTGTCGCCCGCCGCTTTGCTCGTCATCCGGTATTGGATCGAGGGCCCACAGCCGGCGCAGGTCCGGTGCCCGGGGACGAATGGCTCGCTGGACGGCAATTCAGGGTTAAAGAAGCGCGCTCCTTGGTTCGGGCTCCCGAGAATTGGCAGAACTTGCCTTTGAACTTCGATTGTTGGCATGACCACTCCTCCCGATCGCAGAGCTCCCAGCTCTGCAGGAATCTATTAGAGCTGCCTCTACTCCTCGAATCCTACCCAATGCGTGCGCTTTTCTATTTTCCCGCGTTTCTGAGCTTCCGTCATCTTCTGCGCCATCCAGTAAAATTCCTTTAACACGATCGCCTCGCCACCCATTCCAGCCATGAATGACAGGACCAGCGGGCGCTGCTGGCTTTCGTAGAGAGCCGCGCATACCTCGGAATACAGCACACCGCCGCTGCTCACGCTGCCGAGTCCCATGTTGGTCTCGATTACGCCGACCACTTTGAATTTACTGAGAACGTCGTTCACGCGTTCGGTCGGGTACGGTCTGATGGTTCGCAACCGTACCAAACCGACCTTCAGGCCCTGATCGCGCATATGCTTAATCGCGAAACGTGCCGTCACGGCGTGGCCCCCCTGCATGAAAAACACGACGTCGGCGCCGTCGGTCATGTACTCTTCGACCCAAGGATCGTAGCGCCGCCCAAAAATCTTCGCGAACTCGTCGTGAACTTCCTCAATCACTGCCATGGAATCTTCCATCGCGCGGGCACGCTCCAACTGAAGCGGTGGCCCCTGCTCGGGCATGATCTGCGGGCCGTGCGAGACTGGGTGGCGTGGATCGAGCGGATACGGATGTTTGTAGGGCGGTAGGAATTCCTTCACCTGCCCCGGATCAGGTAGTTCGACATCCGTCGTGATGTGCGATACGAAGAAACCGTCCTGGCAGACCATCTGCGGCAACAGCACCCGCCGGTCTTCACCGATGCGATAAGCCATCAGGTGATTGTCGAAGGCTTCCTGCGCGTCGCACGACCAGCCCATGAGCCAGCCCATGTCGCGCGTCGAGAGTGCATCGGTATGTTCGGAACCGAAATCGCCGGGAGGATCGAGCGTGCGGTCGGCTATCATCATTTGCACCGGCATACGACTGCCGGAGATCGGCGAATAAAGCTCGTAAGCGAACTGCACCCCAACGCCCGAGCTCCCCGTGAAGACGCGCGCGCCGCTCGACGAAGCGCCGTGCGAGATGCTCAATTGCGAGTGCTCGCTATCGGCTACGATATATTCCGCGTCGAGTTCTCCATTGGCCACCATTTGCGCCAGCGCCATCATCGTCGCGGTGTAAGGCCGGATGGGGTAGGCCGCAATCACATCGACGTCGGCGTATTTGGCGGCCTGCGCCGACGCGACACAGCCGTTGATTCGGACCGTTTTCTTTTTTGTTTCGGCCACTGTTGGCATGATTCACTCCGATCTAAATGTTCTTTGCTGCCCGCTCGCCCAGATTTTTCAGCTGTTCTGCCTGCCGCCCGTGAAGTCCCGGCGAGATGGCGAACGCCGTGTCCATGCGCACGACGCCGGTTTCGAAGTCGAGTTCCGGCACGCCCTCCAGGCAGCCCGTCGGACATTCCTCGATGCACACACGGCAACCTTTGCAGTAGTCGACCAGGATTTTGTAAAGGCCGTTCGAACGCACGTCGCGCACGATGCACGGTTCGGGACAGACCAGATAACAGTTATCGCAGGCGTTGCAGGTGCCGCAGCTGAAGCAGCGCGCGGCCTCCTCGACGGCCTGCTCTTCGGAGAACGCCTGAATCACTTCGTCCTGCGTTTTGCGACGGCTCACCGGCGGCAAGAGCGTCTGCTGCACGCGCGGGAAGTGCGGGAAATACGTCATGTTCATGCGGTTCAAATCGAAGATGACGTCCACCGGAATCGTCCGGGGCTCGAGCGCCACACCGCGCAGCACCTTATCCAGATTGAAGGCGACGCGCTTACCATCTCCAACCGCGTTTACTACCATCAGTGGCTGACCCGAACCGAGCTGCACGATATCGCCCGCCGCGAAAAAGTTCGTGTCGCCCAGACGTCCGAAGCGGTCGATCTTAATCGTGCCGCGCTCAGTCTTGAACTCATCCGGCAACCAACCGAGCGACGCTCGCTGTCCTACGGCGATGATTACGTTGTCCACAGCGAAACGCTGCGCCGGGGATTCTCGATCGACAGTGATCGGCGAGGCGTTGATGGCTCCGGAGAAGCGCGCCGGATGCAGTTGCAAGGCCTCGACCCTGCCGTTCCCGAGCACCGCGGTCACAGCCCGCCCATGCATCAATTCGACGCCTTCCTCCCGCATGTCGTGTAGATCTTCCGGCACGGCCGGCATCTCTTGCGGGTTGGCCTCTACCGTGATCATGGTCACTTCCATCGCACCTTGCCGAAGTGCTTCGCGGGCGCAGTCGATGGCGGTATTTCCGCCGCCGATGACGGCGACTCGGGCGCCCAGCTTGACCTTTGACGTGCCCATGCCGATGTCACGAAGGAACGGAAGTCCGTAAAGCACGCCTTCCTTATTTTCGCCCTCCGCTCGCACGCTATTGGGCTCAGTGAGGCCCACGGCCAACACACAGGCGTCGTAATTCTTTCTCAAATCGTCCCAGGTTACGTCCTTCCCAACTTCGACGTTGGTTTTGATCGTGACCCCAATCTCTTCAAGGCGCTCGATCTCACGATCGAGAATGTCCTGCGGGAGTACCCAGTCCGGAATGCCGCCGCGATTGAGTCCGCCTGCTTTCGGCGACTTTTCGAGGATTGTCACTTTGTAACCGAGGCGCGCCAGTTGGTACGCCGCACTGTGTCCGGCGGGGCCCGAGCCGACGACGGCAACCTTCTTGCCGTTAGGCGTTCCGGCCTTGACCACGTCGCGCGTCAGCGCCTGTCCGAGATCGCCGAGAAACCTTTCGACCGCGCGAATTGAAATGGCCTCATCGTACTTCCCGCGGTTGCAGGCTTGTTCGCATGGGTGATAGCACACGCGGCCGGTGACCGACGGAAACGGCATATCTTCCTTGATGAGGGCGTAAGCGTCCAGATACTTGCCGCGCTTCACCAGGTCGAGATAGCCCTGAATTTTTTCGTTGGTTCCGCAAGCGTTATTGCAAGGCGGCAACTTGTCTCGGTACACCGGTCTGATGGAACGCCAGTTGCCGGTGGGAAACAGATCCTGCCCTTTTTCTTGCGTTGGCGCAGGCGTGATGCCCGCGAATGGAATCTTGAGGCGCTCCGGTATTTTTGTCCCTTTGGTTGACATGTGTCCTTCCTACGCGGCCACTGGATTCAGCGGCATGATGTGCAACTCATCTAGTGCCAATCGAAATGCGTGCTTGTTTGCGATCATCGGCTCAATCGTTTCCATCTTGACGATGCCCGTGGTCTTCACTACGGCCGCAATGAGCGGAGCCGCGATATCGGGCGCGATTGATTTGTTGCGCTCGGCAGCACCTTCGGTGGAAAGGCGGTCCAGGCCCAGTTCGCCTAAGCGGTAGTAGAGCCATTTGTGGTCAGCCAGCTTTGCGGCGTCCACGCAGACAAGTTGAGCTAGCCGCTCCGGACCCGGCACGAAACGAATCATGTACTCCGGCGTGTAGTGCGTATTGATCACCAACGTTCCACCCGGAGGCATCCCGCGCATGTAATCCCATCCCTTCACCATGGTCCCCTCGACCAGCACAATGATGTTGGGCTGTTCGTTTTCGTAGGTGAGCTCGTTCTCGATCACGCCGTCGCTCACGCGGCAGTACTTGCGCGTGGGGCAATTCGTTCGATCGGGATTATCGACGTAGTTTTCCATGGCCTGCGCGTATTTGCCCTCGAGCCGCGCGGAAGCGGAGATGGAATTCACAATATCGCGACCCTCTTTGTCCATAATGATGCCGCGCGTCCAAACGGTGAGTTCCGTGTAACTCATAATCGCCCTCACTTGGTATGTGCGTCAGTTCGTAGATACGTCGGGGCACAAATCCCCGGCGCTATTGCCGGGTGCATCCGTTCTCTCACTGTTCGATTGGCTGGGAGCGCCATAATCAGACATAAGAACAGTCAAAAAATCTCTTCGCAACACAACCAAAGGCGCGACGCGAGTGCCGTCCTGAAACTCTGCGATCGCCATCAGCGCGGCCTTCTTGCACAAGCTTTCGATATCGGCGCCGGTGAGCCCTTCCATCCTGCCAGCGAACTCCTCGAAGTCCACATCGGGCGCCAGCGGCACACGTCGGCAGCAAAGCTGCATGATGGCGGCCCGGTCGGCCGCGTCAGGTATGGCGAACTGGATTTTATAGTCGAACCGTCCGCTGCGTAGGAGCGCCGGCTCGATCTGCTCGAGGCGATTCGTAGCCGCCAGCAAGATCACGCCTTTGACGTCGCGCAGGTTGTCGATCTCACGCAAAAGTTGGCTCAGAATTCTCTGATAGACGTCGGTACCGAATCGATCGGCGCCGAACTTCGGCGCGAGCGCGTCGATGGTGTCGAAAAACAGAATGCAGGGCGCTGCCCTTCTCGCCTTCTTGAAAACTTCTCGCAGCGCTCGTTCCGATTCGCCCAACCACTTCGAGTACAATTGCGGTCCGTCAATAGCGATGAGCGGGACCTGCTTTTCGCCCGAGAGCGCTCGCGCCATGGCCGTCTTTCCGGTGCCGGATGGTCCCGCAAGCAGGATACCTCGCGGCGGCGCTAGTCCAACCTGTTCGTAGACCTCGTCATGCATGTGGGAATGTTCGATCACGGCATCGAGCAACCGTTTTACTTCGTTGAGACCGCCGAGGGATGCGAAGGTCGAGACGCTTTTCTCAATAAAGAATTCGCGAGTCGCGCTGGGCTCCACTTCCTTCAAGCCGGCCAGAAAGTCATCGCGTGTAACTTGCAGCTTCCCCAATTCGGCCGAAGCGGCTCCGTCCGTCTCGAGTGGAAAGGCTGAGAGAAAGCCCCGCAAGGCGATCATGCCGACTTCCTGTCCCAAGGCTTCGAGATCAGCGCCGACAAATCCGTGCGAATGTTCGGCGATTTCCTTCAAGTCAACGTCAGGCGCAAGCGGCATGGCGCGCGTATGAATTTTCAGTATTTGAAGTCGCGCTTGGGTATTGGGAACGCCGATCTCGATTTCGCGATCGAAGCGGCCGGGACGGCGCAGGGCTGGGTCAAGTACTTCGGGAATGTTGGTCGCACCGATGACGATCACCTGGCCGCGAGCAACGAAACCGTCCATCAAGCTGAGCAGCTGCGCAACAACTCGCTTTTCGACTTCGCCGGACACCTCGGCGCGCTTGGGAGCTACCGCGTCGATCTCATCGATGAAGAGAATTGACGGAGCGTGGCGCGCGGCCTCCTCGAAAACTTCGCGGAGTTTGGCCTCGCTCTCGCCGTAGAACTTCCGCATGATTTCAGGGCCATTGAGGTGGATGAAGTGAACGCGGCTTTCAGCAGCAACGGCCCGAGCAAGCAAGGTCTTCCCCGTTCCCGGCGGACCGTATAGCAGCACGCCCTTCGGCGCGAGAATTCCCAACCGCTCGAAGATGCGTGAGTATTTCAGGGGCAGTTCGACGATTTCGCGAACCCGCGCCACTTCGCGCTCGAGTCCGCCGATATCTTCGTAGGACACCGCCGGAGCGCGCGCCGCTGTCTGTTCGCCTTCCACAACGCGGAGGTCGGTGCGCTTCCCTATCACCACGGGACCTGACGGAATCGTGCGGACAACCTGGAAGTTTACAGCCTTGGCGAACGTTGGTACGCGAACCACGCAACCCGCGATAACGGGCACTCCGACTAGATCCTCGAGCATGCGGTCGGGCGCGATGGTCGCTGGAGCAGCCCCAACCCAGAGCGGCGACAAGCGCACGGCCACGGCCTGCTCGTACTCGATTGCCCTCACCGTCACCTGCTCTTGCAATCCCGCGCCACAATTGCTGCGGCTGGTGCCGTCGATCTGGATCATGCCTTCGAACCCTTCGTCCGAAAGCTCGGCGCGCCCTACGCCGATCGTGCTCCCCATGATCTTCAACACGTGGCCAGCTCGGGCGCCGATGCGCCGCAGATCGGCTGGCGCTAGCCGCGCGACAGCGTGTCCGATATCTTCGACGCGGGCCTCCGCAACACGCAGAGTTAAAGTTGCCGCGAGCGATGATTGAACGATTTCACTCATGATCGGTCATGGCGCGACTTCGATAGTTCCAATCGCGAATCGTATTCGGACGGTGAAACTCTCCCTGCTCAATCTTTGTTTAGTACAATCTCTTCGACGTCTTCAATGTGGCGCCGCATCGCGGCTTTTGCCGCTTCGGCATCGTGGCGCTTGATGGCAGCGAGTATCCGCCGGTGGCCTACGAGCGACTTCTGTGGGCGCCCTTGCACTTGCAGCGAGTATTCACGCGTGTCGCGCAGCAGGTCCATGAGAGTGTCGATTACTTTCAGCACGACGCTGTTACCCGAAGCTAGAGCAATGCTGTAGTGAAATTCCGCGTCCTCGGCGATCGCGAGTTCTCCCTGACTCTGCTTTTCCTCTTGGCGTTGTAGAATCTCTTCCATCTCGGTAATTTCTTCCGCAGAAGCGTGGGTTGCAGCGCGCGCGGCCAGCGGCGGTTCGAGCATCTTGCGAAAATCCAGAAGTTCGGTGACCAGTTCCCGCCGGTGCGTTAGCGAATTAGCAAAAGGAGTGATCAGCGACTCGCTTGATCGTTCCCGAACAATTGTCCCAGCACCTTGACGCGGTTCAACCAGACCCATCAGTTCCAGGCCTCGAATTGCGTCTCGAATGGAGCTGCGGCTCACTTGAAGCATCTCCGCGAGTTCGCGTTCTGAGGGCAGTTTGTCGCCCGGTTTCAGCTTTTTGAGAATTAAGCGTTCGATCTGCTTGGCGACTTCTTCATAAACCTTATTCCTTCGGACGACCTCGAAGTCGGATTTGAGGGGTGCGGGCATAAAGCAAGTGGTCTGAGAAGCGGACCAGTTATCGGAGGGAGTATACGCCCCTTGTCAAGCCTCTAGCAAACATTTTGGTTGGGCCAATCAAAAAAAGCAATCCGAAGCTTACCGGGAGGCAAACAACGGTCGGGTTCGAACCCGGCTGTCCGCTTCTGGTGAGAAACCGAAAGGCTCGGCCAATCGGCTTTTGCCGCCGAGCTGGTAACTCACGAGTGCGTGCCGTTGACTGCTCACTTCAACGCCTGCGCAGTCACGCATTGCCCTAGTAGCTTCGCGCAGCTATACACGGTTCGTGTGAAGGGCATCGGAAGACCCACACGGTCGCCCAACTCCACCACCGCTCCGACCAGCGCCTCCAGTTCCATCGGCCGACCCGCCTCAAGATCTTGCAGCATTGAGGTTTTGTGTTCCCCAACTTTTTCTGCGCCAGCCATGCGCTGGTCGATGGAGACAGGCAGCTCCATGCCCAACTTTTGGGACACCGCTTCCACTTCCTGCATGATGTTGCGAATCACCGTAGAAACTCCCGGATCGCGCACCATCTGAACCAGCGTCGCACGAGTCAACGCGCTCACCGGATTCAAGGAAGCGTTGCCCAGCACCTTTACCCAAATCTCGTGCCGGATACGCGCGGTGATTGGGCAGCGCAAGCCAGCAGCGATGAGCGCCTCCGCAATTTTTCGGCTCCGGTCGGAGCGCGAACCACCCGGCTCGCCGAGAGAAATGCGGTTGCCCTCGATGTGCTGAACTACTCCGGGCGAAGAAATCTCGGTCGAGAAGTAAACGATGGACCCAACCACCCGGCGCGCTTCGATAGCCGAGGAAATGATTCCGCCGGGATCTACCCGTTCTAGGCGCAATCCGTCCCACTCGCCGCCGAAACCCTGGAAGTACCACCAGGGGATTCCATTCTGTGTGCTGACGACCGTGGTCTCCGGCCCCAGCACCGGCTTCAACTGAGGCGCAAGTTGCGGCAAGCCGTGCGCCTTCACGCCAAGAAACACAACGTCAACGGGGCCCACTTCTTCGAGGGAGCCAGCAATCTTGGGCCGCGCGACAAAATCTCCCTCGGGGCTCCTCACTTGCACGCCCTGCTCCTGCATGGCACGAAGATGCGGCCCGCGTGCGAAGAGTGTCACCTCGAAGCCGGCCTTCGCCATTCGCGCGCCGATGTAAGCTCCGATTGCGCCCGCCCCAGCGATTAGAAATCGCATCGTTATTGATCACCAAGCGCGGCGGCGACGGCGCGACGGCGGATTTTTCCAGTCGCGGTGGTGGGGATGCTCTTTACAAGATGAATCTTCTTAGGACATTTGTACTCGGCCAGCAATTCACGGCAATGCTTGATGAGCGCCAATTCGGTAGCGTCATGGCCTTCGTCGAGGACCACGGCCGCGGCCACTTCTTCGCCGAGTGTGGGATGTACATAGCCAAACGTGACAGCTGCCGCGACGGCAGGATGGCGCAGCAGAATTTCGTCGACTTCGTGGGGAGCGATGTTCTCGCCTCCACGGATGATGATGTCCTTGATCCTGCCGGTTAAATGCAAATAGCAATCGGTGTCGAGCATTCCTTCATCGCCAGTACGAAACCATCCGTTCACGAAAGCGCGAGCGTTGGCTTCGGCATTGTTTTCATATCCACGAAATACATTTGCCCCCTGAATGGCGACCTCGCCTCGCTGGTTGGTGCCAAGGTGATTGCCTTCTTTGTCCATGATGCTGATGCGAAGGCCTGCGCCTACGCCGACAGAACCAGCCTTTCGATGCCTCGGCGGCAACGGATTCGAGGTCATCTGGTGGGCCGCTTCGGTCATTCCGTAAGCTTCCACGAACGGCACGCCGAAAAGCCCCTCGATCTTGTGAATGAGACCTGGCGACAGAGGCGCGCTGCAGGAACGGATGAAGCGCACAGAGGCAGCCTCGGCGGGTTTATGGTGGGCGCGGGCCAGCAGAAGTTGATGCATCGTGGGTACTCCCGAATACCAGGTTACTTGGTGTTCGTGAACCGTTCGCCAAAAAGAAAGTGCGTTGAACTTGGTGGGAACAACCACGGTCCCACCGGAAAGCAGAGTAGCCATCAGTGAGGCAATCAAACCATGAACGTGGAAGAGCGGCATGATGCACAGCGAAACATCTTGCTGCGAAAGCTCGTAAGTATTCGCGACATTCGCCGACGAGACAGCAAGGTTAAAATGCCGCAAGGGTACGCGCTTCGGCCGCCCGGTGCTTCCGCTGGTGTGCAGGACTAGGGCGATGTCGTCGGCCCTGGGTTCGGTGAACGACACAGCGGCAGCAGGCGGAGCGGCGAGATGAACAACGCCCTTGTCGTTCATTTCCACCGATAACGCGGGAATCTTTTTGTCTGCGGCGGCGCTGCGCGCGAATTCCGCGCCTACCGGCGGGCAAAGCAAAATGCGCGCATTGGTGTCTCCGAGAAAAAAAAGAAACTCTTCGTAGGGATAAGCCAGGTTCAAAGGAGCTGACGTTCCAGCGATTGAAGCCGCCAGAAAACTCACAATCGCGGGCAATCCATTCGGCAATGCGATGGCGACCGTATCGCCTCGACGAATGCCAGCCGATGCCAGGGCCTTCGCCATGGCCAATACTTGATACCGCAGCGAATCGTACGTGACTCGGATTCCAAGCTCGGGAACGATGACCGCCGTGTGACTGTCGGCGAACTGTAGAACGTCAAGTAGAGTATCAACCGACTTCAGTGTCATTCGTTGTCGCCTCTGGCGCCGCCATCGGATGGCTGGCCGATACTATTCGTTGTGCGCGAAATGAAGGAAATACGGCGATACTGTTCAGCCTGATATCACACACTCCAGTAAAGATTCCTTGGATGTTAATTCGACTACCCCTCCGCGCGAAGCCCTTTTTGAGGCACTCCGGGAAAGCTGTAGAGAATTTCTGAGCGGCTAATGGACCCATTGACGCCCGGGAGGATGCTGCCTGCCTGCAAACAGTTCACATCATCCCGTTGCGATTTTGATGGCCGGGTCGTACCAGAAGACTATGCGCGCTTTGGCTTAGATTGGCGAGTGCCGTCCCTGCACGATCAGTTCCTCCGCGATGCGGCGGGCTTCGGGAAGCGTCTCCGCCGCCTTGCGATCGATTTCCGCCGGCAAATCGCGCTGGATTTTTGTCAGTTCCTCGTCGAATACGCGAGTCACCAAATCGCGTGTGTGCTCGACCCGGCTGCCGTCGTCGCCGGGTACTTTGACTTTGTGCCGCACGCGCTGCGCGATCATCAGGCGGTAGATGCGGTCGGTAGCCAGATCTTCCATGTAACCGTCAAGCAGGCTGGCGCCTTTTCCGTTGAGCACTCCATTGCGATAACGAATCACGGTGCGCACGGCCGCTCGTGTTCCGGCAAGAGTTGTTTCGCCCACGTTCTTCGGAATTGGCCGCAGGTCAGGTTGGGAATTCGGCAGCTTGGGCCGTTTTGAAATCTGATTGGGATACGGGAACTGCGCGACGGCGATCTCATTCTGATCGGGATGGCCCGTCCAGGCCCCGTCCATCAGACAGTTGGCTTCGTTCTGCTTGTCCTGTTTTAGAACTTTCAGAGCGCGCTGGTTTAATTCCGCATCCGTGCGGCTGGGAAAAAGCGCTGTCATTCCGCCGATGGCAAGCGCTCCGTGCTTGTGGCAGATTTCCGGCATCAGCGTGCGAAAGTTCTGGAAGAACGCCACGTCGTAAGGAATGGTATTGCGATCCGGCAGAATCCAATTGGCATCCTCGATCATGAAATCAATCAGGGACGCCATGTAATCCCAGCGACCGAGATTCAGCCCAAGGCAATGATCGCGCAGATTGAAGAGGAATTCCTCCATCTGATAAGCGAGCGGGTGTGCCTCCACCAGCACCATGCACTTGATGTGGTCCTTAGGCAGGTTCTTCGCTTTGGCAAGAGCTTGGAACAGGTCGCGCCACCAGAAGGCCTCCTCGGCAGACTCGCTCTTGGGGATGTATACCGAGAAGTTGTGCGCCAACCACGCCGGATCGATCTGGTACCAGATCAGCGCCAGATCGAACAGGGACGCGGACATGATCTCGTCCTTGATCACTCCCCCCTGGCTGATGTGCAGTCCGCGCGGCCGCACCCAAGTGACGGTTTTCGAGCGCTCGACCGTAACTTTCTTGCCGCGCTTCTTGTCGTCGTAGCTGAGTTCGTACTTGTACGCGGCGATCGTGTTTCTGACTGCCCACATAATGTTGTGCCAAGTGTTGGCCGTGGAATCTTCCAGGTCGACCATGACGGCGGGCGATCCGGAATTCAGCAGTTTTACCGTCAACTCTGCGTCATCGGCCGGACCCGTCATCTGGTTGCGCTGATCCGCGCACCAGTCGGGAACCTCGATCCGCCAGTCGGAACTGGTTGCGTCCGAGGCCGCCCAATAGTTCGGCGGATGTCCGCGATGCGACAACTGCAACACGTCGGTGCGTCGGGCGACTAGCTTCTGTTGCCACGGCGTGAATCGTTTGTGGAGGGGCAGCAAGAAATCGAAGAATCCCTCGGGGAGATCCTTCTTGGGATTCAAATCTGCTGGCGCGTAATTCATGGATAGCAACCTGGCATTTCAGCGTGCAATGCCGGCGATTTTGGGATTTCCAGCCCGGCACCGCGACATCATCGCAGGGCACGAATAGGGAGTCAAATACTTGGGCGCTTACGTCCGCTGCACTGCGGACTTAACGCGTGGTGAGAAAGAAATACGCGCTCATCGCGACGCCAACGGCGATCACGAAGGCTCGCACCTTGCGGGGATCGGCTTTCTGCGCGTAGTGCGCGCCGAACCATCCGCCTAGCAGTGCGCCGGCGACCATTACCGCGCACTGTCGCCACAAAACGGCTCCGGCCAGGACAAAAGTGACGACCGCAGCGGCATTAATCGCTGCAGCAAGCAGGGTCCTGATCGCACCCATGGCGTTAATATCCCTCATTCCCAGTGCCGCCAACATTCCCAGTGTGATAAATCCGATTCCGGCGCCGAAGTATCCGCCATAAGTTGCGACCAGCAACTCCACGAATGAACTCACCGTGATGGCCCGCCACGATATTTTCCAGAGGTCATCAATCATGGCGCTGGTGCCGGCAATTGTGCGGATCATATTGCCGAATGCAAACAGCAAGGTACCGCTAAGGATCAACCAGGGAACAAAGTGCAGAAAAGTGCGTTGGGGAGTCTTCAGCAGCAGCAGGGCACCGCCCCAGCCGCCGGCAACGCTAGTCACGAGCAGAGGTATCAAGAGGCGCGGAGGCGCGTCCAGCCGTTTGATGTAGGCGACGGTGCTCGCGGCCAATCCAGGCCAGAGCGCGACTGTATTGGTGGCATTGGCCTGCACGGGCGGTACACCTACAAACAAGAGCGCTGGAAAAGATATGAAACTGCCGCCGCCCGCTAATGCGTTGAGGGTTCCTGCGATTCCCGCGGCGAAAAACAGAAAGAGGGTTTGGCTAAAATGCAAACTCATGAAATCCAAAGAACACCGGGTGATGATGACGCGGATGCTCGCAATGGCCGTGTCATTCAGAATGAAATGTAAGATTAACAATGCCTGCTGACAACCGCCATTGGATGGTGCTCCATTTCAATTTCTCGTCACATTCGCGTCATCTGCGGAGAGCATTCGACGTGCCCTAATCGGGTCCGAAGGGTGAACGTTTTTGGGAATAATCCAAATTAGGTTGTCGCCTATTGCAGTGTCTTCGCTTTTTTTTTCACGGCCGCAAGCAGCTGCGGAGGAAGCGCGGAGTAGCCTTCCTGGACCGCGGATCGCTGGCCATCGGTATATATCCAATCCAAGAGGTCGCTCATCGCAGCCCCACGAGCTGGATCAGACGGCGACGTTCGCAGGTAAATCCAGGTGAAACTGGTGATGGGAAAAGAATCAGCTCCGGGCGCATTCGATAGCGAGGCGGAAAAGCCATTCCACCGCGGCTCCTCCACCGCGTTGCACGCTTCGGCAATGCTTTCCGTGGAAGCCTTCACATACTTACCGGCGGCATTCAAGACCGTCGCTTGGGAAAGGTTGGCTTTCACCGCATATTGATATTCCACGTAGCCGATGGAGCCAGGAATACTTTTCACCTTGTCTGCCATATCGGAGCTGCGTTCCGCTGGTTGGCCGACCGGCCATTTCGGGGAAGGAGTCACTCCAATTTGAGTGTGGAATTTGGAACTCACTTTGGATAAGAAGTCAGTGAACACGTAGTTGGACCCTTTGCCCGCGGGCCGGTTGATTACCTGAATCGCAAGGCTCGGCAAAGTAACATCGGGATTGAGCTTTGCAATTTGCGGCGCGTTCCACGTCTTCACATCGCCGAGGAAGATCTCAGCTAGGACCTCCCCCGAAAGCCGGAGTTCTTGGTGGACGTCGGGAAGATTGTAGATAGGGACGATCCCGATGAGCACGACTGGCAATTCGATCAAGCTGCCGTCTTTCCGCTCCTTTTCTGTAAGCTGTGCTTCGCCGGCGCCAAAATCGCTCGCGCCACGAGAAATCTCCTTGATCCCTTCACTGGTGCCGATCGGAACGTATCGCATCTGAATGTTCGCGTTACGCTTGCCGTACTCTTGAATCCATCGGTTGTAAAGAGGGGCCGGTACACTCGAACCCGAACCCACCAAGACAACCGCGTTCTGAGCCTGAGCTGAAGAGCCGTATAGCCCGAAGGTGAACAGGGATATCAACCAGGCATACGAGAGGAAGTTGCGAGTGGAAAAACGCCGTGCAATTCCCGGCGCCAAGGATATGAGAGGCACCTTCATGGTCGTCCTCCTGATTGCAGCCCGAGCATGTTAGACAGGCTCATGCTCTTGGCTATCCGGGGGCCCAAGCCAGCGTCTGGTAACTTACCATCGTTTGAGTTAACCCGCCGTCGCGTGAACCTGTTGTGTTGTCACATGAGGAACGGTCTCCAGCCGCTTCCCTGCAAGGCGGGGTCGCACTTGGCTGCATGATCTGGAGCAAAACAAGAAATGGCTGGTGTTAAGATGCCGAGCGTCTAGGCTGCTCGCGATTTGGAATCGGGCGATAAACTCTTGCGCCAGGATTCGCGAGGAGAAGCGAAAAGCTAATTAACTTATGTCGAACGAACCTCGATCGCAAAATGACGTCGAAACTTTAGCGCGCGAACTTCTATCCGCGTACGAGACGGGCCAGATGATTGACGTTCCTCCCTCCGCACGTCTTGGTTTCGATCTCAACGCGGCGTATGACGTCGAAGCAAAACTCAAGCAGTTCCGTGAGGCCGCTGGGCACAGAGCCGTCGGTCGCAAGGTCGGTTATGCGAAAAAGGCCATGTGGCGGGCGCTCAAGCTTGAAACCCTCGTTTGGGCTCACCTGTACGATCACACCGTGCATTTCAGCGATACCAACTCTGCGACGCTGACGGTCGAGCATTCGCGTTCATTGAAAATTGAACCCGAAATCGTTTTTGGTGTGAGCCAGCAGATCGCCGGGGAGAGCGCTGATGCCGCTTCTGCGCTCAGATCCACAGACTGGCTGGCGTTAGGATTTGAAATCATTGACTGTCCTTTTCCGCAATGGAAATTTCAGCCCAGCGATTTCGTGGCATCGTTTGGACTTCACAGGGCACTCGTGATCGGCGAGAAGATACCTGTGCGACCGGAGCTCATCCCCACTCTGGTGGACGAGCTAGGGCGATTCAAAGTGCGAACAGTGAAAAGCGGAGAGTTTGTAGAAGAGGGATCGGGCAAAAATTCTCTGAACAGCCCCGCGCTATGCCTCGCGGAACTTAGTGCCGCAATCGCGAAGCGTTCTCCATCTCACCCCTTGAGTGCCGGAGAAATTGTCAGCTCCGGCACGCTGACGGCCGGCCACTTAACCGGCAAGGGCGACGCTTGGACAGCCGAGGTCGAGGGAATCTCTCTGCCGTCTCTGACTCTCCGCATGACCTAACAGTCAGACAATCAGAATGTTGCCGCAGACTTCGTTTGCGGCTGCACCTTTTCGAGCAGCTGGGTGAATTTCTGCTCGCGCTTTTTCTGGTCGAGGCCTTGAGGGGCTTCGGCAATCTGCGTTGTATTCATCGAGCAGAATTTCGGCCCACACATGGAACAGAATTTCGCTTCCTTGTAGGAATCGTCCGGCAGCGTCTCATCGTGCATCTTGCGCGCAGCTTCGGGATCGAGCGATGCCGCAGCACGTTTCTCAATTCATGCGAAAGCCACTTTGTCTTTGGCCAATGGCGCGCCATTAATGAAAGGACACCGCCCGCAGGAGCCAACAGGCCACACAGACGCCGTTTTGAGCTCATAGAACCGCCGATTTCAAGTGCCCATATCAGGGGACAAATCTATTTTTGAATGGTCCCCATCAGAAATATCCTTGACAGGCCCCAGACGCTATGCTAAGAGCGTGCCTGCTTTTCATAAAAAACTGGTTCGATTAGTGGACCAGTATGCCAACAAGTCCACGAACTAAGACAATTTCAAGTTTGAGCACTCAGGTGAACGGGGATGACCTGCGAAAGAAGTGGGTTTTGCAGTGCGTCGCTTTCGGTTAGGACGCGATTAGGGAGGTATGCTTGATGTCTGCATCTCCTGCTTCTCTTACTCACCCCCCGCATATTCCCAACCGTCGGATTCAATTAGCTGCTGGCATCGTGCCGATGCTAGTCATCGCGAATCTGTTTTCCCGGCAAAATCTCTGCGTACGAGGATAAATATGCGCTCGCCAAAATTGTGGTGTGTGCTTGTGGCCTTGTTTTTCATCGCGCCTGCTCCGCTGGCTTTTGCTCAGAGCACGAAGCCGTCCGACGACTCGACGCAATCGAATTCAACGCCCAAGGTGGCAACCGAGGACGAGGTTCAGCAATTGCGGCGCGAAGTCGCGGAGCTCAAGGCGCAAATCCAACGTCTCCTCGAAACGAGCGCGCAGATGCAGGGCGGCCCCGCCCACCTCGTACAGACCACAGCTGTCGCTGATTCCAACGTTTCTGCCGCCACAACTCCTGCGCCGAGCCCGGTCGCCGGTTCCGACGCCGCTGCACCGCCAGCCGCAGCTACTCCTGCGGACATTGACGCTCTGCAAAAAGAGATTGACGTGCTTCAGAAGAAGGCCAGCGACGCTCCCTCGCCAACCGCGGGTTGGAACGGCGAGCACTTTTTCCTGAAGAGCCCGGATGGCCAGTTCACCATCATGCCGGTCGGGTATTTGAACGCACAATACACTTTCTACAAAGGCGATGGCGCCCCTTCGGACACCTTCGCGATCAGGCGCGCGCGTTTTGGCGTTCAAGGCACCTACGGCAGCCAACTTGATTACGCTTTCCTTTTCGAGACGGCCTCTGCACTCACCATCCGAGACGCCTATGTGGATTTCAAGCCTTGGAAGTCCTTCAAGATCATGGCCGGCCAGTACAAGGTGCCTTTCTCGATGGAGGTTGGAACCGGCGATACCAACGTTGAGTTTGCTGAACGCTCTATTAACTCCGTTCTGTATCCGGATGCGGGGGGAGCATTTCGGGCTCCCGGGGTTGATATTCACGGCGATTTGGCTGGAGAACGGATGCAGTACTGGGTGGGCATTTTTAATGGTCAAGGCCTTCTCAATGCGGCCACCACGAACGAGGTTGAAGTCACCGGCAGGGTCCGTTTTGCTCCCTTCAAACAGTCCGACAACTCTTGGCTAAAGGGGCTGTCCTTTGGCGGTTCTGCCGAACACAGCCGATCCCGAGCACTCTCAAACGAATTGAGCTTCAGCGGCGTCTTGACCGACGGTACCTACACTTTCTTCCCGCAGTTCCGAATCAACGGCGCAGTCGAACGATATAACGGGTTCTTCGCTCTGTTGAATGGCCCACTGGGCATTCGCGGCGAGTACACCCAGCTCCTGCAGAAACGCGACAACATCGGCTCCTTTACCCAAAGCGGCGTGGGATTCAATACGCTTCCCGGTGTCGTCGGCAAGGGCGCCTACTTATCGGCGACATATCTGTTGACTGGCGAACACGAGCCGGAAAATGCCATTCCGCGCGTCAAGCATCCCGTGATTGGACCCAATTCGCCCGGCGAATCGGGTCCCCCAGGATGGGGTGCGTGGTCGGTAAGGGCACGCTACGCATGGCTCCAGGGCAGGGCTGCCGGCGGGACCTGTGACGCCACCACGGTGCCGGCGTGTCCGATTACTCCCGGTGTCGTCCCAACGTTTAGCGATCACACCGCTCAGTGGACGCTTGGTTTCAACTGGTATCTCAATTACTGGGTTCTCGTGAAATCCGACTTCAACATCAATCAACTTCACGACCCAAGCGTGCAGGGCATACTGCCGCGCAATTACTTTGTATTCATTGAAGGCATTCAGTTCCGGTTTTAGTTAGACGCTAGAGCGCTTCCGGGTGCGCCCATTTGCGAGTGGTCACCGAACCAGCATAAGCGCGCCCGACAGCACTGAACAGACAGGGAACCATTTTCCTCGAAAGGGCGGTTCGGCCCCGGGCAAATATTGTTGGAGGAGCTTCGATGAGACCGAAAATGTTGCACGTTCTAGCCCTCGTCGTACTGTTTGGATCGATTTTGATCTCGAACAGTTGCGGAAGCGGTCCGGCTGGCTGTCCCGTCTGCGGGACCACTAAGAACGGGACGATCGGGCTTATTGACGTCATGTTGGTGCCGGAGCACAACCCCAACGGCGAGCCCGGTGGACCGTTCAACATCTTTGACATTAGCTGGGTGGACCCGCTCAACCGTCTCTACTATGTGTCCGACCGCGTAGGCCTCGACGTTCCCATATTCAACACGGTTTCCAACATCGCTTTGTGGGCGATTGGCGGGGACAATTCCATCGCCGAGGCAGGCTTTAATGCCAGTTCCTGCTGGGTGGATGCCAGCACCGGGGAAACTATTCCTCCCATCACCACCGCGCAGGGTAACTTTACGCGATTTGGCTGCAAGACCAATGGCTTCCGGCTTCCGGGCTTTTTTGGTCCCAACGGCCATTTCGGCGGCTTCCCGGGCGGACAGTGCTGCGCTTCTCGCTCCAATAACCTGAATCCTTTGTCAGGTCCGAACGGCTTGGAAGTCTCGGCGGATGGGAATTTCGCCTTCGTTGGGAATGGAAGTTCGAATGTGGTGGTTTTCGACTTGGCACCTACTATTTCAAGCGGTTTTACTGCTCCGCCCACCGCACTCGCCACGATAGTCACGGGTACGTCTCCCGACTATGATGGGATTCCCAACGGCATCACCGGCTGCATGCAATCGGCAAACGGTCGCGCGTTTTCTGATCCGACCTGCGGCGACCTGCGTGGCGATGAGCTTGCCACAACCGGTAGCGTCGTGACTTTTCCGCAGGACGGGTCCTCGCGTTACCTCATGGCCGTTATCAACGGCGATCCAGGACTTCCATTTGTCAGCATTGTGGACGTCACCGGAATAGTGACCAGATCCTCGAACCCCCAGGCCGCACATTGTCTGCCCTACGCGCCATTCACGACCGCAGGCACACAAGCGCCTTACAGTCCGGGCGGCCCCATGTCGACATTTCCTGCGAATTACTCCTCGTGCATTCTTGGCCAAATCTACTACGACGTTGCGGCTCAAAACGACGACACCGTGTTGATTGATGATGGAGGCGCGAATGCCACAGGTGGTTTTTCCTGCCCCGATCCCTCTCTCCAATTCGGGGGCGCGCCGGGCACGCCGGGCCCCGCAGTCCCGACAGGCGCTTCCGGTCATGCGGCCGGTTTCAATCCGGATGTTGCTTGCCACCACGGCCCACAGCTCACCATCACCACTTCGACACAGCCTGGCGGAGTCTTCTGCCCGGCGGGTCCTGGCACGCCAGCGGGTTGCGTCGGCGCCTCCGCCCCTGCCGGATTGGGTGGGCTGGCGTTCTACCCTCCGACAAGCACGTTCCTTCTGACGAACGCGAATTCGACGGGTGACATTACGGTTGGCAGCGTCGATGTAATTGATCCCCTCCATGCGGTTACAGTCGGAGGTGTAACTAAATTCGTGCCTGTGGTCATCAACAGTTTCCCGATTTACAACTGCATGCCCACCAGTTTGAGTGTCGGGCCGGGGACGGATGTCCTGGTGGGATGCGCCGATCACGATGGCCGGGCATTCTCGCCATCCACGGTCATCATAAACGGAACAACAGGGCAAGTGATCACGACCCTCAACTTCGTCGGGGCCGTCGACCAGACTTGGTACAACCCCGGCGACAATAACTACTACTTGGCGGCGAGAGATATGCCTAGCGGGCCTGTCCTTGGAGTCATTAACGCCAAATCAAGACTGTGGCTGCAAAACGTGCCTACCAATGGCAATGCTCACAGCGTCGCAGCCGATCCAAAGAACAATCACATCTTCGTGCCGCTGCCCTCGGGGAGTACCGCCAATTGTCAATCAGCCGCGGCCGATGGTTGCGTCGGAGTTTATGCACCACAGTAAGGAACAGCCAGAAGAGTGACCTGAAATCGGAGCCCGAATTCACTGTTTTTTTTTGAGGATCGGCGGACCTACCGGACGACCGTCTCTTGATACCGCATCATTTTCCATTCTCCGTCACGGTTCGTCCAAAGTTCGCCGATGAAAACTCTTCTGAAACGCAGCGCCGATCCTTTGGGAAACTGCATGCTGCTTTCATAAGTAACGAAAGCGTAGTGTGCTCCCAACGGCTGCACCTGGAAAAGCTGGAGCAGGTAATCGGTGTACATGCTGTGCTCGACTTCGCGCAGAATATGAAGTTTGGGGCGTTCCCCGTCGCCATCGGCTTCGACAGCCTGGAAATCGTCGGTGAGAAAAACGGCGTAGGCATCTTTGTCCCTTTTTTTGAATGCCGCCCACGCGGCTCTAACCTTCGCCTCCAGCAAATTGGCCAGTTTGGGATCGGCCGTTGCATCCTTTGATTCCGCTTTCTGGGCAGGTTTTCCTGGCGCCACAGGTTGCTGCGCGAATGCAAAGTACGGCAGCGCAAGCGCGATGCATGAACAGAGAATCCAATTTCGCATCTCTTCCCTCCCCGAACGAAGCGCCGCGAATCTTACAGGCGCGCAGCGGGCCAGTCAAAGCAGAGTTCGGTCGCGACGCGGCGGCGCCATTGTCGATGCCTGATCCGAGTCGGGTTGCCGTTCCAAGTGGACTTGGCTACCATGGATTTGTTGACGCATACGTTCGATGTTCGGGGCATTTGCACGGTTCAAGGTCTGAATTCGACTAGATGGCTGACATGGAGAACCAACGATGAAACCCGCCATATTACTTTTGCTCGTGCCGCTCGCGTTGACATCATCCGGACTCTCGGCAATGCCTCCACAACTGCCCTCATCGGCGCACCTGTGGCGGCAAACTCAAAGAACCGATGCGCCCTCCGGCACTGCATCCACACGGTTCACTTTGGTCGGCAAATTCCTTAAGTCGCCAGAAGGTGACATCTCGAATCGTCCCGCTATGGTCGTGGACTGTGTTCCTGGTAAGGCGTCTGATCACAACAAGGGCAGGTTCGTAGCCGCCAGCCTTCTTATCGGAACCAACCTGAAGATCGACTATGTCGAGCCTGCGGAAATTCACGGAACGTCGTACTACCCGAAGGTTTCGGTGCGATATCGCATTAACGATGCTAAGGACGAAGAAGAAAAATGGTCGCCGGCCGCCGACAAGGCTTCTGCCAGCATTCCAAAGGATTGGCTGAAGAAGATAGTTCGCGCTCAAACGGTTGACATAACCGTGGCCGAGGAGCACGGATCACAGATCGTCATGAAGTTTGACATGCCCGACCCGGTATCTGTTGAAGCAGCCTGCAACGTAGACGAGCGCGAGAAGTAGGCCGTTAGCAAAGCGGGCTCTTAAAAAATAACCGCGCAGAACAAACACCGCGCGTAAGGTTTCTCCTTCGCATTATTACAGGTTTTAATGTATGGCACGCACTCAGCCGAAATATGATGGTAGGCGAGTCTTAGCGGCCCGCTGAATCGTGGTTCCGGTGATGACTTCCTTCCAAACGGCGAGTACCAATCCCTAGCGTTGGATGTTCAAGGAGCGAGAAATGATGGAACACTTCGGGGCATATCGGCTTCGCAAGGCGAGCCTGCGCGTTTGTGCAGTCGTCGCATTGACGCTTGCTTGTCCGTTCTTTGTGCCGAGTCACACCTGGGCCACAGCTCAGGACAACAGCAAATCCGCAGCAGGAGATAAGGTTGAAGTGTTGACGCACTTGCCGGTGCCTGGATCAGCGGTAAGGCAGATTTTCATGACACAAGAGAACGGCAGGCAATATCTCCTATTGCAGCAGAATGTACATTTCACCGTCATGGATGTCACCGATCCGAAAAACCCGAAAATCGTTGAACGCGTTGGGTCAGAGGGCAAATTGGCGAGCGTAGGCGCGGGGCTCGCGATCGCAGTTCAATCCGACCAGCCGGGAGAAACCACCGTTCCTACGCAGACCGTAAAGCTGGTGGATCTGAGCGATCCCAAGAATCCACGCGTGGTCAAGACGCTCACAGGAGTCACGAGCGTATATTCCGAGGACGGCCGACAGTTAATCTACGCCACTAACAGCGACGGATTGTGGATCATCAAACATTACGAGACATTCCGTCTGCCGCTCTGCACTTCAGAATCAGCGGAGAATACCGTAGCGCAGTGCCGGTAGCATACCGCGCAACGAGCAATACGTCGCAGGCGACGGATTTCCTTGCCATTACGCGAGTTCGAATTTCAATTCACCCAGCTTTTCCAGGCTGCACGCGATCTTGTCGCCCGGCTTGAGCCATACTTGTTGGTCCTTCGGCTTGCCCTGGATCACGCCCTGCGGCGTGCCGGTAAAAATGATGTCGCCGGGCTTCAGAGTAATGACGCGCGAAATGTAGCTGATCATCTTGCGTGTGTTGAAGATGAAGTCGCTCGTGTTGGACGATTGGCGGGTTTCGCCGTTCACGCGGCATTCAAGCTTGAGGTTGTCTGGATCGATCTGATCGGCAGTCACCAAATACGGGCCAATGGGCGCGAACTGGTCCGGCGTCTTACCCACCATCCATTGCCCGCCGGTCTCGAGTTGCAGGTCCCGAGCAGTGAAATCGTTGCCCGTCGCATAGCCCGCCACATAGGAAAGTGCGTCAGCTTCGTTCACCACTTTTGCTTCGCGTCCGATCGCCATCACCAACTCGACTTCGTAATCGAATTTCGTCGCGAACTCCACCGGTAGTTTTATAGTGCCGTTGTGATGGTTGAGCGTCGTGTTGAACTTGTTGAAAAGAACAGGCTGTTTTGGGATCGGCGCTCCGATTTCGATAGCGTGTTGCCGGTAGTTCAGCCCCACACAGACAATTTTTTCGGGGCGCGTCACCAGGGGACCGAACTCGATCGTTTCTTCCTTCAGGAGAGCTTTCTGCGCTGCCTTTGACTTCCTGGCCGCATCCACCAGCGCATTCAGGTTTGGGCCGTCTTCGTTCTGCAGTAATTCGTCAATCGTCGCTGGTGCACGCATGCGCAGAATCTTCGCGGCTTGCACCACGTCGAGCACTCCATTTTCATTCTTCACGCCCAAGCGGTATTCGGTGCCGCGGCGAATGCTCAGCAGGGTGAGTCCGCGCGCCATCCCGCGTGACTCCTTAGCGCCAAGCTCTGTCCTCGTAAGTGCTGCCGGCAGGCCGTTCGTCAACGCCAAAGCGCAAGCAGCGCCCGTGCCTTTCATGAAATTCCTGCGATTTTGTTTCATGGCAGGATCTCCTTCCTTGACTTGCTCCGTACCGGGAGGGTTGACGAGCCGCAATTATATAGCAATTGATCGGCCGGGAGTCAGCCAACACCGGTTCCGTTTTCTGTTAATGAGCACACTCCCATTTTGGCCTTGATTGTCACCACTGTTTCTCAGAAATGTAAGCCACTATTTTCCATAAGCGTGACAACACCGTGACAACTCGTATAGCCACCTCCATGCAGGATTGCTCCGGGATGATTGCCGACGCGATCCAAAAATTCTCGACTTGAGGGAGAAAGCTGCATGGAGACGAAGATTCGTTTGGCTACAGACTCTTGCTTAAGGAGTAGAACAATTCTACTGCGAAGAATGGTTTTAGGTTTATCACTCTCGGCCCTTTTTGCTGTGTTTTTTGCCGGCCGTGCGGGCGCACAGAACACAAGCTATACGCAAACCAATCTGACTTCCGACGGCGCTGTTACCGCAGCCCACACCGACAAGAAACTCATCAACCCCTGGGGAATCGCGTTCTCGCCCGGCGCCCCGTTCTGGATCTCGGACAACAACAGCGGCTTTTCCACCCTGTACGACAATCAGGGCGTACCACAATCGCTTATTGTGACCATTCCGCCCCCGTCCGGCGCCACGGGGCCCGCAACACCTACCGGTATCGTGGCCAACTCCACGGCCAATTTTATGGTGAGTGGCACCCCTGCCTTCTTTATTTTCTCCACCGAGGATGGAACTATCTCCGCTTGGACCGGTGGCAACAACGCGGTGCTTGAAGTGGACAATCCGAATTTCAATTCCGGCACCGATCCGGTTTATAAAGGTCTCGCGCTTCTCACCAACGGCACGGGAAGTTTTCTACTGGCTCCCAATTTTCGCAACGCGCGCATAGACGTCTTTGATTCCACGTTCAAACCCGCCGCGCTTGCCGGAAACTTCACCGATCCCATGCTGCCCGCAGGCTTCGCGCCGTTTGCCGTGCACGTGCTCAATACGAATCAGGTATACGTCACCTACGCGATGCAGGACGCTCCCAAGCACGATCCCGTCAACGCTCCGGGCAATGGCTTCGTCTCGCTATTCGACGCGAACGGCAATTTCGTCCGCCGCGTGATATCGCAGGGCCAGCTCAATTCTCCCTGGGGCACCGTCATGGCCAGCGCCAATTTCGGTCAGTTCTCAAATGATCTTCTCATCGGCAATTTCGGCGATGGAACGATCAACGCGTTCGATCCCGCCACAGGCAATTTCCTCGGACAATTGAAAGATTCGAACGGCAACGTCTTGGTCAACGGTTCTCTCTGGGACCTGGTCTTCGATCCGACGGGTCAGACGGGCGCAAAAGATACGCTCTATTTTTCGGCTGGTCTCATGAACGAAGGCGATGGCTTGTTTGGATCGATCGCGGTCGGTACCACGCAACCCACGGGCGCGAACTTCTCTATCGCGGCCGCCTCGCAAGCCCTCACAGTCATGAAAGGACAGTCCGTCTCGACTAATCTGACAATAACCCCCACGAACGGATTCAATAGCGCAGTGTCGTTTTCATGTTCCGGTTTGCCCGGCGGCGCCACATGCTCGTTCTCACCGACCATGGTCACGCCCGCGGGCAGCGCGGCAACAACGCAATTGACAATCTCTACCGTCACTACCGGAATGTATGGGGCAGCGCCAATTCCTATCGTTGCTGGCCCGTCGTCGCGATTGTGGCCGCTTGGTTTGGCGTTAGCCGGAGTGCTTTTCCTGCTTTTCACGTTGCTGAAGCAAACATCAGCACGCCGCGGGGGCCTCGGTAGCACGGCGACGTGGATTCGTATGGCCGTGGCTGCTGGTTTGCTTGTTGCTGCGGCCGGCTGTGGCGGCTCCAAGAACAACAGCACCATGGGCACACCGGCGGGAACGACCACGGTTATGGTTAATGCCACGTCGGGCACCATGATGCAATCAACCTCGATAGCTCTTACTGTGAAGTAGGGCTCCTATTGAGGAAGGTGTCTGCAATGAGCCTAGGCAGGAACATCCTAAAGAAGGCGGCTGCGCTTGCAGCCGCTTTCGCCTTGGCCCCTGCTTTCGCCAACGCGACTGCGCTCGATACTTCGGTCGTCGAAACGTTTCCCAAAGACGTCGCGCAAATCAGTTATCTCGATCTCAAAGCTGGGCGGCAACTGCCCTGGTTCCCGATCGCCGAGCAGACCCTTCTCCCGCTGCGCCTCCGTAGGCTCGAGGTCTTTCTTTCGAGCGCGGGCCTTGATGTCGAAACGCAAGTGGACAGTCTCGCGTGGGGAACGGTGTCAGCGACAAAGACCTCCGCTGAGGGAATCGTTGGTGTGGCGACTGGGCATTTCTCGCCGAGCACGGTCGAGAATTATTTCAGCGATCACAATTTGCCGACCTTAGAGCATCAGGGGGTGCGCTTGCTCGACATCGGAGGCGCGCCAAACGATTTGTTCCTTGCCTTTCTCGATTCCAGCACTGCGGCTTTTGGAGAGCGGGGGGCAATTGAACAGCTTCTCGCGGTTCATTTCCAGGGCGCCCAGAGCCTCGCGGAAAACCCAGTGCTCTATCCGCTGATCCGAGACGCGCGTCAAGACTCTCTAACCTGGACCCTGTGGAATAAAGAGTACGCTCGCACAGCGGTCCAACAATTACTGCCTCAAGCTTCGCGAGTTCCGCAAGCTGCACTGTTGCTCGACCACATTCAGTCCATGGAGTTCGACGTCGTCAACCAGGACGAGCTTTCGGCGCGGTCGGAAATCCGTTGTTCCACTCCAACTGACGCCGTTACTCTCGCCGCCCTGCTGCAGGCGGGTATCGCCTATCGACAACACGAGTCGGCACAATCCGGATCGCAACCTTCCAGTATCTTCAACGGTATCCGCGTAAGCGCATACGCCACGCGCGTTGAAATTCAAATCCCGCTCGGCTCGGATCAGTTAGAGTCCGCCCTGCGCAGCGGCGACCCCCTTAATCTCCTCCAATAGAAACGGACCTCCGCAACAAGAGATCGTCACTCGAAACTGGCTTTGGCGATTTATGTCGGGCTCTTGCAAGACTTGGCTGGGAGGCCTGGACTCGAACCAGGATAATCAGACCAGAATCTGTAAGAAGATCTAGAAGATGTTGATTCGTTTAGCCTTTTCCTATGTCATTGTTGACGGTTTTAGGCCACTTGCATTGACCCGAGTCAGAGATCGGGTCCTTCGAGGGGGACACAACGTGGCGGAGATCATCGTGCGAAGGCGATTTGAGCGTTCCATTCGTAATTTTCTGCTTCGATATCGCCCTTTGAGTGATTCTTGGATGCTTTTTGACAATGCGGGCACATCACCTGTCGTCGTTGCTTTCCAGAAAGAAGCAAATCCTCGTATAATGAATCGAGAGCTTTACGAGAGCCTCTTAACTCGCTACATGACATTATGACGAAGCCCCCTGCCAATGTGCTCGACCTGCCGCTGGAAGAACGTGCCGAGATGGCGCTGAAGGCGGCCGTGGAGAATGTTATTCTCGAAAGTGCCCGCGAGGGACGTCCCATCCATGTTTGGCGTGACGGCGCGGTTGTTGAAGTGTCTGTTGAAGAACTACGCGAGCGTGCCGCTCGCATCAGCGCCGATTGAGGAGCATCACAGGCGCCTGGTTTAGAGATGAGCACACTCCTAGCAAATCCTGCAAAGATGATCGCCAAGGGCGCTCCCCGCGTTATACATAATGACGAGAAGCTAGAAGAATATACCAACGCCTTTTCCGATTGACGGCCCTGGAGAATCCATCTCCCTCGGAACTAGAGGCCATTGAGCTTCTAACCTTGCTGGTCGAACGCTACGAGGAAACGCATTATCCGATTCCGCCCGCGGAGGCAGTAGTCGACGCTCAATTTCGGACTAATCTTCCAGTGGTCTTCTTCATCGCCACAAACTACGCTGGCCTTCTACGTCCAGTCGGTCGAGGACTCCCAGCGCCACGCAATCGCCAAGTTGGAAGAGCAAATGTTCCCAAGTGTTCCCAAATTTGGGACGGGCTCCGAGCTAATTCATTGAAAAGATTGGCTGGGAGGCCTGGACTCGAACCAGGATAATCAGATCCAGAATCTGATGTACTGCCAATTGTACGACCTCCCAGCGGAGGGCAGGCAACAAAAAAGGGTCGTTGGCACGACCCTGAACTACTTTACCGACGGAACTTAATTTCGTCAACACTTGCAGCGCGTCGCGGATTATTCCGCGCGCCGTCCTGCTGAAAAATTGACATTCTAGGCGCCGCCTTTCAGAATCCTTGCCACACCGTGATGTGCGAAATCCGTCATGCCAGATGATCCCGCATCGCCCGCGTCCAGGGCACGTATGCTGTCTATCCACGCAGGATTCGCTCTCACAGGTGTCATGACCACGCTTCTGGGTCCGTTGCTTCCCTTCCTGGCGGCCTACTGGTCGCTGAACGATGCGCATTCCGGGGATCTGTTTCTCGCTCAGTTTGCCGGCTCGTTCTTATCGACGATCCTGTGCGGACGATTGATTTCCTTGCGCGGCTTCCGTTTCTGCTTTGTCACGTCATTCGCGATGATCGCTCTTGGAACGTTTCTTCTAGTCCGCGGGCCGTGGACACTCGGTCTCGCAGCCGTTTTTCTGTATGGTTCGGGCCTCGGCGTAAGCATTACCTCAATTAATTTGTGGATTGGCGAAGTCAACCCAGCGGGTCGCGCGGGTGCGCTCAGCCTGGCGAATTTCGTTTGGACTATCGGCGCACTTGCATCTCCATCACTCGTGGCATTGGGCGATCGCCTTCATCGAATGAGCTTGGTGTTGGCCGCGCTGGGGGCTGTGGCGGCGCTGTTAGCGATGGTTTTTGCGGCATCACATTTCGAAAGCGCTGCGGCGGCCGCCGAAACAAAAGTAGGGCCGGCCCTGAATTTGTCGTTCAGCAAGACGCTTCAGGACCGTTTCGCGCCTGCGTTCGCCCTGATTTTTTTCTTGTACGTGGGAACTGAAAACTGTTTGTCCGGTTGGGTCGCGACGTACGCCCATCGCTTGCAATCACTTGATAGCGACGCGTGGGCGCTGATGCCTTCCTGTTTTTGGGGCGGATTACTTCTAGGACGACTTTTGCTTCCAATGATTCTGCGCGGGGTTTCAGAGCTGCGGTTGTTGCGTGCGAGCCTTGCCCTGGGCGCAATTGGCTGTTGCGTGCTGCTCGCTTCGCAGAACATTCCCGGCGTGGCCGCGGGCTGTGCCATCGCCGGCATAGGTCTCGCGGGGGTTTTCCCTATCGCGAT
>Ga0208603_1000003_pt1 | contig 38397 bp, 30 predicted proteins | sample MicForSoSWNC24_M_FD_188001 | JGI IMG/M metagenome (GOLD analysis project Ga0208603, IMG submission 188001) | Forest soil microbial communities from Harvard Forest Long Term Ecological Research site in Petersham, Massachusetts, USA - MetaG HF008... | ecosystem: Environmental > Terrestrial > Soil... | reverse complement strand
GCGCCGCTGAACGCGATCGCGGATGACGCTTTTTTCGTGCCCTGTGTCGACCATTCGTAATGTGCAGGCGTGCCGTCAGGATGGATGGTCAGCGTTCCGTTGACGTGAGTATTTCCTTGGGGTGATTGAATCTCGGCATTGCCGTGCGCCGTCCAGTCGCTGCCGTTTGGCCCGATTTCAAACTCCTCTTTTCCTACCTGTTGTCCACTGACCATGATGCGGAATTTGCCCTTATCCGCGACGAATCGAGCTTGCGTTTTGTTGTCCGGCTTATTCTTCTCAGGGAATGGCGCGGAGGTATTGAGCGAGCGCGCTTGCGATGGTGTGTCAAGCAGAACCATGGAGAGGCCCGCGGCAAGGACTCCCAGGGCCACCACCGCTCCGACGATCGCTGCGCTCGCCAGTGGAGATATCCGGGTGGGCTTCATTATTTGCTTCATGCTGTCACCTTCGGGAATATGCCCAACGCAACAATCTGCTCGACGACGCGCAGGGGCTCGATATTGGATTCAACGCGGTAATCCGCCAGTTCGTAAAACGGCAAACGCTCCTGATACAGCCTGCGGAAACTCACTTCGTCCCGAAACAGTGGACGATCTTGAATGTGAGCGATGCGTTTGAGCAAGTCCTCGACCGGGCACTGCAGCCAGATCAAGATTGCACCCGCCTGGCGTAGCAGCGCCAGATTGTGGGGTTGCGCCGTGGTACCACCGCCGAGAGATACAACGCGAGGTTTTTGCTGTGCCGCGGCCTCTCCCAGAATTCGCGTGAGTTGTTCGTGTTCAATCCTGCGGAATTCCGGTTCGCCGCGCTTGGCAAAAATTTCGGGGATGCTCTGCTCCGCTGCTTCCTGGATGCGCTTGTCGAGATCCACGTGCTGCCAGCCGATTTGGCGTCCGAGCAGACGGGCGACAGTGGATTTGCCGCTGCCCATGAAACCCGTCAAGCAGACGAGCGTGCGAGTGCGGATTTCATTCGTCATCGGTGTTATTTCGTTTTCGGTGATGAGACGGCCAATCAATCACGTTTCAGAATGTTGATTGTACCATCGAAGGAGGTGAGCTCGACCTTGGCGCGTCCTTGATTGAATGTGCCAAAGAGCGCATTGCCCCATTTGGGGACGAAATGATGCTGATGGGTGGGAGGCGTCAGCTTCGCTTCGTTGTTTACCTTCCCCTTGAGCGAAGTGGCGCTCATATCGAAGGAGTCTGCCGGCGAAAAGCGAACTTCGATCACGCCGCTATAATTCTTGAGCGAATACGTTCCGTTGGGAAGAAATTCACCGTTGAAAAGAATGTTGCCGGTGGAAGTCTGCGCCCAGACGTGATAGCTGCGCAAATCGATCAGCCTGAAATTGCCGCTAATGGAAGAAACCTCGATGCGGCCGGCGCAGCGGAGACATTGAAAGGAACCGCCCACCGTCTTGACGGTTAAGTAGCCTGCGGCGTCCTCCAGATCTACTCCGGCGGCAACGGTTTCCACGTTCATATCGCCCATCACGTTGGCGACGCTGACGCTTCCCGAATCATTATGGATCTGCAATTCGGCGTCTTCGGGCACGTTGATCTGGAAATCGGTGCGCATGTCATCGGGGCTAAGTGAATCCGAAAGGCCGTGCGTCGAAACATCCACGCGGTTGCCCATTTGTTCCGCGTCCACGGCGACCTGGTCGCTCGCCAGGGTGGAAATTACCATCACTTCGGATTTGGTCCAGGCTTTCACGGTAATCAAGCCATTGGGATTGTGAATGGTGATTACCGGACGAGCGTCCACTTTGAAATGCTGTTCTTGCCGGCGCGGGGAAGCGAAAGCGGAGACGCCGAGAAGAAGGCCAGCCGTCAGCAACCCGGCCGCTTTGCGAGTTACCTGCGAACTCCATTGAACGGGAACAAAGCGACGTGTGCTCATTGGACGTTTTCTCCGCGTTCGCTCATCTGCGCCAGCAAATCCGCTTTTTGCCGGTACGCTTCGTAGAGATAATCCCGCGCTATTTCGTTCTGTGGGTCTTCGCGTACGCTTTTTTCACACAAAGCGATGTAGTTGTCAACGATGGCAAGATTCTGATGCAAGGAAGCCGACACGTCCGAATTCGAACTGGCCAGCGATAAAGCCGAGTTCTGTTCAGCGGTATTCAGTTCCGCGCGTAGCGGAGAAGTAGCAATTCGCGTACCTTCCAGCCACTTTTCTTCATTCACTTTCTTATGGATGGGGCCGCTCAGAGCAAACGCGACGGCTATTAAGGCGGCGAGATATGCGCCCGCGAGCACGGGCCGAGGCACACCGCCGAACAAACCCCATAGCCAGCGCGCGCTTGCCGCCTGGCGCCCGCTCCGTTTTGAATCCAAAACCGTATCGCGGATCAGGCCTTCTTTTTCGAGTTGCTCGCGCAACGCGGTCCAAACACGCTCGGGCGCATCGGTTTCTGAAGAGCTCCAGCTGCGGGCCTCCGCTTGAATAGCGTTCAGATCGTTTACGATCGCATGGCAATGAGGACAGTTACGAAGGTGAGCCTGTATATCGGCGTGACGCTCGCCTTCCATCCAGGGCTCGAAACGACTGAGAAATTCCTCGCACTTGATGATGGCCATTTCGTTCAGTCCTCGCCGCCAGCGTCTGCACTGGCAGCCTTGCGATCCTCGCGAGCCTTGGCACGGAGCGCTTCGTGAAGCAACTCGCGAAGCCGCATGCGCGCCTTGTGCAATTGAGATTTCGAATTGCCGATCGAGCAGCCCATGATTTCCGCAATCTCGTTGTGCTCATAACCCTGCACGTCGTGCAGGACGAATACCGACTTGTATCCGGGTGGTAATTGTTCCACTGCCCGCTGCAGGTTCACCCGGTCAATCGAGCCACTGAGCCGCAAGTCCGGGCCGCCAAAGTCGCGTCGCGGGCCACCGGATTCTTCATCGGGCTCGGTAATCTCTTCCAGCGAACTCTCCGTGCCGGACTTCTTCCGCAGTTTCATCAGCACGACGTTCACTGCGAGGCGGTGCAACCAAGTCGAAAACGCCGATTCGCCGCGAAACGTGGCGATTTTCCGAAAGAGCTGGAGGAACGCTTCTTGAGTGAGGTCCTCCGCTTCGGCCGTGTTTCCGACCATTCGCAGGCATAGAGAATATACACGCCGGTTATGTAGCCGATAGAGGCGTTCAAAGGCCGCTGCATCGCCCTGCTGGGCGAGCCGGATCGCATCTGCCTCCGGCATCTCCCCAGTTTCGATTCGTCTCGTTCGGGCCACGCTACCCGTTGGGACGCGTCCTTAGCTGCGATGCGTCCTCTGCTCCTTGAGTTGTACTTATTGTGCTACCCAAGCGATCAATTCGCTATCGGCAGGCCCGCGAAGCTGAATACGACTCAGGAGATTCAGCTGTTTTGATGCGAAAGTCGCGTCAAAAGCCTGAGATATTAATTCTCGTTGTATCTGCCGAAAAGGTCCAGTCCAATGGGTTCTTCGTACCGCTCGGCCGGTCATGCAAATGGTGAAGAGGCTGCGGGAGTTAGTGATGAGATTAGGTTGGAGTATTTTCTGCTCCCGGTGGAAGGGACCCAGTCTACCAATATTGGAAGTGGCTATGCCGAAGCGCGGAAGGCGCGCGATCGCGTGCCGCGTTTCGCTCGCAATCGCACAGCCGATGGCGGTGCTGATAGCTCCGCCGCAAATGCGGTCAGTTGCTCGGCAGGCAATGCCCGGAGGAATGATTTTAAAAGGACTTCCGCCTCGCGCAGGCAAGTTGTGAAATCGTAATGCAGGCACTCCAGCGCTTCCCAACTGGTGCCCGGCCGCACGGAAACTCCAGCGGAAACCTCCTCGGCTGCGGCGTCGTACTCTTCGATCACGCTTTCCAGGGTTTCCGATAAGATTCGCAATTTTTGAAGAAACCTGGAGCGATCCGCGAAAAGCACGTGGTGGAGAATATCATTCCATGATGCCGCCGCCCGTGCCGTTTCGCCGCGAAAAAACTCGGCCTTGAGTGCGTGCACCTTCGGAACGTTGCCTAAATGACGCCCGCGCTCAGAGAGGCCGCGGCAGGATCCTAGCAGTTCTACGGCGAGTTGCGCGAGCAGGTCGGCAGACACCGAAATATATTGCCGCGCGCCTACCAATTCGCCCCGGCCGCGCATGGAGATCGCGTCATCGAGTGACACGCTCATCATGGCGTAGAACGACTCCCAGCGCTGGACTACTGAGTCAAATAAATGGGCTTTCTCTCGCGGCAGAGCCGCGACCCAGTCGTCTGAAACACTGCGCCGAAAACAGGAAGTGCCTGGCTTCCGCTTGAACAATCCCGGCTCCCAAAAGTGAATGCGTATTATAGCACTGGTTCGTTATGCCGGGGGTTTCTTGACGCTCGCGGAAGCCGACCGCTATACTGCCGCCCGGCTCTCCGAAAGGCCCTCGCCATCGCCAGGTCCTGACCGCCGAAAGGAAGTTGACCTATTGGAATTTGAACCGCTGGATCAGTTCCAGCAACGCCTGAAGAAGCTGAGTGAAATAGAAGCGCTCGGCCATGCGGCCTATCCCCGGAAGTTTGCCTGGACGCACACCCCCAAGGAAGTGGGCGAGAAGTTTGGCGGGCGCACGTTGGAACAGCTCAATGCCGAGCCCGTAGAGGTTCGCGTCGCCGGGCGGATTGTAGCATTGCGTCCCCATGGGAAGGCAGCTTTCGCGCATATTGCCGGCGATGGAGGGCGATTACAGATTTACGTGCGGCAGGACGTGGTCGGGGAAGGGGCCTATAAGCTATTCCAGCTTTTGGATTTGGGTGATGTGGTCGGGGTCTCTGGCCACCTGTTCCGCACCAAGACCAACGAACTCACCGTAAAAGTGGAAAAAATCGAATTGCTTAGCAAGGCTTTGCTGCCATTGCCAGAAAAATGGCACGGGCTTGCTGATATCGAGCAGCGTTATCGGCGCCGTTACCTAGACCTCATCGTGAACGAGCGAGCGCGCGAGATTTTCATCCGCCGCTCGCAGATCATTCGCGAGATACGCCATTTTTTCGACGCGCGCGGATACGCGGAAGTGGAAACCCCGATGATGCATCCGATTTTGGGAGGGGCGACGGCGCGGCCTTTTGTGACGCACCACAACACGTTCGATATGGACCTTTATCTGCGCATCGCGCCGGAACTGTACTTGAAGCGCCTGGTGGTAGGCGGCATTGATCGAGTCTATGAAATCAATCGCAATTTCAGGAACGAAGGCATTGACGCGATCCATCAGCCGGAATTCACCATGCTGGAGTTCTATCAGGCGTACAGCGATTACCTTGAGCTCATGGATATGACCGAGGAATTGTTTCGCGGACTCGCGGAGAAGGTTTGCGGCACTTTACAAATCAAGTATGGCGAACAAACGATTGATTTCAGCCGGTTCGAACGTCTTTCGATGCGCCAGGCGATCGTGAGGTTTTGGCCGCCCGCGGCAGGCGCGGCGCCCACCGTAGCTGAACTCGGCGCAGAAGGCGGTCCCCTTGCGGTAGCCGAACGGTACAATACCTATGCGCGCGCGTATGGCGCCGAGTCTGTCGCCAATGTCCAAAAGGTGTCTGCTGGGGAACTCATCGGCGAACTGTTCGAGGCCATCGCTGAGGCGCATTTGGTCCAACCGACATTCATATACGATTTCCCGACAGCTATTTCGCCGCTTTCAAAACAGAAGCCAGGTGACCCTTCATTGACCGAACGCTTCGAACTTTTCGTCGCTGGGATGGAGTTGGCCAACGGCTTCTCCGAGTTGAACGATCCCTTCGACCAGGAGCGCCGTTTCCGCGCGCAAGTGGAAAAGGGCGGACAGGAAGCGCCTAAGGAAGTGGACATGGACTACATTCGGGCGCTTTCGCACGGTTTGCCTCCGACCGCCGGCGAAGGGGTCGGCATCGACCGGCTGGTGATGCTGCTGACCGATTCGCATGCGATACGCGAGGTTGTCCTGTTCCCATTGTTGCGCAAGGAATCCGAGGAGCCTCCGGAAAGCGATTCCACGGCGAGCGGCGACACCAAATGACATTTGAATGGCTGGTGGCGCTGCGGTATTTGCGGTCGCCGAACCGGCCTGCAGTGCTTCGAATTGTCACGCTGCTGGCGATAGTGGGAGTGGCGGCGGGCGTTACAACACTCGTCATCGCACTCTCGATGAACACTGGGTTCCGCCAGGCGATCCGCGATCGCCTGCTTAGTGTGACTGCGCACGTCAACCTCAAACCAATTGGGCCGAACGGAATCCGAGAGTATCGCGCGCTGATGGCGCGCCTCAGCGACACCCCCGGCGTGCGCTCGATCGAACCCGCGATTTATGCGACCGTTCTGCTTTCTTCCGGAGGCCATGCACGAGGAATCGTACTGAAGGGCGTTGACCCGGAGCTCGAGCGTCGGGCGAGCGAGGCTTTGCATCATTTGGTCGCGGGTGCCGGAGATTTTGCGCCGGACGCGGACGGGATTCCAGCTGTTCTGGTGGGCCGGATTCTGGCGAACGATCTGGAAATAACGGCGGGGGATTACGTGACGCTGACCAGCCCGCAGGGAAACTTGACACCTTTCGGAATGTTGCCGCGCTCGCGGCGTTTTCGGGTGACAGGAGTTTTCGATTCTGGATTTTACGACTACGACGCAAATTGGGGATTCGTCACGCTGCCGGCAGCACAGGCGCTCTCGGGCATTGGTGAGGTAGTCAGCCTGCTCGAGGTGCGGGTGACCCACATGGACGATGCCGGCGCGATTGCTGCTGATCTACTGAAGCGTGCGGGCAGCGGGTACACGACTTCGACGTGGATGGACGAAAATCGCGCGTTGTTTCGCGCGCTGAGCCTAGAAAAGCTGGTGACCGCGCTCTTCATTGGGCTAATCACATTCGTTGCCGGGTTGAATATTCTGGTCGTACTCACGATGACCGTGACCGATCGCGCGCGCGACATAGCCGTCTTGATGGCGATGGGCGCGAGGCGACAGCAACTTCGCAAGATTTTTATCTTGCAGGGATTGATCGTGAGTATCGCTGGGACAATCGCAGGCTTGCTAATCGGCTACACGTTTGCCGGTATAGCCGATCGTTGGCGATTGATCCCGCTCAATCCCGAGGTATACGCGATTCCATATGTGCCATTCCACGCAAATGCCTGGGACGCCGTTTGGATCGCCGCGGCGGCACTGGCGATCAGCATCGCAGCCACAATTCTGCCGGCTCGTTCGGCAGCGAGTGTCCTTCCCGTTGAGATCCTACGCTTCGAATAAAATCGCGTTCCGCGGGCGCAAAATATGCGCGAACCGGCCAGCATTTCGCTCTGCTCCGTGTTAGAATCGAACAAGAAGCGAACCTGGGGTGTTGTAAATGCACACCGATTCGCATCGAGAAAAGGGCTGCTTGAGGTAACGGTACGGCAATAATGAGAAATTCTTTGGATTTGCTAACAGGGGGCGCCGATTTGGGAATGTTTAGTCGTCTGTAAAAGAAGGACATACCGAATGGGCGCGTTCGGCATCTAACGTGAAAGAGACTAAACCCTAGGTCATGCGCACACAATCCAATTCGAGCGTTGCCGTCTTGGAAGATTCAGGCGATGGAGGCGCTCCCGGCGCCGACGAAATCCTGCGGGGCGCGGCTCTGCGCAAGACGTTTCGCTCCGGAACCCAGGAAATCACACCGCTTGATGGCATTAACCTCTCAATTGCGCGCGGCGAAATGATTGCGATTGTCGGACCGTCCGGTGCCGGCAAAAGTACGCTCCTGCATTTGCTAGCTGCGCTGGACACCCCAACGAGCGGTACAGTATACTTCGGCGGGAATTCGCTCGACGCGTTTGCGGAAGCAGAATTGGCGGAGTATCGCAATCGCGCCGTAGGTTTCGTCTGGCAACGTCATCATCTTTTGCCGGACTTCACGGCCGCGGAAAATGTGGCGATGCCTTTGCTGATTCGGGGGACCTCTTTGGGGGAGGCTCTTCGCACGGCGGCGACCTGGTTAGGCGAAGTTGGATTGGCCGATCGAGCGGAACAGCGTGGGGGTCAATTATCCGGCGGCGAACAACAGCGTGTGGCCATCGCGCGAGCTCTGGTGAATGGCCCGCAATTGTTGCTGGCGGACGAACCTACCGGCGACCTGGACGAGCGCAGCGCGGAAAACGTTTTCGAATTAATGCAGCATCTGCACAAAACTCATCAGCTGACTTCTATTCTCGCGACACACAATATTTCAATCGCCCGCCGTGCCGACCGCGTTCTGAGTTTGGAACATGGCCAGTTGGCTTCGGGCACAGAAGCGCTCGCAGGTTCGACGGTTCCTCTTCCGCGGACAGCGAGCGCTGGGGCGAAGACTCCGGGAGAGCGTGGGTGACCCGTGTTTGAACGCTATACAGAAAAAGCTAGGCGCGTGATTTTTTTCGCCCGGTATGAGGCCAGCCAGTACGGCAGCCCGTACATCGAGACCGAGCATTTGCTGCTGGGATTGTTGCGCGAGGATAAAGCACTCGCCAACCGTTTCCTACGCTCGCACGGCTCGATCGAATCCATCCGCAAGGAAATCGAGGCGCGCATCACCGTTCGCGAGCGCATCTCGACTTCAGTGGAAGTTCCGCTCAGCCAGGAGTGCAAACGCATTTTGAATTTCGCGGCTGAGGAAGCCGAGCGCCTGGGCCACAAGCACGTGGGGACCGAGCATCTGTTATTAGGAGTGCTGCGCGAGGAGAAATCCTTCGGCGCGGAGATTTTGCTGGAGCGGGGATTGCGGCTTTCAACCGTGCGCGAGGAGTTGGGACGCAGCGCGGGAGAGAAGGTGCCAGTGAACCGGCCAAAAGAAGCCTCGTTGTTAGCGGAATTCAGCCGTGATTTGACGCAGGCGGCGATGGAAGGCCAGCTCGATCCGCTGGTGGGACGGGATCGCGAACTGGAGCGCGCGATTCAAATTCTGTGCCGTCGCACGAAGAATAATCCCGTGCTGATTGGCGAGCCTGGCGTCGGGAAGACAGCGATTGTCGAAGGGCTCGCGCAACGGATTTCCGACGGCGACGTGCCTCCGTTCCTTGCGGACAAACGGATTTTGTCGCTCGATCTGTCTTTGATCGTGGCTGGCACAAAATACCGCGGGCAGTTCGAAGAGCGGTTGAAGACCATCATGAAGGAATTGATGGAAAGCCAGAACGCGATCGTCTTCATCGATGAGCTGCACACCCTGGTGGGCGCGGGATCGGCGGAAGGTTCTCTGGACGCGGCCAATATATTGAAGCCGGCGTTGAGCCGCGGTGAAATCCAGTGCATTGGCGCGACCACGCCCGGGGAATATCGCAAGTCGGTGGAGAAGGATCGCTCGCTCGAGCGGCGCTTCCAGGCGGTGAAGGTTTCCGCTCCCAACGAGGAAGAAGCCATTCGCGTGCTGCAAGGCGTGCGCGACCGCTACGAAAAGTTTCATGCGGTCAGCTACACCGACGAAGCCATCCAGTACGCGGTTTATCTATCGAACCGCTACATCCCCGACCGTTTCCTTCCGGACAAGGCTATCGACCTGCTTGATGAAGCCGGCTCGCGCGTGAAGTTGCGCCAAGCCATGCTGCCCGACGAAGTTTCCGAAGTTCAGAAGCGCGTGAAGTTCATCACGCACCGCATGGAAACCGCGATCGCCAATCATGAATTCGAGAAGGCGCGGTTCTATTCCGAAGAAGAGCGCAAAGAGAAGGAACATCTGCGCCTGCTTCGCGAGAAGTTGAAGATTGACGATTCTTCGACTGGCGTCGTGAGCCGCGAAGACATTGAAGAGGTCGTGGCTCGCTGGACGGGCATTCAAGTGTCCGCCATCAAAGAGGACGAGCAACAGAAATTGCTGCGCATCGAAGAAGAGTTGCATCGCCGCGTCATCAGCCAGGACAAGTCAATCACGGCTTTGGCACGCGCGATTCGCCGCAGCCGCGCGGGCCTGAAGGCTCCCGGACGCCCAGTGGGCTGCTTCTTGTTTCTCGGTCCCACAGGCGTGGGCAAGACGGAAGTTGCGCGACGCCTCGCCGAGTTCCTTTTCGGCAGCGAAAAATCGCTGATCCGCTTCGACATGTCCGAGTACATGGAAAAGCATTCCGTGTCGAAATTGATCGGCGCGCCTCCAGGCTACGTTGGATATGAAGAAGGTGGTCAATTAACGGAACGGGTGCGGCGCACGCCCTATTCCGTAATTTTGCTGGATGAGATTGAAAAAGCTCACCCAGACGTGTACAACATCCTGCTGCAAGTCTTTGAAGATGGGCAGTTGACGGACGGGCTCGGCAACACGGTGGATTTCCGCAACACCATTATCATCCTCACGTCGAATCTTGGCGCGCGGCAGCTGCAGAAGCAGAGCGGACTTGGTTTCGCGTCGAAGGAACTTGAAGCGGTGGCCAAGACGCAGGATGACATGGTGATGAGCGAGGTAAAGCGGGTGTTCAATCCCGAATTCCTCAATCGTCTGGACGAAGTGATTTTGTTCAATTCACTCACGGACGACGACCTACTGCGGATTATTGACTTGCTCGTGGGCCAGATCAACGAAACGCTGGTGCATCGCCAGGTGCAAATTGCACTCACGCCTGAGGCGCGCCAGTGGATCCTCGAGAAGACCTGCAGCGACCGAAATTATGGCGCGCGGCCGCTCCGGCGCGCGTTACAGAAGTACGTCGAAGACCCATTGTCGGAAGCTTTGATACAGGGAGGATTGCAACGCCCCGCCACTCTCGAGATTTATCTCGGAAGCGAAGGCCTTGCGTTCCGACCTGTCGTTGAAGCAACCCCAGTGGCCCACTAGGAATCCTACGCGCAAGCCGGACGGGAGCGGTCCGGCGGGGGAGCACATAATCTTGGGCGGGATACTGCGGCCTTGACCATGGCCGCCTGCAGGAAAATTTTTCTGCGTTTATTTCAAATTCTCGCCGGTGTGTCTTTATTCGCTCATCCGTTCGCGCAAATCGTTGCAGCTCAACAGTCTCAGAGGGGGCAGGAAGGCGGCGGGCCTCAATACGTCATTCAGCGAATCGAGTTTATAGGCAACCGGCGCATCCAGCGCGACACGCTTTTAGCCCGGATTTTCTCCCGTCCGGGCGATCCGTATAATGAAGAGGCTGTACGGCGCGATTTTCAGGCGCTGTGGAACACGCAATTCTTCGAAGACGTTCGTCTGGAAGTGGAAGACAGTCCCGACCAAGCCAATGCAAAAATCCTGGTTTTCTACGTGCAAGAGCGTCCGATCATTCGGCGCATCGAGTACAAAGGCAACAAGTCCATCACCGAGTCGGACATTCTCGACGCGTTTAAGGACAAAAAGGTCGGGCTCTCGGTGGAGAGCCAGTTCGATCCCACTAAAATCAAGCGCGCGGAAGTGGTGATTAAGGCTTTGCTTGCTGAGCACGGCCGGCAGTTCGCGACCGTGAAACCCACCTACGAGCGCATCGCCGCGACCAACGCCGTGAAATTGGTCTTCAATATTGATGAGGGGCCCAAAGTAAAGGTAGGCGAAATCAAGTTCGTCGGCGCCAAGGCCTTTTCCGACCGCAAACTGATCCGTTCGATGCGCAATGATCGCCCCTATGCAATTCCGCTCTATCTCACGGAGATTCCGGTCCTGAACAAGACCTACGACAAGGCCAAACTGGATGAGGATCTGGGCGTCGGAGTCCGTGGCATCTATCAGGATCACGGATATTTTAAAGTCAACTTGAGTGATCCTGTAGTTAAGATCACGGATGACGTGCGCAGCGGGATCCCCGGACCATGGCCGCTGGTCGGGTCGCGGAACGGCAAGCGCGCCGATATTACGATCACGATTGAAGAAGGCCAACAGTACCACATGGGCAGCCTGAGGTTCCGTAGCGCCGATCCGGAACAGGGATTGGTTTTCAAACCGGAATTCCTGGCGTCCGCGTTTCCGCTGAAGCAAGGCGACGTCTTTGCGGCGGACAAAATCCGTAAGGCGCTCGATAACTACAAAAAGTTGTACGGTGGATTTGGCTACATTGATTTCGTCGCGACGCCGCTGACGGACATCGATGATACGAAGAAAATAGTCAATCTGACCATGGAGTTCGACCAGCAAAAACAATTCTTCGTGCGGCGCATCGAGTTTTCCGGAAATACGACGACGCGAGATAAAGTGATCCGCCGCGAATTGCTCCTCGATGAAGGCCAAGTATTCGACAACCGCCGCTGGGAGCTCAGCTTACTGCGCTTGAACCAGTTGAATTATTTCGACACGATCAAGCCCGAAAATGCCGAGCTGAAACGCAACGTAAAAGCCGGCACGGTGGACATCAAACTGAAGCTGAAGGAGAAGGGCAAACAATCCATCAGCTTCAACGGCGGCGTCAGCGGTATTGCCGGTACTTTCATCGGTGGTTCGTACACCACGAATAATTTCCTCGGTCTTGGCGAGACGCTGTCGCTTTCCGCCCAGGTCGGCAGCTTTCAGCGCGACATTCGCTTTGGCTTTACCGAGCCCTATCTGTTTGACCGGCCGATTTCGACCGGCTTCACGATCTTTTCCACCAAGTTTGACTACAACCAGGCCAAACAACTGGGCATTTTCTACGGCCAGCAGGTCGCCATCAATCCCGCGCTGCAGGAAAATTACACAACCAATTCGAAAGGCCTGACGGTTTTTGCGAGCTACCCGTTGCGGAAGTTTTCCTTTACGCGTGTGGGAGTGACGTACGGCTATTCCACCACAAACATTCAAACGTTCAGCACTTCGGCGCAATTATTGTTCGAGAGCATAAAGTTTACCGGCTTGGCGGGCCCTTCGGCGCTGAATGGGATTGACTCGAGCAAAATTACCCCGACGATTTCGTACAGTTCAGTGAACAATCCGCAAAACCCGACCAACGGCAAGAGCTTTTACTACGGGGTGTCGCTCGAGGGTGGACCCCTGCAGGGCAATGTCAACACGATTACGAACTCTTTCGTGACCACGTATTTCCATCCGGTCAACAAACGCCGCAACGTCATCGGCCTAAAATTTCAAACCGGGATGATTACGGGTTACGGCGGGAAAAACATTCCCCCGTACAGCCGCTTCTACCTGGGCGGCGAGAACGACGTGCGCGGGTTCGATTTCTACACGATCGCGCCCTTCGTGGAGATCCCACAGGCAACCAGCCAACCGGTGACGTTCTTCAATCCCACGGTCTTGAATCAGCAGGGAAGGCCTACGCAGCAGATCATCAGCGTGCCGATGATCCAGTTCTTCCCTACGCGGCCGGGCGGCGATTTTCAGAACGTTGGCAACTTCGAGTACCGGATTCCGATCGCGGGCCCCGTTACGCTCACCCTTTTCAACGATATAGGCATTAACGGTATTCTGCGAAAATCACAGCTAGCGCTAGACCCCGCGGCAGTCAGCATTTTTCAGCAGCAATATCCGAACCCGGACTTTCCCAACTTGAAAATTTCGAACAATCTTCCGATCGTGAAAGGAACGAATTTCACGCCACACACTTCCGCAGGCGTCGAGCTGGACGTGGTATTGCCGATCGTCAACGCGCCATTTCGAATCTATTATGCGTACAACTACTTGCGGTTGAATGAGACGATTAACGGCACAAGCGGCGGGTACTTCCTGGATGACGCTATCAAGAATGGTCTGCCGCCGGGTGTGTTGCAGACCCAGATTGCGCCGTTTTTGCAGACAATTATTAACGCCAACACGCAACATATTCCGGCGAACTTGCTGGAGCCACAGCATACCTTCCGCTTCACGGTAGGTAAGACGTTCTAGAGGGTGTGACCTTTCGAATCGAAGGCGACAGGCCGCGCAGTTACGGATGACGCGATGGGATCATCCCAACGCACAACGACTTCAGCGGAGAGGGTGGAAGAAATGGGCAACAAGTTTTTGAAGTTCGGTGAGACGGCGTTTATCGTTTGTGCGCTCGCAATCCTGTCGGGCTGCGGCGGAAACTCGACGCCCACAGGCGTCACGATTACTCCGACCACCGAGACGGTTCCTCTCAGCGGACAGTTTCAATTCCAGGCAACGGTCTCGGGGTCGGCAACTACCACTGTTACGTGGCAAATTTGCCTTCCGCCGACACCGAGCAATGCCCAACCGACCACTTGCAGTCCGGCCGCCAACGGGCAAACACAATTGCCAAGCGGCTTCGGCACTATCACCACCGGACAGAACAACACCGCCGGTGGCCTCTACACGGCGCCCAAGACGGCTCCGGCAACCAATCCCTTCCTGGTAGTGGCCACCAGCACGGTGGACACCAAGGCATTTGGCGCCGCCACGGTGACGCTCAGCTCGGGTATCGAGGTTAACGTCACGCCCGCGACGGCGACCATTGCCGCAGGCGATCATTTCCAATTTACCGCCAACGTCACCGGCACAGCCAATACGAACGTGACGTGGGAAGTCGGAGGAGTGGCGGGAGGCACAGCAGCGGATGGGTTCATCTGTCCCAGTTCGCAGATTACAGTTACTTGCACTGCGGGCGAATACTTCGCACCAGTGAGTAACGCGCCAGGCTCCGTGACGATCACCGCGGTTTCGGCGTTCGATCCCACGCGACAGGGGACCGCGACTGTAACCATCTCTTCAGCGGGCCCACCGACGCTGACATCGCAGGTCCCGAATATTGTCGGCGAGGGGTCGCTGCAGCAAGACGTCTATCTCACCGGAACGAATTTCACCTCGAACAACGTGGTGCTCGTGGGAACGCCGCCTGCGGCCATACCCACGCTCTTTATCACCAGCACTTTGTTGCGCGCCACGATTCCGGCGAGTCCGTTATCGGTCGCTGGACTTGTGCCGCTGGTGGTGCAAGCGCAGAACGGCGATGTTTCAACGGGGTTATCAGGTCCACAGGGTTTGACAGTGGTGCCCTCTCGTCCTGCCGTGGTAGCCGCCACGCCGGACACATTGATATCAGGTGGAACCAACTTGGGAGTGAATTTAGTGGGAGGATTTTTCTCGCCACAGACCAGCGTGCAATGCAATGGAACGACTGCGGCGGCTACTCTCACGAGCAGTCAACAATTGAATGTTACGGTCCCGGGGGCGTGCGTCTCTTCGCCAGGTCTTTATCCAGTGGTCGTGCGGAATGCTGATGTCGTTGCGCCGAATCCGGGAATGTCCGCGGTAAACATCGCTGTCGAGCCTGGGCCGGGCGACATCGCTACGAGCGTGGCATCGAACTTCGCGGTCGGCGCTTCGCCTCAAGCGATCGCTATTGATTCATCATTGAACGTCGCGGTCATCGCCAACACTGGCGACAATACGGTCAGTGTCATCAATTTGGCAAGCGATACGCCTGTGGCCGGTTCCCCGGTGGCGGTTGGCCATGGCCCAACTGGCGTTGCGATTGACGATCAGGTCACCACGTCTATCGGCACCCAGGGCGATCACATTGCCGCCGTTACCAACAGCTTAGACAATTCGGTTTCGGTAATCGATCTCACTACACTCGCGGTTACAACGGTTAGCCTGCCAAATCCCAACACACCGCCAAATCCACAACCCGTCCCGTATGCAATCGGGATAAATCCGCTGACGCATCGCGGGTTAGTCGCTCTGCAGTCCACCAACACGGCAGTGGTTATGGATTTCTCGGGCGGAGTCCCGACGGTCATCAGCATCCTTGGCGGCACGCTCGCGCCGTTGAGCTCGGGTATAAAACCTGCCGTCGCAATCGATCCAAGATTGAATTGGGCCATCAGCACGCCGGGTGGAGCAGGAGCCATTAATATCGTGGATCTGGGACGCAATGCGGGCGTGGGCGCAAATTCCACCGATTTAGGGCGCTCTCCGGTCGTGATCGGCAGCCTGACGATTTCGACAAGTGTGCAGGGTATTGGCATCAATACGGAAACACATCAAGCTTTGTTGTCGGATCCCAATGGCCCGCTTAATTCACCGGTGTCCCCCAGTCTTTCGACGTTCAGTCTGCTGGACGAATCGGTCAGTTCGGTTCCATTTACGCTCAATGGAGTCACACTTTCCAACTCGGGGCTAACCGCGGCTGCCGTGAATCCGCTCGCGAATATTGGCATTGCGGTGAACGGTTCGGCGAACACTGCCTTCGTGGTGGACTTGAAAAATAGCATCGTACTGCAGACGATCGCAGGTTTTAATTCCCCGCAAGCGGTGGCGGTGAATCCGGTAACCAATACCGCCTACGTGGTGAATAAGGCGAACAACACCGTCTCGGTGGTCCCGCTGGCCACTACAGCGCCGAACCCGCTGCAAATCGTGGAATCCAGTCCTTCGACGGTATTCGCTCAGAATCCACCTGCAGCTTTGACGCTGTCGATCATCGGGAACGGTTTCACCGGTAGTTCGCAAGTGGTGCTCGACGGCACAGCGGTGACAACCACTCTGGTAAACAGCCGACAGGTGACGGCGGCGATACCCGCTGCTGATCTGGCAACCGCCCGCCGGTTCATCGTTTATGTACAAAATGGCGCGGCAATTTCGAACGTTACTGATCTGACGGTGATCCAGCCCGTGACAGTGGGTACGAGTCCCGTGGGCGTTGCCGTGGATTCGTACTTGGATCAGGCGGTCGTGACGAATTCGGGTAGCGGGAACATCTCCTTGGTGAATCTGCTGAACGGCGCGTTGATAGCGCCACAATCGCCGAGCTTCTTTAGTACTGGCACGACGCCATACGGTGTTGCAATTCTGGCGCGGACGGGCCAGGCGCTAGTGGTGAATAACGGTAGCAATGACGTCACGATTCTCGATGAGAAGGGCCTCAATGGCGTATTCAAGAGTCCGCTGACGCTGTCGCTCGGGCAGGCGACGCTTCCCATAGGAGTGGCAATCAATCAAGACTCTGCGCTCGCAGCCATCACTGCCACTGTAGTTTCTGGCAGTACCAATGAAGGTGATCTCTCTTCGTTCGTCGTCGAAAACGCTACCGCATCAACGGTCCCGAGTGTCGATACTTCGATAGACTTCCTGCCGCTCGCCGTTGCGATTGATCCCGCGCCGTTTAATGATCCGGCACAGAACATCGCGGGGGTCACGACCGCCGGGCAGGCTAGCTTCTTGGATCTATTGCAATTGCCGAGCGGAACGGTTTCCAGAGTCAGTAACCAACTGGAGCTTCCCACAGGGGCAGTTTTCGACGCGGCCAATCAGATTTTTCTAGTAGCAGACAGCACGCAGAACGATCTATTTTTCGTGAATCCTCTGACGTCGTCCGTGCTGGGCACCGTCCGGACCGGCATTAACCCGACGTCGCTTGATTACAATTTCAACTCCAGCACGCTGGTTACGTCGAATGCGGCCAGTAATACGCTTTCGGTTCTCGATTACGTCTGTCCGCCAAACCCGAACGGCGCGACGAACTGCCCGACGCCGCAAGTGCATGACATTATTGACGCGGGTGGCTTGGTGTCGGCGGCCTCGTTGGTAATTGGCCCGAACTCAGTGGCCATAGACCCCAGGCTGAACCTAGCCGTGCAAGTGGATCAAACGAACAACCGCATTTTGCTCGTGCCGCTGTCCCACTAGAGCGATGAATCCACGCTTGACTGGCGGCAACGGCGCGAAACGGAGTGGCGCAAGATGCGAGGCCAACCGCGCATCTTGCTGGCGCATCACAGAATAACCGTCGCGTGGGCCTAATCGCAGCATGGTTATTAGCCGAAACCGATTGACCTGTTTCTCGGGCGACAGCTATAATTCCCGATTTGTGTTTGCTGATTTGTGCTTGACGGTACAGGCGGCGAGACTTTGGGAATCATGATCCGAACAACTATTTACTCTAAGGAGTGAGAATGAAGATTCGATTGGCAGTTCCAGCCCTGGCGGCGTTCCTGATGGTTCCCGCAGTGTGGGCACAAACAGGTGGCGCAGCGGCGGCAGGCGCCGAGAAAGTGGGCGTGATTGACGTTCAGGTGGCCATCACCAGCACCTCGGAAGGGAAGCAGGCTGCTGCCGAGTTGCAATCGCAGTTCGCGCCCCGGCAAACCGAGCTCACCAACATGCAAAAGCAGATGGAAGATATTCAGACACGCATGCGCACCGGACAGACCACGCTCAGCGACGATGAAAAGGCGCGGTTGGCTCGCGAAGGAGATCAGCTCCAGCGCTCTTATCAGCGAAAATCGCAGGACGCCCAAGATGATTTCAATGAAGCCCAGCGCGAAATTGTGGACCGCATCGGCCGCAAGATGATTGACGTTCTGAGCAAATATTCTCGCGACAACGGTTACAGCGTAATTCTCGACCGCTCGGGCCAAAGCTCGCCGGTGATCTTCGCTGCGAACTCGATCGACGTGACGCAGGAGATCATCCGTCTGTACGACCAAACCTATCCGGCAAAGTCCGGCTCAACGACGCGGCCTCCCGCTCAGCAGCAACAGCGCGCTCCAGCGCCCAAGCCGCAAACGCCGCAGCAGTAGTTAGGCAAGCTGGCCGGCGGACGCTGCGCGGCCCGAAAACCCAAAAGGCCCCCCAATGCGAAACCGGGGGGCCTTTTCTTTTCGGGGGCGCCTTGCTGATTCGGACCCGACCGGTAGCTATTTTCAGGTGCAGCGGCTGGCCTTGCCTTTTTGCGTCGTAGAAATTATACTGAGTTGCTTCCAGACAGGTCGCATGTACGAGTGGGCGCGAGCCCACTTTTTTGTTGGACGCGACAAATGGCGGAGCGCCTAAGCGTCGTTGCTTGAGGTGCCTGCGTACGAGGTACTGGCGAGCCATTGAACGGACGGGGTTAGAATGGAAAGAGGTCGTCGGACTAGCGGTACCGGGACGCCCAGTCTGGCCGCGCGCTACAAAATGTTACCGCTAGACTAGAATGGAACTGGAAAAGATTCAAGAAGCGGCGGAGCGCGTGGCGCGCTCGCTGGGCCTTGAGATTTTCGACGTCGAGTGGAAGATCGGCAAGCAGCGCTTGCTGCGTGTTTCTATCGACCGGCTGCCCGGCCCGCAGAACCCGGAAGGCTTGGGTGTCACTCATAAGGATTGCGAGCGAGTGAGCGAGCAGCTCAGCGTGATCCTGGACGTGGAAGACTTGGTGCCCGGTCCGTCGTACGTTTTGGAAATAAGCTCACCGGGGCTGGACCGTAAACTGATCAAGCCCGCCGATTATGAGCGTTTCGTCGGGCGGCTGGCGAAAATCTGGCTGAACGAGCCGATCGAAAAGCAGGCGTATCTGGAAGGACGGTTGGCGGGATATGCCGACGGCGTCGTGAAAGTCACGGTGCGCGACCGCGAACTTGCCGTGCCGTACGCTGGGATCAAGAAAGCGAATTTGGTGGTGGAGTTGTAGAGCAAGTTGAATTGGCAGCAATTCCATTATTAGCGGCGAGATTTTCATAACTCATGGACGAGATGTACGGGAGAAGCGCGAATGGCGAGTCAGCTGTACCAGCAGATCGAGCTGATCAGCCGGGAGAAGCATATTGAACCGGAGATCATCGTCGCGGCCATTGAGGACGCGATGGTGGTTGCGGCGCGGAAATATTATCGCACCGAGGAAGAGCTTCGCTCAAAGTTCAATCCAGATACCGGCCAGGTAGACGTGTTTTCAGTGCACACGGTCGTCGAGGAAGTAGCCGATCCTGTGCGCGAAATTTCCTTGAACGACGCTCGCAAGCGCCAGCCCGAAATTGAAGTAGGCGGCGAGATCACCGAGACCAAGCCCACGGATGTTCTGGGCCGCATCGCCGCGCAGACAGCTAAGCAGGTGATCCTGCAGAAGGTGCGCGAAGCCGAACGCGATACGATCTATAACGAATTTCACACGCGCGTGGGCGAGCTGATCAATAGCGTGGTGAAGCGGATGGAGGGTCCGGACATCATCGTGGACATGGGCCGTACTGAGGCGCGTTTGCCCAAGCGCGAGCAATCGCGGCTGGAAGCATACAATGTCGGCGACCGCCTGCGCGTCACGATTCGCGCGGTGGAACGGGCTGCGAAGGGGCCGCAGGTGGTGGTGTCGCGCGCCGATCCGGCTCTGGTGCAGCGTTTATTCGAAATGGAAGTGCCGGAAATTTATGACGGCACCGTGCAGATTCGTGCGGTGGCTCGTGAAGCGGGTGAACGCACGAAGATTGCCGTCGAGAGCCGCGACAAGGATGTGGACCCCGTGGGTGCGTGCGTGGGAATGAAGGGGATGCGCGTACAGTCCATCATTCGTGAATTGCGCGGTGAGAAGATTGACATTATTCCGTACAACGAGGAGACAGTCGCCTTCGCGCAGAAGGCGCTGAGCCCGGCGAAAGTCACTCGCGTGCAGGTTATTGACCCCGAAGAGAAGCGCCTGGAAGTGATCGTCGAGGACACACAACTTTCACTGGCCATCGGCAAGAAGGGTCAGAATGTGCGGCTCGCCAGCAAACTGATTGGCTGGAACATTGACATCAAGAGCGAGGAAGAAAAGCGCCGCGAGATCGAAGCGCAGATGGCGGCCCTTACGGCTCCTGGTACGGCGCTGACTGAACTTGCCGGCGTAGGCCCGAAGACCATCGAGAAACTGGAAGCGGCGGGAATTTCTTCGATCGAGAAGCTCGCGGACATGACGCCCGAACAGCTCGTGGAAATTCCGGGCATTGGCGAGAAAATGGTGGAGAAGATCCACCAGTCGGTGGCCGCATATTTCGAAGCCTTGGAAACAGCAGCGGCTGCCCCGCCGGAAGCTGTTGGCGTTGCCGAAGCTGACGGCGCCGTCGCTGAAACTGAAACGGAAGTAGCTGCGGAAGAAGAGGCTGCATCGGTAGATGAAGCCACCGAACAGGCTACTGAGCAAGTGGCCACGGACGAAAATGGCGCGCCGCAGGAAGATGCCGCGGTGAGCCCGGTGGAGGCCGAAGCCGAGGCGGAAGCTCTTGATGAGGCAACCGAAGAGGCCAGCGAAGAAGTAAGAGAACAGGAAATTGGCGGTACCGAAGAGAGCACCGAAAAGCCGTAGTTTGGCGTAACGCTGGCGTCTGGCTGATCGTTTGAAAAATGTAGCGTGAATTGTGAAGGGTAACGGGAAGGACCAAGGAAGATAGAGGCGAATGGCAGATTCTAATCAAGTCCGAATCAATGAGCTGGCACGCGAACTGGAGATCAAGGCGAAGGTTCTGATCGAGTTCCTGCCGGAAGTCGGCGTCACGGAAAAAAAGACGCACTCGAGTTCGATCGATTTGAAGCATGCCGAGCTCGTGCGCAAGCATTTCCGCGACCTCGCGGCCGCTGAAGAAGCTGCGGAAGCGGACAAGTCTGCCAAGGCCGCCGGTAAGAAGGCGGCGCCAAGGCCGAGTGCTCCGGCTCCAGCGGCGCCTGCGGGGATCGGTGCGAAGCCAGCTCCAACTGCGACTGCCACGCCCGCGACGGCACCGAAGCCCGGGTTCGCGCCGGCTGCTTCCCCCGCGCCGGGGGCTGCACGGCCTGCCGCACCGGCACCTTCGCCAGCGGCACGTCCCGCAACACATCCAACGAGTCCCGCTCCGGCGGCGGCCAGGCCCGGAGCGGCATCTGGCGCGCCGACTGCGCCACCTTCGGCTGCACGACCTACTTCTGCGCCACCAGCATCCGGACCAAGACCAGGAGTACCGCTGCGACCTACGACACCCGGCACCGCACCCGGCGCTCCGATGACAGCACGTCCGGCGGCGGCACCCGGCGCGCCACGGCCCAGCGGCGCCCCTGCACCTGGCCAACGATATCCTGTACGTCCCGGCGCTCCTTCGGGTCCAGGACAAGGCCGTCCCGGCGCCCCGCAAGGCATGCGGCCGGGCGGAGCACCGCAACAATTTCGTCCGAGTGGTGCGCCTCAAGGCCGCCCGGGCGGCGCTCCGGGCCAGCGTCCTGGCGGACCTCCTTCACGGTACCCGCAGCGTCCTGGAGGCGGTGGACCGGGCGGTCGTGATAATAAAGCGCCGGTCGGCGCGCAGCGTCCTGGCGCGGGAGTCCCTAAAGCCGAACCTGGCAAGCCACTCTATGCTCGCAAGCCGGCGGCACGCGGCCGGCCGCTCATCGAAAAGCGATACGCGGAGGGTGAACGCAAGCTGCATCCCGTCCGTCCGCGAGCAGGGGTAGGCCCAGGCGGGCGCGCAACTGCCGTCGAGCCGGTTGCACCTGTCAAGCGTGAGCCGCGCCCTCTGACGGTTACCGAAGGAATCACCGTGCGCGAGCTGGCTGAAAAACTCGATATTCGCGCTAAGGATTTGCTGAAGACCTTACTCGACCGCGGCGTATTCGCGAGCATCAATCAAGCGCTCGACGTGCCGACAGCCACAAGCCTGGCCGAAGCTTTCAACGGCGTCGTGCAAGTCGTCACGTTCGAAGAGCAGCTTGTTCAGGAAGAAAAGGTCAAGGAAGAGCGCACGGGAAATGAAGTGCCGCGCGCGCCCGTGGTCACGGTAATGGGCCACGTTGACCACGGCAAGACGAGTTTGCTGGATGCGATCCGCGAAGCGGACGTGGCCGGCGGCGAAGCCGGCGGAATTACGCAGCACATCGGCGCCTATGAGGCGCACGTGCAGGGTAAGCGTATCGTTTTCGTGGATACGCCGGGCCACGAGGCGTTCACGCGTATGCGCGCGCGCGGCGCAAAGGTGACGGACATCGTCGTGCTCGTGGTGGCCGCGGACGACGGCATGATGCCGCAAACCGAGGAAGCCATTTCACACGCGCGTGCGGCCGGAGTGCCGATCGTTGTCGCCATCAACAAGGTTGACAAGCCGGATGCGCAGCCCGAGCGTGTGAAGCGCCAGCTTTCGGACAAGGGCTTGATGCCCGAAGAGTGGGGCGGCGACACCGTGATGGTGGAAGTTTCTGCCAAGACGAAGAAGAACCTTCCCAAGCTGCTGGAAATGATTTTGCTGGTTGGCGACATGCGCGAGTTGAAGGCCGATCCCGGAGTGCCGGCAAGCGGGACTGTGCTCGAATCGCGTGTCGACAAAGGCCGCGGCCCGGTGGCGACCATGCTCGTGCAGAACGGGACGTTGCACGTGGGCGATGTCTTCATCGTCGGCGCGGTTTACGGCAAGGTGCGCGCGATGTTCGACGATCACGGCGGAGCCATCAAGCAAGCGGGGCCTTCGACGCCCGTCGAGGTTCTCGGATTGCAGGGAGTGCCGGAAGCGGGCGATCAATTCCAGGTGGCGGACGAAGCTAAGGCGCGGCACATCGTCGAGTACCGCCAGGGCAAGGCGCGCGAAGCTACTTTGGCAAAATCAGCGAGCGGCCGGTTAACGCTCGATCAGTTGCACGAACAATTGAAGATCGGCGAAGTGAAGGAATTGCCGGTTGTCGTGAAGGCGGATGTGCAAGGTTCGGTGGAAGTGTTGAACGAAATGCTGCCGAAGCTTTCGAACGACCAGGTGAAGCTGAAAGTGATCCATGCTAGCGTCGGTGCGGTGAACGAAAGCGACGTCCTGCTCGCGTCCACTTCAAACGCTGTGATCGTGGCTTTCAACGTGCGGCCGGAGCGCAAGGCCGCGGATCTGGCGCAACGCGAAGGCGTGGACATTCGCACCCACACGATCATTTACGAACTGCTGGACGAACTGCAGAAGGCGGTCGAGGGTTTGCTCGCGCCGGTCATCAAGGAACAATTCCTGGGCCGCGCCGAAGTGCGCGACACGTTCCGCGTTAAGGGCGTTGGCACGATCGCAGGCTGCTCGGTGCTTGATGGCATTGTGAAACGTGATGCCGAGGTTCGCGTGATTCGCGAAGGCACCGTGATTTATACCGGCAGAGTGAGCTCGCTCAAGCGCTTTAAGGATGACGTGAAAGAAGTCCGTCAGGGATTTGAATGCGGCATCGGGGTATCGAATTTTGCCGACGTGAAAGTTGGCGATATACTCGAGTGTTTTTCGATCGAAAAGACCGCGGCGCTTCCACCGCCTCCGCCAGATCGTCCACGGCCGGATCGCGCTGCGGCAGCAGAGCGCGTCAGGACGTAGTAGCGTAACCGCCTGTTCTGGGGCGCCAGGGAAAGATTGCGCGACTTCCTGGCGATGGGCGGCCTCGCGTTGACGGTACCTTTTCCTGGCGCTGAAGGCTCCACCGCGCAGTCCAGCATTGCTGCGCCACTACGAAAATGCCGATCGGCCTCCTTACCCTGGAAATTCACATCCTCGATGCGCAGTCTCTCAAGGACAAACGGCAAGTTCTGCGCAGCTTGAAGGACCGCCTGCGCGCTCACTACAATGTGGCCGTCGCGGAGCTCGAACATCAGGACACTTGGCAGCGCTCGCGCATCGGCGTGGTGACCATTTCAGGCGACGTAGGGTATTTGGAGAAATCACTCGCTGAAATTGCGGCGGAGTCCGAGCGCGTGTTGGGCCGCGATTTGGTTTCGCAGGAAGTGGAATATTTCGAGGGTGAGGAAAGCGCATGACGATTCAAGGACATCGCTCGGAACGCATCGCCGAGGAAATTCGCAACGAAGTGAGCCTGATGCTGGCAGGGGAACTGAAAGACCCGCGGTTGGCGGCGCCGGTGCTGGTAACCGAGGTCCGCATGGGCGCGGGAATGCGCACGGTGCGTGTGTTTGTGAGCCTCGCGGGCGATCCGGCCGAGCGCGCGACCACCCTCGAAGGCTTGCAAGCTGCAAAAGGGTACGTACGCCACGAATTGATCGAGCGGTTGCACATGCGGCGCGCGCCGGAGGTACTGTTCGTCCTCGATGAAACTGAAGAATACGGCCAGCGCATCGAGAACTTGCTGCGAAAGGCGAAGGCTCCGGAGGATCACACTCCGTAGCGTCACCTTGCTGGTTCAAGCAACGTCGAACCAAAGGGCTCTCTCGGCCTTTCGATCGAAAGACTCTCCGAGTACGTCAGCGCTACAACAACATTATGTCTCGTCCACCTAAAGTTCCTCCCTGCGACGGAATACTCGTCATCAACAAGCCAAGCGAAAGAACCTCCCACGATGTGGTGGAATCCGTTCGGCGTCTGGTGGGTTTTCGCGGGATCGGGCATCTGGGCACGCTCGACCCGCTGGCGACCGGCGTGCTGGTGGTGGCTCTAGGGCGCGCTACGCGTCTCGCGCGTTTTTATACCGGTCGCCGCAAACGTTATACATGTGCAGTACGTTTCGGCTTCGAGACCGATACGTACGACGCTGACGGGGAGGCTCTAGGGCCGGATAAGGCTCCCACATTGAACTCGGAGGAAATTGCGGCGCATGCCGCGCAGTTTCTCGGTAAAATTCAGCAAGTGCCCCCTGCGTACTCGGCGAAAAAAATTCACGGCCGTCCCGCGCACGAGCTCGCGCGAAAAAATAAGACCGTGAAGCTCGAACCCGTGGAAGTGGAAGTGTTCGAGTTTCTGCCGACCAGCGTGGTAGGCTCGGTAGCCCGTTTCACCGTGGAATGCGGCGCTGGAACGTACATACGCTCGCTGGCGTACGATTTGGGAAAGCTGCAAGGCTCCGGCGCGCACTTGGCGGAAATCACGCGCACAGCAGTCGGCGAATTCACTTTGGATGATGCTCGCTCACTTGCCGAGCTTGAACAAGATGCTAAAGGGGGCCGTTTGCTCGAGCGCGTGATTCCGCTCGAAAAGCTGCTGACGGACCTGCCGCGTACTACAGTGCTGCCCATCGTCGAAAAACGCGTACGCCACGGCGCGAAATTCAACATCACGATCGCACAGATTCAGCCGGGACTCGCGAATGAGGCGCAGAATGCGCCAGCGCAACTTGATTCTGGCGATTGGAAGCCCTCACGACTCCGCGTGTTCAATCAGCAGGGGCAATTGATCGCCATTGCAGAACCAGTCGTTCCTCGCACATATCAACCGCTGGTAGTCTTGGAAGCCATGCCGTAGGGAAGCCGCCCTGCGCGCCATCGTCATCTGCAGCTCGCGCGTCTCCGCAAACGCTCGACTCCAGACTCATTCGTTGCAAATTATTGGGCCGCTACTGCGGTTGTGGGTTGTAGGTTTGAGGTGTGTTCGGAGGCGGTTGCTCTGCCGGCGGTTGCTCCGCAGGAGGTTGCGGAGGTTGCGGCTGCGGCGTAATTGGCTGTTGCGGCTCTGCGTTTGGCAGCTGAAATCCGCCGCGGCGCTCTTGTATCGTGGGGCCTAGCGAGGTTGCCCCTCCCAATTGGCCGCGGCCCGCATAGACTACGTGATCCTTTCTAGACGCCAACGCCACGAGACGCGGTGTGACCAGGATCAATAACTCGGTGTCTAAATACTGCGTAGTAGTGGTGCCTCCGATGATGCCGTTGAGCGGCAAGCCGCCCAGACCAGGCGAACCATTCAACGAAGTACTGCGCTGCGGCGCGAGGTAGCCCGCGAGCGCAGCCGTTTGGTCCGTCTTTACGCGCACGGTCTGATGAATTTCCTGATTATTGACCACCGGAATGTTGTTGATGCTGTTGCCCGCAAGACTGCTCAGCGTAAATTCAAACTGCAGTGAGACGTCGCCGTCCGGGTGAATCCGCGGTGTAGCCTTCACTTTCAAGCCGATGTCGATGTATTCGGCGCCTGGGAATTGCGTTCCGACCCCACTGCCGGACAAAAGACTAATAAGCGACGACGAATCCAGAATCACCGAGACACTGTTCGAGCCGAAATTCGAAATTGCGAGATCGGGAAGTCCATCACCGTTGAAATCGGCAGTCGCCGCTGAATCAGGGGTGGTTCCAACAGGTATTTCGATTGGAGCATCGAACGCGCCGCCGCCGGCTCCAAGCAGCAACGCGAAAGAATTGTCTCCAGTGGCCGTGACGGCAAGATCCGGCAAGCCGTCTTGATTAAAATCGGCGATGGCGATGGATGTCGGATTTGTCCCGGCGGGGAAATCCAGCCGCGTACTACCGGGCTTGATGAATGTGCCGTCGCCATTGCCCAGAAACACCGAAACACTGTTGCCAACGGCATTGGAACTGGTGGCAACGCCGCTATCCGCCACCGCCAGATCCAGGTTACCGTCAACGTCCAGATCGGCCGAGGCGACGTATAGAGGGGTCACGCCCGTGGCGTAGGTGACGCCTTTCTGAAATGTGCCATCGCCATTGCCGATGAAGATTTCGAGCGTGTTGTCAACCGAGTTGGTCACGGCGAGATCAATAAGGGATGGATTGCTCGGATTGAACGCCGCGGCCACGATCGAAGTGGGTGCGCTGCCGGTAACGATCGTAGTCGGTGGTTTAAACGTGCCATCACCGTTGCCGAGAAAAATGCTTACCGTGTTGGCGGCCATATTCACGACTGCCAGGTCCGAAAAACCATCTTTGTTGAAGTCGCCTACTGCGATTGAAGTGGGGCTTGAACCGCTTGGCAGCACGAGCGGCGAGGATGGCGCCGCCGTAACAGTACCATCGCCGTTTCCGAGCAGAATTGAGACGGTATTATCCACTTGATTGGCAACGGCGAGATCGATAATTCCGTTGGTGTTTGTCTTGGCGTTGAAGTTTCCCGTGGCAATCCATGTCGGTCCCTTGCCAACAGTGACCGTGCTCGGAGTGCCGAACGTACCGAGGCCAGCGCCTAAGAAAACCGAAAGGGTCCCGTCTGTAAAATTCGCGACTACCAGGTCCTGAAAGTTGTCTTGATTCAGGTCGCCGGTGGCCACGAAGTCAGGGTTCGTTCCGGTGGTGAGGGTTGTGATCGGAAGACTGGAGGCCGAGCCGCTTGAGACCGTGGGAGTGCCAGTGGCGGTGCTATTGGCATTGCCGACAAGGCTGGAAGAAAACTGCGCCAGCGAAACCGGAAAGCGCTCACCCACAAAAAAGGAAGCGGGCTGACCATCTTCGGCCCGCAGCAGAACCCGGCGACCCGTGCGCACGGTCGAAAGCATATTCGAAAAGCTGGCGGCTGCGCCTGGGAGTGTTCCCAAGAAAGTCGTCTTCCCTCCGCCGAAAGCGAACAGGGGCGGGATCGATGACGACGACCCGAAGACTTGTTGTAGCAAGCTGCTGAGGGCAGCAGCTCCGCCCGCCGCCACGAGCTGCTGTGCGTTCGACGGAATCGAATAAATTGTCGCGGTCTGTGGCCCCGTGATACCCAAGTCCCTGTTGTTGTTGCGATCTACTTCCAGGACTTCAATTTCCAGGATGAGCTCCGCTGGAGGCTGTTCCAGATCTTCAATGACGCCGGTGGCGACGGTGATGGCTTGCGGAGAAGCCCGCATGGTCAATGTGTGGCTCTTCGAATCGAGGTCGGTTCGAGTGATTCCGGCAACCTCACGAACCATTCGCGTCAACTCCGTCATCTGCTCCGATGTTTCCGAAGCGGAGAGAAGCACGGTACGAGCAATTGAAACGTCATAGTCCTTTCGCTTTTGCTGTGTGTCCTGCGCCACAAAGAACAGATGCTTTGTGAGCGGCTTCCAAAACGTTCCGGTTTCCTCGCCCAGCACGCGCATGACCGTAGCGAAGTCAACGTCCTTCAGATCGAGGCGCACCGGTGCGTTGCGCAAGTCCACATCAAACGCGACTTCGACGCCGAATCTCTGGGCCACTTCCTGATAGGCTCCCTGCGTTTGTCCACGAAGCTGAAACGATTGGGTTCCAGGCCGGTGCTCGAGTTCGACTTCGGGCGCCAGTTCAGGTTCAGGAATCAGTTGCTTTGCGCGCGCTGGATCGAGCGCCTCCAATTCGATCAGGCGCTCCCGGATGGTGCGATTCGAGGGGTCCAATTCCTGCGCTTGACGCAACGCATGCAGGGCATTGGTAATTCGCCCGGAAACAGCCTCACGCTCGGCCAAGTCAACTTTCATCTGCACCACATGGCCCTTCGCGACGGCCTGCCGCACCAAGTATTCTCTGTTGCTGGGATCCCAATCCACCGCGTCAGAATACGCATCGTAGGTGGCTTGCCAGTCGCCTTGGTCTTCAAGCTTTAGTCCCTGCTTATAGGCCTGTTTGCCTTTTTTTACGTCGGCCTTGCGCGGAGGTGCTGGCAATTTTTCTTCCAGAGGTGAATTGCTCGACGCGGCCGGTGATTTTTGAACTTGTTTCGATGGCACAGAGGGTGGCTCGTCCTGGGGTCGTGGAAACGCGGGGAGCGAAGACAGGAACATGGGAAACGCGACCAGGGCCGCGATAGCGATCGGGCCCGGAAAGGTCGTTCGTTTTCGACAGCGGCGTGAGGAATGGCGCAAGAAAATCATTCGAATGTAAGATGCTATTCTACCGTGAAAGGTGAGCATGGTGTTACAGCGGTTGAATTCACAGCGGCTGAATTCACTTGATTTAAGAGCAGGCCGGGGCTAAACTTAATTTTCCAGTTGCAAATGATTTACAACTGGAAAAGATATGCTCTCTGCTTTACTCCTTGCTCTCCGTGAAGGCGTTGAGGCCGCCCTGGTCGTCGGCATCGTCCTGGTCTATCTAAATCGCACTGGTCGTCGCGCGCTTGCTAGGTATGTTTGGGGTGGTGTGATGCTGGCCTCTGCGGCGAGCGTTGCCGCTGCGGTGCTGCTGGATCGCTGGCAGGTCAGCGAGGATGGTTTCGAAGGGCTGCTGATGTTGGTCGCCTCCGTCCTCGTGATTTCGATGATCATTTGGATGAACCGCGTAGCGCGGCATCTAAAGAAAGAAATCGAACAGCGGGTGGAGGCCTACGCGCAGAAATCCACGCGAACGGCGGGGTGGGGCATCGGCCTTTTCGTGTTTCTCATGGTGGTGCGCGAAGGCGCTGAACTCGTGCTGGTCCTGCGCGCCGTCGAACTTTCCAGCGCGGGTGTGCAGGTCTGGATCGGCACAACGATTGGCATTGCGATCGCTATCGCCGTCGGCTTCTTCTTTTTTCAGGGCACGCTGCGGATTCCGCTGCACCGGTTTTTCAAGGCGACCAGCGCCATCCTGATGGTGGTCGCTTTTCAGCTAGCGCTTACCGGCATTCATGAGCTTAGCGAAGCAATGTGGATTCCCTCAAGCAAGACGGAAATGTCCACTATCGGGCCGATCGTGCGCAATGAAGTTTTCTTTTTCGTCTTAATTTTGGGCGCCGCCGCGTTGGTAGTGCTCCGGGAATGGTTTAGCGCGAAGCAGCCCGCTGCTGACGAAGCGCCCAATCCCGCCCAGCGGCGCATGCGGGAATACGAATTTCGGCGTCAGCGCCGGTGGAGTTTCGCTGCGGCAATTTTGTGCGTAGCCGTCGTCATTTCATTCGCTGGAGAATATGTGTACGGCCGCGTGGCCGCTGCGCCCTCGCCCGCAAAGACTCTGGTCGCGCAGGATAGTTTGGTTCGCATACCGCTTTCCGAGCTCACGGATTCGAGCCTGCATTTTTACACGGCGGAGGTGAACGGCACGGTGATCCGTTTTCTGGTGATTCACAAGCAAAACGGCGATTACGCGACGGCGCTGGATGCCTGCCAGATTTGTGGGACCGCCGGCTACCGGCAGGAGGGCCAGAACGTGATCTGCCGGAATTGCGGGGCTTCGATTTACATACCCTCGATCGGACAATCGGGCGGTTGCAATCCCATCAGCGTGAAGTCCCGCGTTGCAGGAGGCGAAGTGATCGTGGACCTCTCGGCGCTAGGCGACGCCGCCTCCAAGATTCACTCCTGACGCAATGTTTGCTCGCTTGGTGAAGGAATCCTTCGTTCGCAATCCCAGGCGCAAATTACTGACCGCTGCTGCGCTGGTAGTGGGGATGGCAGTGACCACGGCGACACTCACGATAGCGCTGGAAGTGGGCGATCGTCTGGCGCGAGAATTCCGAAGCCTTGGCGCGAATTTACTTGTGACGCCCGAATCCGACACGCTGCCCGTGGAAATCGGCGGCGTGGATTATCGGCCTGTGGATGAAGGCGCTTACCTGAAAGAAGCCGACCTCGGCAAATTGAAGACAATTTTCTGGCGTCACAATATTTTCGGTTTCACGCCCTTTCTCGATGTGCCTGCTTCTGCATCGGACCAACAGGACAAATCTCCCGCTCCTGTCACGCTGGTCGGGACCTGGTATGAACACAACGTCCCTGTTCCCGATGGCACGACGTTCAAGACGGGCGTGAGGGTGACGCACCCCTGGTGGAAAATCGAGGGCCGTTGGTTTGCGGACGACGCCGACGAATGTGTCTTGGGTGCGGCATTTGCGGGAAGGGTGCCGGGCATCAGGCCGGGGCGGACGATTTATGTGAGGGAGCAGGGGGTTGACGGCAAAACGGCTGCGACGGTGACGCCGCTGATGGTGACAGGTATTGTCTCGGCGGATGATGCCGAAGATAAGGCAATTCTCGTGCCGCTTTCCGTGGCGCAGAGAATATCCGGACACGTTGGCGAATTTCGTCAGCTTTTCGTCAGCGCGTTAACCAAGCCTGCCGACGCACTGGCGGAACGCGGCGAGCGCGCGCAATACGACAAGAACATTCAGCTCACTCCCACGGAATACGATCGTTGGTTCTGCTCGCCGTACATCTCCTCGATCAGCTACCAGATCAAGACAGTATTGCCCGGCACCGACGTCCACGCCATTCGGCGAGTGGCCGAGACCGAGGGGCGCGTCCTCGATCGCGTCGGCACATTGCTTTGGCTGGTTACGCTGGCGGCACTTGTGGCTGCCGCTCTGGCGGTCGCGGCAACGTCCGCGACTACCGTGCTCGAACGGCAAGCGGAAATCGGCGTGATGAAGGCTCTCGGTGCGAGTAACGCGCTGGTGAATGGGATTTTTCTCGCTGAACAAGTGCTACTCGCGATCATCGGCGGCGTAATAGGGTTTATTGCCGGCACAGCTTTGGCGCGGATTTTGGGGACGAGCGTGTTCGGGAGCCCGGCGTCGCCGCGTCTGATTTTGCTGCCAATTGTGCTGGCTCTCGCGGCGATCGTGGCCATTGCTGGTAGTTTGCTTCCTCTGCGTCGCGCGGCACATTTCGAGCCTGCTCTGATTCTGAGGGGCGGATGATGTTCTGGCGTCTGGTATTTCAGCTTCTGCGCCGCAGCCGTGGACGGTTGGTCGTCGCGATGCTCGCGATCGTCAGCGGAGCCGCCGTGATTTCAGCGCTGCTGAATCTCGATCTCGGAGTCCAAAACAAGCTGACGCAGGAATTTCGCTCGCTCGGCGCGAATATCGTGATTTCACCTGCGAATGGCCCACCCACGATGGAAGGAGCGGCGACGCCTTCTCTGATGCGAGAAGACGAGGTCCTTCACTCACTGCAGCGCCTGCAATCACCGCAAGTCGTTGCGGCTGTGCCGTATCTCTATATCGTCGCCCGCACACAAGACACTCCCGTCGTGGTGACCGGGACGTGGCTCGATCAAGCGCAGAAAATTGAGCCAACCTGGAAGCTTGAAGGAAATTGGATTTCTTCGCGCGACGATGAGTCGCACTGCCTCATCGGACGAGCTGTTGCGCGGCAATTGCATCTCGCGCCAGACGGGCAGCTCAAGTTGGATTATGTGAATCGTACGACGCAGTGTACGGTCGCTGGGGTTGTGGACGCGGGCGGTACCGCAGATAACCAGGTGTTCGCCAACCTGCATACGGTGCAGTCCCTCGCGAATTTGCCCGGTCAAATCGGCCTGGTGCAAATAAGCGTCAGTGGAGCGCCAGAGAATGTTGCAGATTATGCGGCACGCCTGGCCGCCGCGTTGCCTTCGGGCGCACAACTGCGGCCCATCCGTCAGGTAACCGAAGCCGAAGGCTCGTTGCTTGGCCGCATTCAGTTTCTCATTATTTCGATGGTGGTGTTGATCCTGATTCTGACAGCGTTTTGCGTTCTCGGCACGATGGCCGCATTGGCGATGGAGCGCCGCAAGGACGTCGGGCTGATGAAGTCGCTAGGCGGTTCCATTTCGCGCATCATGGGCTTGTTTTTGGCTGAGGTGGGCGTGCTTGGGGCTGTCGGCGGACTGATTGGGGCGATCCTGGGAGTCACGCTGTCCTATTGGATGGGCTTGCGCGTGTTTGGCGCCGCGATCTCTCCGCGTTGGGAAATTTTCCCGGTGACCATCCTTCTGATGATCGTTGTAGCCATGGCTGGCGCGCTGCCATTGCGCACGCTGGGTGATGTGAAACCCGCCGTGATTTTGAGGGGAGAATAAGGAATCGTGGCGACGGTGGTTGAGATCGAAAATCTGCGCAAGGAATTTGGCAGCGTGCGCGCCCTTGACGGCATTTCGCTTCGCATTGACGATGGCGAATGGATCGCGATCATGGGGCCGTCTGGTTCGGGAAAAACCACGCTGATCAATATTCTCGGCGGGCTTGATTCACCCACTTCCGGCCGGGCAATTGTGGACGGCACCGACGTTGCGCGCCTCGATGAAGCTGGGTTGACGCGTTTCCGCGCCGAAAAAGTTGGCTTTGTATTCCAGCAGTTTCACCTGGTGCCGTACCTCACGGCGCTCGAGAACGTGATGCTGGCGCAATATTTTCACAGCACCACGGATGAAAAAGAGGCGCGCCAATCCCTCGAGCGGGTCGGCTTGGGTGATCGCGCCGAACATCTCCCCTTGCAGCTGTCCGGCGGCGAACAGCAGCGGGTGGCGGTCGCGCGCGCGCTGATCAATCACCCCAGGCTGATTCTGGCGGACGAGCCCACCGGCAATCTCGACGAAGTGAACGAACAAATCGTGCTCAATCTTCTCCGCGAGTTGCATCAAGAAGGTCACACGATCTTGATGGTCACGCACGCCCCATCCATCGGACGCCTCGCCGACCGGAGAATAGAGCTCGCCCATGGACGCCTCGCGCAGATTAGCGCGACGAGCCTAAAGCCCGAGCCGGTGTGAAAACATCATTGGCGACGGATATGGCACACTAGTTGTTGGAAACCGAACCACGATTCATGACAGGCTAAATTCAGAATGCCAATACAACAGGATGTTCGTAAGAAACCGATCAGCATCAAGGTGCATGTCTCCACCGGTGAGGGTGTCGAAATCACCTGGGCGGACATGCACACCAGCCGCTATGATTTTCCTTATTTGCGAGATCATTGCCCCTGCGCGCTGTGCAACGACGAGCGCACGAAGAAGTCGAAGGCGGGAGCAGCGTCGGCGGTCCTGCCGATGTATAAGCCGCGCGCCACAGCCAAGAGCGCGAACGCGGTGGGGAACTATGCGATTCAGATTCAATTTTCAGATAGCCACGCCACTGGTATTTTTAGCTTCGAGCATTTACGCGAAATCTGTCCCTGCGAGGTGTGCGCTCGCGAGTTCCGCTCAGCCATCGAGGAAAAGACCTAGGGCTTGCCAAGCAAACCAAGCAGGGTCGAGAGATAAGGCTTGGTGGCCCAGTTACCCCGGGGCAAGAACCCTTCTACCGAGGCTTCCTTTTTAGCTAGGTTTCAACGTATAGTTCATTCCCGCATCTCAAGAGCGTATGGTTTCCGATTCCACCGGTCCCACATTCACGCCAGGTCGCATCCGTCCTGTAGCGAAAGTCCTGGTGGCCACCACGGCCATGCTGGCTTTCATTTCGTTCTGGCGCGCCGCGGCGATCGTCCTTAACGACCTAGCTTCCTCGGCTTACTACGCCGGCGGCGAGGCCGAGCAGTTCATTGGGAAGACGGCGCCGTGGTTCATCCTCGGGATCATGCTGTTTTCCTACGCCGTCCGCGCAATTTACGTGGAAAGCTGCAGCATGTTCGTGCGCGGCGGCGTGTATCGCGTCGTAAAAGAGGCCTTGGGCGGCACTCTCGCCAAGTTTTCCGTTTCAGCGCTGATGTTTGACTACGTTCTCACCGGTCCGATCAGCGGCGTTTCGGCTGGGCAGTATCTGGTGGGAGTGATCAACGAGCTCTTCCATCACGCCGGCATGGCGCTTCAACTGAACGTGAACGGCACGGCCGCCACGGTAGCCATCGCCATCACGCTCTATTTCTGGTGGGAAAATATCAAAGGCGTTCCGGAATCCAGCGGCAAAGCTCTGCGCATCATGGAATTGACCACCGTCATGGTGGTGATTCTGATCAGCTGGTGCGTGTACACCTTGTGGGTGCGAGCGGGCTGGCATTTGCCACCTCTGCCAACTCCGCAGAATATGAAGCTGGACAAGGGCTCGCTTGGCTGGTTGGACCGCTACCACTGGGCGCACACCATCACGCTGATCATTATCTTTGTTGGCTTGGGACATTCTGTGCTGGCCATGAGCGGCGAAGAATCGCTCGCGCAGGTTTATCGCGAAATCGAGCATCCCAAGCTGAGGAACCTAAAAAAAGCCGGGCTGGTGATTTTCATCTACAGCCTGGTGTTTACCTCGCTGGTCTCCTTCTTCGCGGTGATGATCATTCCTGATAACGTGCGCGGGAACTTCACCGAGAACCTGATCGGTGGACTCGCGATGCATCTGGTTGGGAGTTTTCGGGTGCGCTTGGCGTTCCACGTCTTTGTCGTCGTGGTCGGGACGCTGATTCTGGCCGGAGCCGTCAATACCGCGATTGTCGGGTCCAATGGTGTGCTGAACCGCGTGTCCGAAGACGGAGTCCTCACCGATTGGTTTCGCCACCCGCATCGCCGGTTTGGAACCACCGACCGCATCATTAATCTCGTGGTCTTGTTTCAGATCATCACCATCATCGCGAGCCGTGGCGACGTTACATTTCTCGGAAACTTGTACGCCTTCGGCGTGATCTGGAGCTTTTCGATGAAGGGTATCGCGGTGCTGGTGCTGCGTTACACGCACCCTCAAGACCGCGAGTATCGAGTCCCGCTCAACCCCGTCATTTTCGGCAAAGAGATTCCGGTTGGCCTGGGGCTGATCACTCTGGTGCTTTTCGCGATCGCAGTGATCAACTTGTTTACGAAGCCCTCAGCGACCATTGCCGGCATCACGTTCACGATTTTGCTTTTCAGCGTGTTTGAGATCTCCGAGCATCGCATGAAGGTGCGTGCTGCGGGCGCGGCGCATGTGGAGCTCGATCAATTTAATCTCGCGCCAGAAGCCGAGCTGACTCCTACCAGCGTAGGCGTCGCCCCCGGGAATATTCTCGTTCCAGTGAGCACGTATTACGCTTTGTACCATCTCGAGGCTGCCTTGCGGCGGGTACGTGAAAAGGAAGCAGAAATCGTTGTGTTGCACGTGCGCATGCTGCGTCGCGCAGCTTCCGGCGAGTACGATCTCGCTCCGGACCAACTTTTCAGCACCATCGAGCAGTTGCTCTTCACCAAAGTGCTGTCGCTCGCGGAAAAAGAGGGCAAGCCCGTGCGGTTGGCTGTAGCAGCAGCGAATGATTTGTGGGAAGGCATCTTGCGCACCGCAATGAATCTGCAATCGAGCACTATTGTAGCCGGGAGTTCAGCAAAGATGCCCGTTACAGAGCAGGCCCGCGAAATCGGACTGGCTTGGGAGCGCATGCCCGAACCACGCCCTCGCGTCGCACTTGAAATTTTCACTCCTTCCGGCAAGGAACAGATTTTCTATCTCGGCCCGCACGCGCCTCGCCTCACCCCGACGGAAATTGATCTGCTCCATAGAGTGTGGTTGGAACTCAGCGACAAGCTGCCGGGGGAGGAAGTGCATCACCACGACGTCGTGCACTTCGCGCTCACGGAAGTCGAACGCGAAATGGCGCAAGGTGAAGTGGATGCCGTGGTCGAGCGGTTGCGCCAACACTTGCACGATATTCAGGGTCGCCGCCAGATGGCAGGCGACGATACCAAGAGGTTGCCGGGAAACTGAGCGCCGGCTCCGCGACTAGGGGCGCGTCCTAGATCAAGCGATTAAGCGCGTATTTCGGACGTGCAGTTCGGACAACGCGTCGCCTTCAGGGGAATCGTCGAAGCGCAGTAGGGACATTCTTTGGTGCTGGGCGCAGCAGCGGGCGCAGGCTTGTTCCAGCGGTTGACCATCCGAACCAGCAGGAAAACCGCAAACGCAACAATCAGGAAATCCACAATGTTGTTCAGGAAAATCCCGTAATTGAGCGTCGCTGCGCCGGCCGTTTTGGCTTCCGCCAGCGACGAATACGACTTTCCCGACAGGTTCAAAAAGAGGCTGGAGAAATCGACCTTGCCGAGTATGAGTCCGATCGGCGGCATGATGATGTCCGAAACCAGGGACGTAACGATCTTCCCGAACGCCGCGCCGATGATAAAACCGACGGCCAGGTCCAGGACGTTTCCCTTCATCGCAAACTCTTTGAACTCTTTCAGCATGGCGGTTCTCCTCGAGTGTTGCGAATTGGCAGGCGACACGGCCGCGCGTCGTTTCAGTGACGTCCCACGCTGCTGCGCGGGAGAGTATCCGGAAGGCCCGCCGCTGGCAAGGGCAAACACAAAGGTGGCGAGACCCTCTGCCGTTATTTAGTTGTCAAGTTGCCGCGGAATGAAAAAACCGCTCCGAGCAGGCCGCGCAGAACCAGAACCGACCCAGCCACGCTCAGTAGTAGCGGCGCGTAGCGCACGGATAAGAACGGAATGGCGAGGACGGCAATTCCTACCAGCGCCAGTGAACTGGCCCGAATCCTGGCTTCAAGGCGGGGCGTCTTCGCCTCTGGCCGCAGGCCCGCGCGGGCTCCCCAATAGACAAAAACGACTCCCAGAGCGACTAAGGCCACCGGGCGGGCAGGCAATCCTATTCGTCCAGATATGGAAAGCAGAATCAAGAGTGCACCGAGGAGCAAGACAATGAATTCGCTGAGGAGCTTGAAAAGATTCTGAGGAATTGCCATGTTCGCCCACCGTTCACCGCGTTCCGCCATTATCCCGCAGGCCGCTCGGTCCCGCAAACGGGGTGCAAATTGCCGCTTGCGCGAGCGCAACCAGCGAAGCTACTGTTCGCGTTCGGAATGGTACAATAGAGAATTGGGTCTGTATCGCCGCGCGGCTTTCAGTCATCCAATACCTGGGAGAGAAATTCAGTGCACAAGGTGATTATCATCGGCAGCGGGTGTGCGGGATTGACGGCGGCTATATACGCCGCGCGGGCGGATTTGAATCCTCTAGTGCTCGACGGTTACGAGCCTGGGGGGCAACTCGCATTGACCACGCTGGTCGAAAATTTCCCGGGCTTTCCCGAAGGCATCCTCGGGCCGGAATTGATCGAAAATTCGCGCAAGCAGGCGCAGCGGTTCGGCACAGAATTCCGCTCGGGCGCGGTCACGTCGGTGGATCTGAGCAACCGGCCATTCAAGATTGTCGCTGGAAAGGAAACCTACGAGTCCGAGACGCTGATTATAGCGGCTGGAGCTTCAGCACGAATGCTGGGCATCGAATCGGAACGGCATCTTTTGGGCCATGGCGTTTCCACCTGTGCCACCTGCGACGGCTTCTTTTTTCGCGGCAAGGAAATCATGGTTGTCGGTGGCGGAGATACCGCTATGGAAGAAGCCACGTTCCTCACGAAATTTGCGAGCAAGGTGACGCTCCTTCATCGTCGGAACGAATTTCGCGCCACCAAGATCATGCTGGATCGCGCGCATGCCAACGAGAAAATTGAATTTCTCACCCCGTACGTTGTCGAGGAAGTCCATGACATGGACAAGAAATCGGTGGAGAAAGTGCGAGTCCTCAACGTGGAAACAAATCAGACCAAAGAAATCGAAGTGGCGGGCGTTTTCGTCGCCATCGGGCACGATCCCAACACGAAAATGTTCAA
>Ga0208603_1000002_pt1 | contig 40048 bp, 31 predicted proteins | sample MicForSoSWNC24_M_FD_188001 | JGI IMG/M metagenome (GOLD analysis project Ga0208603, IMG submission 188001) | Forest soil microbial communities from Harvard Forest Long Term Ecological Research site in Petersham, Massachusetts, USA - MetaG HF008... | ecosystem: Environmental > Terrestrial > Soil... | reverse complement strand
GAAAATGCGCTGTCAGCACGAACTCTGAGGGCCCGCCCGTGATCGGGACCCGCATGACTTGGACTGGTGCCGATTGGTCGTTCGGTTTGGTCGAGAAGGCGTAGACAACCCAAACCCCATCAGGCGTTACCTTAGGGCTTGCGACATCCTCTGGCCTTGTCACAAGCGGTTCCGCGGTATCCTCGTTCAGCGACTGCTTGAAAATGCCCATCTGGCCGTTACGATTCGACAGGACTATCACCCCCTTGCTGTCCGGCGTCCAATCCGATGGAATGTCCCAACTTTCCGTCAGAGTAAGGTGGCGTGTTCCCGAGACGCGAGTCCCGTTCGGCGCGACGTCAGTCACATAAACCGAGATGTACATCATCCATTTGGTAAAAATCAACTTCTTGCCGTCCGCGGTCACGCTTGTGCTTCCCATGCAGCCCCCACCACCCCAGTTCGTCAGTCGCGTAGGTTTGTTATCTAGAGTACCGGTTCGTTCGTCCAGCCGCATCGTCCAGTAGTTGCAGCTGTTACCTACGGCGTCGGCTTCACGCAATGCGTATAGGAACCGGCCGTCGGGCAAAATGGCGAGTTCATTCATTTTCTTCATATCGGAGGGAGAAAGTATCGCGGTTACAGGGCCCCCCTTTAGTCCGCGGGTGACGAGGGTATCCCCGGACTTATCGGTCGAAATGTACGCGACTCGCTGCCCATGGGGGAGCCATGAGAGACCGAAAATCGCGCCGTTTTCATCGGATTCATAAAGCTTCTGCGCGTTTTCACCATCGACCCCCATCAACCAGATTTCGCGGTCGCCGAACGAGCCCTTGTTCGTTGAAAATGCGATGGTCGATCCGTCCGGTGAAATCGCAGAAGCCGCGGCATTATCGCGAAGCTTACGCGGAGCTCCGCCCAGAACCGAAACCATCCAGATACTGGCGGTGTGCGACGACCAATCATTCGGATTTTCGCTAGCTGGATGTGCATTGACCAGAAACCTGGTGCTGTCCGGGAACCATGGGCAAATCTCCCAGTTCACTTTGGCTCCCTTGAGTGCCTCCGGTTCAGGAACGACCTGGGTTTCCCTGGTTTCAAGCAACCTGATGTGGATGCCCTTCCCATCAATGTATGTCAGATATTTTCCGTCAGGCGAAATGGCGCCACCCTTAACGGCATTTTCAGCGGAATTGAAAGTGAGTTGCCGAAGTTTGATTTCTCGCGGAGCCGACGGCTGACGCCTCGTAAACCAGTACACGCCACTGCCTATGAGAGAAAGCACCAATATCCCCGCCAGGATCCCTAGCCAACGCCCATGCACTTTGGGAACGGCGGCCTTAACTGCGGGTGCGGCAGAGCCAGAGCCATCAGCAAGCTGCGACAAGGCCTGCAAGCCACGCCCTGATTCCGTGTCCCGCTTCTGCCGTTGCAGGTCGGTGCGAATGTCCGAAGCATGCTGGTATCGTAGATTACGGTCCTTTTCCAAGCACTTGTTAATTATTTCTTCAATTTTGCCGGGTAGATCGGGATTTAGACGGTTGGCTGAAACGGGGACGCGACTGAGGATGGACTCGAAAATCACCGCCGACGTTTCGCCTCGGAATGGCAACTGGCCGGTCGCCATCTCGTAGAGCACTATTCCAAGTGAAAATAGATCAGTTCGTGCGTCCAGTTCCTTGGCGCGAGCCTGTTCGGGCGACATGTAGGCGACGGTGCCCAAAGTACTGCCAGGACTCGAGAGGTGGTCCGGGTCTATCTCCTGCGTGGCTAACGTCTCTGCGTCGGCTGCTGCGCCTTTTGCGGGATTTACCTTCGCAAGGCCAAAATCCAGAATCTTAGCGTGGCCGCGCTCAGTGACAAAAATGTTTGCGGGCTTGATGTCCCTGTGGACGATACCCCTCGAGTGGGCAGCATCCAACGCGTCGGCGATCTCGATGGCAACTTGGAGCAGCTGTTCCAGTTCCATTGGCCGACCCGAGATGGTGTGTTTCAGGGTCTTGCCTTCGAGAAATTCCATGGCGATGAACGCTCGCCCGTTTTCCTCGCCGATATCGTGGATAGTGCAGATGTTCGGATGGTTGAGTGCCGATGCAGCCTTGGCTTCGCGGCGAAAGCGCACCACTGCCTGCCGGTCGTGCGCCACTTCGTCGGGCAGGAATTTGATTGCCACAAAACGGTCCAGCCGCGTGTCCTGGGCCTTATAGACCACGCCCATCCCGCCCCCGCCAAGTTTCTCGATGATGCGGTAGTGGGAGACAGTCTGGCCGATGAGCGCGCCGGTCTCCGCCATAGTGCCGCCATCTTAGCACCAGCCACCCCTTCGGGGTGGTTGTATGACCCTGAAACTTAACACTCGAGATCGCGCGGCTGTCGCAGTTGAGTATTCCTACGTCAGATGTTTCTTTCGCTTTGGACAAGTCATATTTATCGAGATGCTGGCTCCGAGGGTTTGGTCAAATCCTTCCAGCATATTGAACCCACTCCGCAAGGGAAAATTGAGATCTACTTTACCCCCAATGTGAACTATCCGTCTGTAAGCGCAATTGAGGTCCTCCCCGAATAGAAGGCCTGCCAGAAAGGACCCTGTCCAGATACGTTGCGGTGCTGATCAGCGCCAGATGCTTGAATGCTCGTGGGAAATACCCGAGATGTTGACAAAATCCCAACCTATCGGATGGATGAGCGGCCCGAGGAGGTCGCATCGCTGGCCCTTTTTTTTGTTTCGAGGAGGCTGCATTCATCACTGGCGTGGATTATCCTTTGGACGGCGGTTTCCTGCATCTGCATGGATGACACATGGACCTGAAACTCAGAGACAAGGTTGTCGTGGTGACTGGCGGCGCCAAAGGAATCGGCGAAGCCATCGTGCGGGGCAGTGCCGCGGAAGGCGCGATTCCGGTAATCATTGACCGCGATGCGGAAGCGGCTGCGCGCCTGCAAACCGCTTTGCTTAGCGGCGGCGCCCAAAGCGAGGTAATTGTCGCGGAGATTTCCGCGCCAGAAGCATGCGCCAAGGCGGTGGACCAAACGCTTGGAAAATTTGGCCGTATCGACGCGCTGGTGAACAACGCCGGAGTCAACGACAAAGTGGGTCTCGAGCACGGCAGCCCCGAAAACTTTGTCGTATCACTTTCGCGCAATCTGATTCATTTCTACGCCTTCGCGCACTACGCGTTGCCTGCGCTTAAGAAAACGCGCGGTTCGATCGTCAACATCAGCTCGAAAACGGCTGTCACTGGGCAAGGCGGAAGTTCAGGATACGTGGGGTCAAAGGCCGCCATTCTGGGGCTCACGCGCGAATGGGCTGCGGAGTTGCTTCCTTATGGCATTCGCGTGAATGCAATGATTCCAGCCGAAGTGAACACACCCCTATACAAGCAATGGCTGTCCACATTTCCCGACCCGGAGAAAAAGCTTGCGGAGATTGTGTCGAAGATACCGTTGGGGAGGCGTATGACTACTCCTGAAGAGATTGCTGCGATGGTCCTGTTTTTAATTTCGGAGCAAGCGAGCCACATCACCGCCCAGCATGTTTTCGTTGACGCCGGATACACGCATTTGGATCGCGCGCTCACATAGCCTGTGATAAAGATCGACTACAGCCTTTGCCCGGAACGCGCCCGCGCGAAAAATGGCTATTGATGGGCAAAATTTTTGAACTGAAGCCTTAGACTCAAATGTCTGAATTCAATGACCAATTTCTTTGTGGACGGTCTCGTCCCGTTGTGCTAAATCCCGTGGCGCTCTTGGCTTCTGCTTCAGAGATTGGACCATCCGCAGTCTCGTGTAGAAAACAATTTCGTTGCGCTACTGCAGTCCAGGAAGCTGACTCGCTAAAATTGCTGACCGGCAAAGAGGGTAAACGCATACTCAAGGTCCAACAAAGGTCTTCCGCGCAGGCGCGAGCAATCCGCAATTAGCAGAGCGCCGCAACGCGGTGCTAATCTCTTGGACGTTTAACTCGCTAACAGTTTTGGGTTTGCAGCGAGATTGCTATGTTAATTGCGCGGCTGTTCGGCGCCCGCGAGGACGGGCACAAGACCGACGATGACCATAATCATTGCCGCACTCACCGGAACAAGGCTTGTACATCTTTCCATCGTTGACCTGGTTATCGTCGTTTTCTATTTCGCCCTCGTTCTTGCGATCGGTTTTTATTTGAAGGGCCGCGCGAACACCGGCGAGGATTTCTTTCTGGCCGGCCGCGAAATGACGGCGTGGATCGCCGGCCTGAGCTTCCTGTCCGCGAATTTGGGCGCGCTCGAACTGATGGGCTGGGCGGCCGCCTCCTATCAGTACGGGATTCTGGCCACGCATTGGTATTGGATCGGCGCCATTCCGGCCATGCTGTTTCTCGGCCTGGTGATGATGCCGTTCTATTACATTTCCAAGACGCACTCCGTTCCGGGTTATTTGAAGCTGCGATTCGGCGAATCCAGCCGCGCGCTTTCGGCAATTTCGTTCGCGTTCATGACCGTGCTGATGAGCGGCATCAACATGTACGCGATGGCGCTGGTGATGAAGGTCGTCCTGGGCTGGGACATCAATTTCAGCATCTGGGTCTCATCGATCACCGTCGCCGTGTACGTTACGCTCGGCGGGCTGCGTTCTGCGATTTTCAACGAAGTGCTGCAATTCATCCTGATTTGGGCCGGCGCGCTGCTGATTCCGATTCTCGGATTAATCGAAGCGGGCGGCTGGAAAGCGCTGCAACTCAAAGTCGCGCAGAATGCTTCGGTCGAATACACACATTTGTGGTCCACGCTGGGGTCGTTCAGGGACAACCCCATGGGCATTCACTGGACCGGCATCGTTTTCGGTCTAGGCTTTGTGATTTCATTTGCGTACTGGACTACCGATTTTCTCGTCGTGCAGCGCGTGCTGGCCGCGAAAGATTTGCGCGCGGCAAAGATGGCTCCGGTTATTGGTGCAGCGTTCAAAATGTTCGTTCCGTTCATCGTGATTCTTCCTGGTCTGTTGGGTCTTGCTGTGCTGCCATGGAAGCTGACTGGCGAAGCAACGGCAGTCGCAACCGGCGGCCACAGTTACAACGAAGTTCTCCCGCTGATGTTGGCGCGCTATTGCGGTCCTGGTCTCTTGGGGCTGGGAGTCACTGCGCTCATCGCGGGCTTCATGTCCGGCATGGCGGGCAACGTGAGTGCGTTTTCGACGGTGTGGACCTACGACATTTATGCCGCCCTGTTCAGGAAAAAGGCCAGCGATGCGCATTACGTTTCGATGGGACGCTGGTCCACGGTGATCGGAGTTCTCATCAGTATCGGCACCGCGTATTTGGTGATGCAATTTCTCAGCATCATGGATTACGTCCAAGCGCTCTTCAGTTTTTTCGTGGCGCCCCTGTTCGGCACGGTGATCCTCGGCATGTTGTGGAAACGAGCCTCACCGGCCGGTGGATTTTGGGGCTTGCTGGCGGGCACAGCTTCGTCCATCGGAATGTGGGCATGGGTGAAGGTTGATCCATCGGCGTTGGGTTATGTGGCGCTTTCCAGCGACGCACGCGACATGGCGGAGAACATGTACCGCGGACTTTGGTCGTGGATTATCTGTGTCGTGGTCACGGTTGCAGTCAGTATGCTGACAAAGCCGAAACCTGAGAGCGAACTGAAAGGCCTTGTGTATGGCGCGACCGACATTCCCTCCGAGGCGCAGGTTCCGCTTTACGAACGGCCTGCGTTTTGGGCCGCCGTCGTGGCGATTGTTTTCGCAGTGCTGAATATTATTTTCTGGTGAGGCTGATGCGACCTGACGAACCCATTTCGATTTGGTTCTTCATAGGAATTTCGCTGCTTTTTAATGGCGTGCTGATTTTTGGCGCAGGTCTGTATCAACTTGTCCACCCGCCGGCCGTCAAAGTAATCCTCTTCGATTTGCACGCCGGGGTTTGGTGGGGCGGCCTTCTCTCGGCTCTTGGACTGATTTACTGCATTCGATACGCTCCTCCGCGCGGGTGAGCATTGCAGCGATTTCCAGCCTGGTCCGAGGACCATCTCGCGTATTGATTCGGCGCTCGGCTTCACGAAGGTGCGTAGTAAAGTAATACGCCGCAAGCTGGCGAGGCGGTTGAGGAAAATCAGGCGTGAAAGGACGTTGATGGCGATTCTGGTTACGGGCGGAGCGGGATATATCGGCAGCGTTACTGTGGAACTTTTGCGAACGGAGGGCGAAGAAGTTGTCGTACTCGATGATCTGGCGCGCGGTCACCGTGAGGCGGTCGCTGCGGACATTGCGTTCTATCACGGAAACGTGGGAGACCGCGCCTTGCTGGCGCGTATTGCGCGCGAGCACAAACTGGAGTCATGTATCCATTTCGCCGCACTGGCATACGTCGGAGAGTCCGTTCAAAGCCCGGCCAAGTATTTCGAAAATAATGTCGGGCAGGGCATCACTCTCATGGGCTCGTTGGTAGAGGCAGGAGTGCGTCGCGTGGTGTTTTCATCCACTTGTGCCACGTACGGAGAATCGGATCAAGAAACAATTTCGGAGCGCACCGCGCAGTGGCCCGTGAATCCATATGGCTGGTCCAAACTGATCTTGGAACGGCTGCTGGCTTCTTACGATGGCGCGTACGGTCTGAAATTTGTTTCCTTGCGCTACTTCAATGCCGCCGGCGCGACGGAAAGATACGGAGAACATCACGAGCCGGAATCGCACTTGATTCCGAATGTTTTGTCGGCCGCGCAAGGAGACACACCGGAAGTGCCGGTGTTTGGCAAGAACTATCCCACGCCGGACGGCACCGCGATTCGCGATTACGTTCACGTAGCGGATCTGGCCGACGCGCATATTCGCGCGCTTGGGCATCTGCGCCGCGGTGGGGAATCGGATTTTCTAAATCTCGGAACGGGGCACGGTTATTCTGTTCTGGAGGTCGTCGAAAGCGCACGGCAGGTCACCGGGCGCGACATTCGCATTCGCTTCGAGCCACCTCGCCCGGGCGATCCGCCGCGCCTGGTTGCTGACCCCACGAAAGCGAAGGCCGCTCTCGGCTGGACGCCCGGCAAGTCCGACTTGCGTACCATTATTGCGTCGGCGTGGCAGTGGCGGCAAAAACATCCGCATGGTTATGTCTCGTAGCGATCAGGAAGCCTGAGTTCATGGCGAAGAAGCTTTTGGGAATAGACGTCGGCACCGGCGGAACGCGCGCGGTGCTATTGGACGAGGCCGGATGCGCACTGAATTCGGCCACCGCGGAACACGCTCCGATGCATTCCCCGCAAATTGGCTGGGCCGAACAGGATCCTCACGATTGGTGGCAGGCCGGCTGCCTTGCTGTCAGAGCGTGCCTTGAAAAAAGCGGGACATCTCCGAGCGAGATCGCTGCGGTCGGTCTCACCGGGCAAATGCATGGTCTGGTGCTGCTCGACGCGGCGGGTGAGGTTTTGCGCTCTTCGATCATCTGGTGCGACCAGCGCACCGGCAAGCAATGCGAGCAAATCACTGAGCGCATCGGCGCCGAGCGCCTGATCGAACTGACCGCGAATCCGGCGCTGACCAATTTTACGCTGCCGAAAATATGGTGGGTACAGCAGCACGAGCCCGAAATTTGGTCGCGCGCTCGCACGATTCTGCTGCCGAAGGATTATTTCCGGTTCCGGCTTACGGGCGCTCGTGCGATAGATGTCGCCGAAGCATCCGGCACTCTTTTCTTCGATGTTGCGCAACGCAAATGGTCGAAGGCCATGCTGGAAGCTTCCAGCATCAATGAAAGCTTGCTTCCGGCGCTCTATGAATCTCCCGAAATCAGCGGCACCATTTCAAAGGAAGGTGCAGCGGCGACAGGACTGCTAGCCGGAACTCCGGTCGTCGCCGGTGCAGGGGACCAGGCCGCGGGCGCGGTGGGAATGGGAATCGTGCGGCCCGGCGCGGTGAGCGCGACGATTGGTACCTCGGGAGTTGTGTTTGCGGCGACTAGCCGTCCGGTTCTCGATCCCCGCGGCCGCATCCACACGTTCTGCCACGCGATGCCGGAACGATGGCACGTGATGGGCGTCACGCAGGCGGCCGGACTTTCGTTGCGATGGTTTCGCGATGAATTTGGTACGCGAAACGGCGGCACGAGCGCGCGCCCGCACGAAGACCCGTACCAACGATTGACTGCCGAAGCCGCTAAGGCGCCGCCGGGCGCGGATGGATTACTCTGGGCCCCTTACTTGATGGGCGAGCGAACTCCCTATCTTGACCCATGCGCTCGCGGCGCGCTTGTCGGAATCACCGCACAACACCATCGCGGGCATGTGGTGCGCGCGATTCTTGAGGGTGTGGCCTTCAGTCTTCGCGATTCATTTGAGATTTTCCGTGAATTGAAAATTCCCGCGCAGTCCGTCCGGCTTGGTGGGGGCGGCGCGCGCAGCGAGTTGTGGCGGCAAATTCAGGCGGATATTTACGGCATGAGCGTCGAGATTGTCGAAGCGGAGGAAGGTCCCGCGTACGGCGCGGCGCTACTTGCCGGAGTGGGGTCGGGGGCGTGGCCGTCGGTCGAGGAGGCGTGTGATAAGGCGGTGCGCGTCGCGCAGCGTATTTCGCCGGATGCCGCCAGCGCGAGGCACCTAAATCTTCGCTATGCTGTGTACCGTCAGATGTATCCGGCGCTGCGCGGTATTTTTCACGAGTCGCAAAATTCCTGACGCGGCATTCGCTGGCGCCGGAGTATTGAATACCAAGGAGCACGATGGTTACCGACAAGTTTCAACCGAAGTCCGAGCATAAATTTTCTTTCGGCTTGTGGACCGTGGGCAATCCCGGGCGGGATCCTTTCGGCGAACCGGTCCGCCCGATTCTTCCACCGGTGGAATTGGCTCAACTGTTGGGCGAAGTTGGCGCGTGGGGCGTCAACTTTCACGACAATGATTTGGTGCCGATCGATGCGACTCCTGCCGAACGCGACCGGATTGTGCGTGATTTCAAGAGAGCTTTGTCCTTGCTCGGCCTCCGCGTTCCTATGGCGACCGTCAACCTCTTCACCAACCCGGTTTTTCGCGACGGCGCTTTCACCGCCAACGATTCCGCGGTGCGCGCCTACGCCGTGCAAAAGACGATGCGCGCGATGGATCTGGGCGCGGAATTCGGCGCTAGGATTTTCGTGCTCTGGGGAGGACGCGAAGGCGTCGAAACCGATGCTTGCCGGCGTCCTGACGAGGCTATCAAGCGGCTGCGCGAGGCCGTGAACTATCTTTGCGAATATTCTGCTGCTCAGAAATACAACTATCTCTTCGCGCTCGAAGCCAAGCCCAATGAGCCGCGCGGTGACATTTATTTTTCGACGACCGGAGCCTATCTGGGATTCATCGCCACGCTCGATCATCCGGAAATGGTCGGCGTAAATCCGGAAGTAGCGCACGAGACCATGTCCGGATTGAATTTCCTGCATGCTGTCGCGCAGGCCTGGGAATCGGGGAAGCTCTTTCACATTGATTTGAACGACCAGGTAGTAGGCCGTTACGACCAGGATTTTCGATTCGGTTCCACGAACCCGAAGCTGGCGTTCTTTCTAGTCCGTTTCCTCGAGGATTCCGGCTACGACGGCCCTCGGCATTTCGACGCGCATGCGTACCGTACCGAAAACTACGACGGCGTGAAAGATTTTGCGCGCGGTTGCATGCGCACCTATCTCATCCTCAAAGAACAGGCTGCGCGATTCAACGCCGATCGCGAAATCCAGGCCATCTTGAAGGAAATAAGCGAGGGCGATAAGAATGTTCCGACCGTTGGCACGTATTCGAAGAAGGGCGCCAAGGAACTGCTCGCCTACTCATTCGATCGCGCTGCACTCGCGTCCAAAAAGCTACCGTATGAACGGCTCGACCAATTGACGATGGAAATTCTTTTCGGCGTCCGCTGATTGAAGGGTCCGTGCTTGGTGGCGAACCAATATCAGGTCGTCTTCAGCCCGTTCGGAACGAGCGGCATAGAACGCAAGCGCACGCCGCTCGCGTCGAATATCCCATTCCCGATAGCGGGGGCGAGTCCTTCGATCGGCGATTCGCCGGCGCCCGCCGAAGGAAGGTCTTTGCGATCCAGCAAGACCGCTTCAATCGGTGGAATATCGCTGAATCGCGGCAAGCGATACTTCGAAAAACGCCCATTCAGAATTTGGCCATTTTCGAAGTCGATCGCCTCGAAGAGCGCACCGCCTAAGCCCATGATGTTCGCCCCTACCACTTGATTGCGGAGACCATCAGGATTGACGATCGCGCCACATTCAAACGCGGCGACGATGCGCGTTACTTTCACATCGCCTGACGCGTGATCCACGGACACTTCGGCGCATGTTGCGATATACCCACCCTTATCAAATCCTCCTGCGATCCCGAAGCCTTGTCCCGGTGCAGCTTTTGCGCGGCCCCACTCGAATTTCTGCGCGGCAGCCTTAAAAACGGCTTTCAACCGCTCGTCTTTCAGATTGTGCAGTCGAAATTCAAGCGGGTCCCTGCCGGCCATGTGTGCAAGTTCGTCCATGTGTGACTCGCGCGCGAAGTGATTCGCCGTAGCCGCAAGTCCGCGATAGGATCCCTGTCGCAAAGGCGAGCGCGACGGATGAAATTCGATCTTCTGATTCGCAATGTCATAGTAAGTGCGAATCCCGGCGGTGCCGGAATTGTAGTTGTGATACTCCCATGCCGTCACCGTGCCATCAGCGCTCATGCCGCTGGTGATTTCGATCACCCCCGCGGGGCGAAAGTAAGCCCAAGTAAATTCTTCTTCGCGGGTCCACGTGACTTTCACTGGGCGTTTCGCCGCACGCGCCAGCCGCGCGGCCTCGATCGCCGTCTCGCCCGTATGTTTTCCTCCGTAGCCCGAGCCCATATCCGGCATCAGCACGCGAACCTGATCCTCCGAAATGTGGAAAGCACTCGCTAGCTCGGTGCGTACGCCGAAGGGGCGTTGCGTGCCGGTCCACACCGTCAAGCGATCGCCGTTCCACTGAGCCAAAGCTGCGCGCGGCTCGAGCGGGCAGTGCGCGATGTAAGCCACGGTGTAAGTTTGCTGCAGGCGATGGTCGGCGGACTTCATTGCCGTCTCGATGGATCCGCTGTGATAAGGCATCGGATCCCCGTGGTCGCCCTCGGCGTCACGCGGGACTGCGTTCTTTTTCAGATACTCGAACAGTTCTTTGTTCGAAGGCTGCGGATCGGATTTCCACTCGGCGCGAATTGCGGCGGCAGCGGTTCGCGCGGCTGTGGCGCTCGGCGCCGCCACCCCAATGAAATTTCCATCATGGACCACCGTCACGCCTGGAATTCGCTCCGCCGCGTGAGTGTCTACGGAAACCAGCGTTGCATTGAACGCGCTCGGCCGCACGACTTTGCCGTAGAGCATGTCTGGAATTTTTTGGTCGCTGGGATATTGATGTTTTCCCGTTACGAAGTCGCGCCCATCCACTTTGGGCAGTGATTTCCCGGCCACGGTCCATTCGGTCGCGGGCGCCAAGGGATCTTCCGCTGGCAGTGTTTCCGTCAGTTGCTGTCCCTTCACTAGCGCCGCGTATTCCACCGATTTCCTCGTAGCCTTGTCCGTGACTCGCCCGTCGGCGGCCACCAACTGTGTTCGATCCACTTGCCACTGAGCAGCCGCTAGATTGATGAAAACGTCGCAAGCCGCTGCTGCTGCGCGTCGGAGCTGCAAATTCATCACCGGCGTTGAGAGGCTGCCGAACGTGCCGCGGTCGTAAGGCGTCAATTGCGTATCGCCCATCACCATCTGAATCTTGTCAACCGCGACGTGCAGTTCTTCCGCCACGGCTTGGGTCAATGATGTGCGAATGTTTTGCCCCACCTCCACCTTGCCGGTAAATACAGTCACTGAGCCATCCTCGCCGACGTGCAGCCACGCGCTGATTTCTTGGGGCGGAGCTTCGCCGGAATGACGCCGCCCGCCACCGGACTCCTGGGCTCCACTGGCGGCCTTTGCTGCGCAGAGAATCAAAACACCGGCACCGAGATACTTGAAAAATTCGCGCCGGTCGGTCTCGAAGCGATAAGGTGGGGCCTCTCGGAGTTCGTATCGTTCCAGTTCGACTGGGATTTCGAAATTCGGTTTCGCGGTCATTGGCCCGCTCCCTTCTGCATCTTGGAGGCTTTCTGAATCGCTGCCACGATGCGCGGATGCGTTCCGCAGCGGCAGACGTTGCCTTCCATGAAATGCGATATCTCGCTCTCGGAAGGGCTGGCATTTTCGTTCAGCAGCGAGGCGGCGGACATAATCATCCCGGACGTGCAATACGCGCACTGCATCGCAGCCTCGTCGAGAAACGCCTGCTGCAGGGGATGCAGCCGCTCTCCGATCGCCAGTCCCTCTATTGTTGTTATATTCTTATCGCCAACAGTCCCCATGCGAGTGATGCACGAGCGCCGCGCCGTCCCGTCAATCAGCACGGTACACGCGCCGCATTGCCCCTCGCCGCAACCGTACTTGCTTCCCGTGAGGCCCAATTGGTCTCGCAACACAAAGAGCAAGCTCTCTTGCGAATCGGCGCTGATACTTCGACTCGTTCCGTTTACATTCAATTGAGTGATGGTCGCCATCCGAACACCTCGTTACCGGAGTGAAAGAATCGGTTTCGGTCGCGCTGAAGAATTACAGCTTACCTCACCGCAAACATTCATGTCCATTTGCGCATATTTTGAGATGCCCGGAGAGCGAGTCGCGCTGTGCCATTGCCACACGCCGCGCCAAGTGAACCCGGTTCGCAACTCGCGCACACGCTTACATCCCGATTCTTGCTTTCTGAATCCTAATAACCGTAAGATAAAGGAGAAGTCGCTGCGGAAAGCGTTATCACTGTTTCGGAACTTCGCGTTGTTTTGCGCCTGTGCATGAAAATTGACCTACAACATGAGGGCCCGATTGGGCAAAGAGCATCTGATCGCCGGCTTTGCCTGAAAGTAGGCGTACTTCTTTTGCTGGTTGCCATCGCGGGGTTTTCAACGCTCGCAAAAAATAGTCAATACCTTTCGAAGTCTAATCCAGCTCACTACATCAGCATCTCCAGCAAGATGAAGGTAACCGCGTCGCCGGCGGTGGTTGACCAGGCGCCGCTCCGCCACGAGGCTCGATTTGTTGCGCCGCAACCGCAAGTTCGCTTGCACCGGGTGGAGCGCGAAGAATTTCCTCCACTGCCTTCGATTGCCGTCACTGTTTCTCTGCAACATCGGTCTCCCCCGGTTTTTCTCGCGTAACGAATTGCTCGTCTTTTTAATCTAAAATTCCAGCCGTAAGCTTTTGGTTCGGGCCCATTTTTCGATTTGTCCAGGGACGCGATCCTGGACAGGAGCCTCCATGAATACGGAACCATTGCCCTCCGCGTGCCTCGAAGAATTGCGCACGCTAAGCAGTTGCGTCGTGGCCAGCGCCATCGAGACTTTCGGAGTACGCCTCCGCAATAAAGGCTTCACCGATTCCCGGTTGCATTGCATTTTTAAGGAAATTCCGCCGACTGTGGGCTATGCGGCCACGGCCCGCATCCGTAGCGCCGATCCCCCAATGGAGAGCCACAGCTACTACGACCGTGGGGAATGGTGGAATTCTTTGCTGAAAATTCCGTCGCCACGGGTGGTGGTGATTGAAGACCTCGATAAATCTCCCGGCCTTGGTGCATTTGTCGGAGAAGTGCATGCGAATATTTTGCGCGCACTGGGGTGCGTCGCCTTCGTGACCAATGGCGCCGTGCGCGACCTTCCGGAAGTCCATCAAACCGGCTTTCAGTTGTTTGCGGGCAACGTGTCCGTTTCCCATGCGTACAGTCACGTATTCGATTTTGGCCACACTGTCGAAATCGCGGGGCTAGCCGTGAGCCCGGGCGATCTGATCCACGGAGATCTCCACGGAGTGCAAACCGTCCCGCTCGGGATTGCGGAACGCGTCCCCGCCAAAGCGCAGCAAATTCTGCAACAAAGAAAAGAGCTCATCGCGTGTTGCCAGTCCAATGACTTCTCGCTGCAAAACCTTCACCGCATGGTTCAGGAGTTGAAATCGTGATCCGCAAACCAGCCACTGCTCTTTCATTCTTCGCACTTGCTCTTCTGGGGGGTCTTTTCACCGGCTGCGGCAGCTCGCACAACACCGCTGCCGAAGACGCCGCCAAGGCGCCACGTGCAGCCGTGGTGAAGGTGCAGCGCCGCAACCTCGCCGATACTCTGGAGATCGCTTCGGAATTCCTGCCCTTTCAAGAGGTGGACGTCTACGCCAAGGTTTCCGGATATATCCAGAAACTTTACGTGGATTGGGGCACGCACGTAAAACAAGGCCAGCTTCTCGCGGTGCTGGAAATTCCGGAGCTGCAACAACAACTGCAACAAGACGAAGCCTCCGTTCGCCGCAGCGAGCAAGATGTCGCACGCGCGCGCGAGGAACAAAGCCGCGCCGAATCTGCTTACAGCGTCGCGCATGTCACCTACACGCGCTTGGCCGACGTGCAAAAATCGCGGCCGGAACTTGTCGCCCAGCAGGAAATAGACGTCGCGCAAGGCAAGGATTTGGAAGCGAGCGCGGGCGTGTCGTCGGCCAAAGATGCTTTCGCTGCCGCGGAGCAAGCTCTGCTCGCATCGCGAGCTGCGCTCGATAAAGACAAAGCGATGTTTGCGTATTCACGCATGTCAGCGCCCTTCGATGCTGTAGTAACCCAAATTTACGCGTACACCGGCGCGCTGCTTCCGGCCGGCACCTCCGGGACCAAGGGCGACTCCGCTCTTTGTCACCTATCACAAAATAATCTCCTTCGCCTCGTCATTCCTGTTCCCGAACGGGCCGTGCCGGATATTCACGACGGTCAGGATCTCGAAGTGGATGTGTCGGCGCTTAAGAAAAAATTCGCCGGAAAGATTGTGCGGTTTTCGGACCAGATCGATCCCGCTACGCGCACCATGCACACGGAGGTGAACGTGCCCAACGCGAACTACGAACTGGTGCCCGGAATGTATGCGGCCGTGAAAATCCCGCTGCACTCCGCGCCCAACGTGCTCGCCGTTCCGGTGCAAACGATCTCATTCACAGGAGCTGGACAGGGGGCTGTGCTGGTGGTGAACCCCACCAACCATCTTGAGAGACGCGAAGTGAAGGTGGGCCTGCAGACGCCAACCGACGCCGAAATTCTCTCCGGCCTCAACGAAAACGAGACCGTCGTCTTCGGCGAACAGAATCAATTCAAAGAAGGCCAATTAGTCTCGCCGAAACTTGTCGAAGTACCCGCCGAAACCCCGGGAACGGAGTAACCCGCAAATGCCAACATTCGCCATTCGCCATCCTTACTTCATCATTGTCGTTTGCCTTTTCGTTTGCGTCCTCGGCATCACCAGCCTCGCGCAAATGCCCGTGGACATGTTTCCTCCCATCAATATTCCCGTGGTGCTGGTCGCCACTTTCTACAACGGCATGCCGCCCGAGCAGATTGAAGCCGATATCACCGACACGTTCGAGCGTTTCTTCACCTTGGGCAGCGGCATTGACCACATGGAATCGCGCTCGCTGGCCGGCGTCAGCCTGATCAAAATTTATTTCCAACCGGGAAGCGATGCCAATGCTGACGTCACTAACATTTCCAATCTCGCCATGGCCGACCTGCGGCGATTGCCCGAAGGCACTCTGCCGCCGGTGGTGATGAAAGTGGACGCCTCCAGCCTTCCCGTTTGTTTACTAACGGTCGAAGGGCAGGGACTCAACGAAACGCAGCTGCACGACTATTTGCAATATCAAATCCGAAATCAGATCGCCGGTGTGCCCGGGGCCACCGTGCCGCCTCCCTACGGCGGGAAATATCGACAAATCATGGTGTATGTGGATCCCCTGAAATTGCAGGCGCACGAACTAAGTCCCATGGACGTGGTGCGTGCCATGGATGAATCGAACTTGATTCTTCCTGCCGGCGACGTCCGCTTAGGCCCGATGGATTACAACATTTACACCAACGCGCAGGTTCCGAACGCGGAAGCGCTGAACCAGGTGCCGCTAAAAACCGAAGGCCAAAAATCGGTTTTCATCTCCGACGTGGGCAAAGCCGTGGACGGCTCCTACCAGCAGTACAACATCGTTCGCGTCAACGGCCAGAAGTCTGTCTATGCACCGATTTTGAAACAGGGCGGTGACACGAACACGATCGTGGTCGTAAATGGAATCAGGAAGGCCATTAAGACGCTCCGAGACATTCCGGCGCAGTTGCACACCCATGTGGTGTTCGACCAGTCGGTATTCGTCAAGCAAGCGATTTCCACCGTGTTGCGCGAGGGCGGCATCGGGTTGTTCCTTACCGCTGTGATGATTCTGTTGTTCCTGGGAAGCATGCGCGCCACGGCGGCGGTTTTTCTCTCGATTCCTCTCTCCGTGATGATCACGTTTTTCGTTCTGCACTCTGCCGATAAGACCATCAACAGCATGGTCCTCAGCGGACTGGCGCTGGCTTTCTCGCGTTTGATCGATGACTCGGTGGTAGTCATCGAAAACATTTACCGCCACATCGAACTGGGCGAAGATCCAAAAATAGCCGCTGTAAAAGGCGCGAACGAAGTGGCCCTCGCCGTTCTGGCAATCATGCTGGTAGCCGTGGTGGTTTTCTTTCCGGTCACACTGCTCTTCGGTGTCAGTAAGTACCTGTTTACGGCATTGGCGCTGGGGGTTGTCCTCGCGCTTTTCGCCTCTTACTTCGATGCCGTCACGGTTGTCCCGCTCTTCTGCGCCTACTTCTTGAAGCCAGCTCACGAACATGCGGCCGGCGCGGGCACCGCCGCGCCTAAAAAGTCCTGGGGCGCCCGATTCCACGCGAATTTCAACACCAAATTCGAAAAGATGCTGAATGTTTATGAGAAATACGTAAATAAAACACTCGATCGTCCGCGCGAAGCTCTCTTTTTGTTTGGTGGAATTTTCCTCGTTACCTTACTTCTCATTCCATTCGTCGGCGTCGCGTTTTTCCCGCGTTCCGACGCCGGCCAATTTGTCATCAATGTGAAAGCGCCGACCGGATCGCGCATCGAAGTCACTAATGACTACATCAAGCAGGTGGAAGGCATCGTGCACGAAGTGGTGAAGCCGGAGGATTTGAACACGGTGGTCTCCAACATCGGCGTCATGGCCGATCTCTCCTCCTTATTCACGCCGAATTCCGGCATGCACACCGCCTTCGTGCAGGTGGGGCTCAAGGAAGAGCACAAGGTCAGCAGTTTTGTTTACATGGATGAAGTCCGCCGCCGCATCGCCATGGAGCTCCCTCAATTGCGCACCTATTTTCAGTCCGGCGGTTTGGTGGACGCCGTCCTCAATCAGGGCATGCCCGCTCCCATTGACGTCCAAGTAAGCGGCATGGATCTGAAAACGGATGATCGCGTGGCGCAAGATTTGGCGCGCGAAATCAAAGCCGCGCCGGGAGTTTCCGACGTTTACATCCCCCAGGACATGGACTATCCCGCGCTCACAGTGAACGTGAATCGCGAACGGGCTGCCGAGCTTGGCCTCAGTCCCAAGGAAGTGATCGACAACCTGATTACCGCGCTCACCTCGGATGTGATGATCGCCCCCAGCTATTGGGTGGATCCCAAGAATGGCAACAATTATTTCGTCACCGTGCAGTATCCAGAGAACCAGGTGAAATCCATCGAAGACCTGAAAGCGATGCCGCTGCGCGCACCAAACCTGAAGATGCCGACGTACCTCAATCAGGTCGCCGACGTCGTGCCCCTTCAAACGCCCACGGAAGTGGATCACTACCAATTGCAGCGCACGATTGACGTCTATGTTGCGCCCACGGGCGAAGATATCGGCGGGCCGCAGCGGGAAATCTCGCGCATCGTTGACCACACGCAGTTGCCGCCCAATACCCGGGTTGATATTCGCGGCCTGGTGCTGACGATGCAGTCCTCCTTCAAGAGTTTCGGTCTTGGACTTTTCCTCGCTGTCTTGCTGGTCTATCTCATTCTCGTCGCGCAATTTTCTTCTTTTGTCGATCCGTTTTTGATCGTACTGGCGGTCCCTACGGGAATTATCGGCGTGATCCTTACGCTCGTCCTCACCGGCACCACGCTGAACATTCAGTCGCTGATGGGCATCGTAATGCTTCAGGGCATGGTCGTCTCGAACAGCATCTTGATTGTTGATTTCGCCAATGTGCTGCGCGGTGAAGGCCACAATCTGCGCGAAGCCGTGGTCCATTCCTGCCGCATCCGCCTGCGCCCCATTTTGATGACGTCGCTTGCCACCGTCGTCGGGCTCTTGCCGATGGCTTTCAAACTGGAAACCGGCAGCGAAGCCTACGCGCCGCTCGCGCGTGTGATTATCGGCGGGCTGCTCACTTCGATCGTTCTCACCATTTTCGTCGTTCCTGCGGCCTACCTTTTGATGTACCGCCGCCGCGCGGAAGCGTCCGCGTCCCTAATTGCCGAGGAGGCTCACTAATGCGTTGCCGAATCCTGTTGACCTTCATGATTCTGTTGCTTTCGGCGGTCGCCGTTGCCGCCACGCCAGCCTCTGCGCAAATGCAGGTTGCCGCGCAGGCACCATCCTCCCAGCAAGCGCCACCGCCCGCTGCGGCGCAGAGCCTCACGTTGCAGGACGCGGAGAAGATTGCGATTCAAAATCACCCACAGATTCAAGCGGCGTCTTATCTCGCAACCGCAGCGAAGGCCCAGGTGACCGAAGCTCGCTCGGACTATTATCCGCACGCGTACGGCAGTGTTACCGGCGTGAAGGCCGAAAATAACAGCCGGGTTGCCGCCGGTGCGCTGAACAATCCGATCATCTTCAGTCGCTTCGCGGATGGCGTGACCGTCCAACAGCTCGTCACCGATTTCGGGCGCACTCACGAACTGGTGAAAAGTTCGGAGCTTCACGCCAAGGCGCAGGAGGAAAATGTCACAAGCACGCGCGCCGACGTTTTGCTGCAAGTGGACGCCGCCTATTACGGTGTACTGAAGGCACAGGCCGTGCTGCAAGTCGCTCAGGAAACAGTGAAGGATCGCCAGCTCGTTTCCGATCAAATCACCGCGCTGGAAAAAAATAAATTGAAGTCCGGTCTTGATGTCAGTTTCGCGAACGTGGACCTCGCGCAGGCGCAATTGCTGCTCGTGCAGGCGCAAAATGATCTGCAAGCTTCGTTTGCGGAACTTTCCGCCGCGCTAGGCTATTCCGATCAGCGAACATTCCAACTGGCGGAGCAGCCATTGCCGCCCGCGCCGCCAGCGGATCTTCCGACCCTGATCACGCAGGCCATGCAAAATCGCCCTGAACTTGTTAGCCGCCGGCTGGACGTGAATTCCGCGCAGAGCTATGCCACTGCCGAGCGCGATCTGTGGTTTCCGACGCTCAGTGCGGTGGGCACTGCGGGGCTCACGCCATACCGCCAGGACACTCTTGCATCGCGCTACGCGGCGGCCGGATTCAACGTGAACATTCCGATCTTCAATGGCCGACAGTTCAACGCGCTCCACGCCGAAGCCAACGCGGAAGCCAACGCCCAGCAGCAATATCTTCGTGATTTGCAGGATGCGATTGTGCGCGACGTGCGCAAGGCCTGGCTCAACGCGAACTCCGGCTACCAGCGTCTCGCGCTTACCGATCAGCTTTTGAATCAGGCGAACCAGGCGCTCAACTTAGCTCAGGCGCGCTACAAGCTCGGTTTGAGCTCGATCATCGAGTTAAGCCAGTCGCAATTGAACGAAACCCAAGCGGAAATCGCGCAGGCCAGCGCCAAATACGATTACGCAGCGCAATTGTCGGCGCTGAACTACCAAATCGGCGCGCTGCAATAGCAGAAACAGGCTGATTATCCGGAGCAGCCGCAGGAGAGCAACCCTCTTTTTGGTACCATTAATTGACCGGCTTCACCGACTCCATAAGTCCGAAAAATCCCTCCGCCAGCGTCGGATGAATGTACACCGCTCCCTTCAGCACGGTGTAAGGCGCGCCAGCCAAAATCATCGCGCCTAAAATCTGCACCAGCTCGCCACCCTCGCTACCCAGAATTGCCGCGCCCAGAATCCGATCATTCTCGCCGTCCACAATAACTTTCATCAGGCCAACGGTTTCGTCGCGTTCGATCGCCCGCGCGACATTCGCCATTGGGTAAGTTCCCATTTTGAATTTTCGCCCCGAAGTCCGCGCATCTTGTTCGGTGATCCCCACGCGCCCCAATGGGGGGTCGGTGAAAAGCGCATAGGGAAGGTAACGATGTTCGATGGTCAGGTTTTTCCCTTCGATCAAGTTGGCGTAAACGATCTGGTAATCATTGTAGGAAATATGAGTGAACGCTGGGCCGCCTTTCACGTCACCCATAGCCCAAATTCCTGCCGCGCTCGTTTCCATCCGCCCATTCACTTTAATATAGCCGCGCGGGTCGGTTGCGATGCCCGCCTTGTCGAGCCCCAGATCGTCGGTGTTCGGCTTGCGGCCGGTCGCCACTAGTAGGTGTGACCCCGAAATTGTCTTCGATCCTTCTTTTGTCTCATACGCCAGCGCAATTTCGCCGCTGCGATTTTCGACTCGCGTCGTCGTCCCACCGAGGGCCAACTCGACGCCTTCTGCTTCCAAGACCTTCTGCAGTTCCTGCGTGATATCGGGGTCCTCACGGGGCAAGATCCTTTCGCTCCTATGAATAATCGTCACGCGGCTGCCGAAGCGCCGGAACATTTGCCCGAATTCGAGCCCGATATATCCGCCACCCAGCACCAGCAAATGCTTGGGTATTTCCAACAATTCCATAACGGACGCATTGGTCAGGAAAGGAACCGAATCCATTCCAGGAATCTCCGGAATCTCCGGACGCGTGCCCGTATCAATAAAGATTTTCTCGCTTTCAAAGGTTTGGCCGCCCGCTTCCACCCGATGCGGACCCGTAAATCTGCCATGCGCGCGCACCAGCGTGATATTCGGTTTCGCGTCGATGCGCCTCTGAATCGCGTCGCGGAAACCCTGAACAACTTTGTTCTTCCGCCCCACCACGGCCGGAAGTTCCACGCTCACGTCATTGGTGTGGACGCCCCAGCGCGCGGCGTTCCGCGCGTAGTGCGCCACCTGCGCCGAGGCCACCATCGTCTTCGTCGGAGTGCAGCCCGTATTGATGCATGACCCGCCCAGCTCCGCGCGTTCGATAAACGCGACTTTCCATCCAAGGTCCGCCAGCGCATACGAGAGCGGCTTACCCGCTTGCCCTGACCCGATCACAATCGCATCGAATTTCATCTCGTTCACCCGAAGGACAGCGCCATCAGTTTACTCGCAATCGTTGCCCTTCGGCTTTGCTCCCGCGCCAGATTCAGGCGTCCCCGCCCGGTGTTGATTTTGCGGCAGCCAAGGAAACTTCGTTGAAAATTTAACGCCGCATTCAACGGCGTCGCATCTAAAATTTACCGATGGCCAGGGGATGGGAAAGCAAAGCGGTGGAAGGACAGGTCCAGGAATTTCAGTCCAAAGAAGATCGTCAAACGAAGAAGCAGCTTACTGAAGTTCAAATCGAAACGCGACGTCAGACGCAGGTGCTTCTGCTCGCCCGCGCCCGCGTTGAAAAGCAATTGCAGTCCAACCAGGATCCGCGCTATCGCGAACAGCTCACCCGCGCCTTGGCCGACCTGGACGCCCAACTGGCCACGCTATCCAGCGACGTGAAGTGAACGGCACAATTCACTCGTCTAGCCTCAAGGCTCGCTCTGCTAACATATGTTGAATTGAAGTTAGCGGAGCTTCCATGGCACTCCAATCCCACGAGGCACTGGCCGAGATTCGCGACACTCTGGTCGAAACCTACGCCTGCAACGACGCGATGAACCAGGTCATCCTTTCAAGTCTTGACCCTCGGGCGTGGCGTGCCCAGCCGCCGGGACAAAAACGTAGTGGCCGGACGATCGCGGCCATCTTCGCCCATCTGCACAATGTGCGTCTTTCGTGGCTAAAGCATTCCGCTCCGCATCTGAAATGTCCTCCGCCACTCGATCCCGACCGCTGCACCATGAAGCAGGCTGCCGCCGCGCACAGGAAAAGCGCCGCGCAGTGCTTGCGAATGTTGACCGATGCTCTCTCGGCCGATCCAAAGCGCCGCGTTGCAAAATTCTCTCGCGACGGCTATGCGCAGACATGGCCCGCCGGTGGGACCATGTTCGCCTACATGTTCTCGCACGAAGCGCATCATCGCGGCCAGATTTTGATGCTGGCCCATCAGGCCGGCTATCGCATCCTCCACGATACTCCCGGCGTCTGGCACTGGGAGAAGCTCTGGAAACAATCCGGCCTTACCACGCGCCCGCGCTGATGGGAACCTCATACAAAGCAATCACCATGAATTGCGCGAGTCTCTAAGTTATGATTTGAGTTGACAGAGCCAGGCCATGCCGCGGAACAATGCCACTTCAGAAACGGTAGAGACGCGTTGCTGCATCGCGGGCGGAGGCCCGGCCGGGATGATCGCGGGTTTTCTGCTCGCTCGCGCGGGCGTGGATGTCGTTGTGCTCGAAAAACACGCCGATTTCCTCCGCGATTTCCGCGGCGACACGATTCATCCTTCTACTCTGGAATTGATGTACGAGTTGGCAATCCTGCAAGATTTCCTGCAGCGTTCGCATCAGGAAGTTCAGCAAATCGGAGCTCAAATCGAGGACCAAGTGGTCACGATCGCCGATCTGTCTCACCTCCCCACGCATTGCAAGTTCGTAGCCCTCATGCCTCAGTGGGATTTCTTGAATTTCATGGTCGAAAAGGCAAAGGCCTATCCGACCTTTCATTTGCGAATGGAGTCCGAGGTCACCGGACTGATTGAAGAGAACGGGAACATCGTCGGCGTTCGTGCGAAGACGCCCCGTGGAGATATCGAAGTCCGGGCGCGGCTGACCATAGGAGCGGATGGGCGCCATTCCATTGTTCGTCAGAAAGCCGGGTTCAAAGTAATTGATCTTGGCGCGCCGATTGACGTGCTTTGGATGCGTGTTTCGCGGAAGGCGACTGACCCGCAAGAAACACTCGGCCGCTTCCATGCAGGCAAGATTTTGGTCACGCTCAACAGAGGTGATTATTGGCAGTGCGCGTACGTAATTCCCAAAGGGGCTTTTGAGACCGTCAAGCAAAAGGGCCTGCGGGCGTTTCGCGATGATCTTGCTACCATCGCTCCGTTCCTACGCGAACGCACAACCGAATTGAAGGATTGGAACGACGTCAAATTGTTGTCCGTTGCGGTGGATCGTTTGCAGCAGTGGTGGCGCACTGGGCTTCTGTGCATCGGAGACTCGGCCCACGCGATGTCGCCCGTCGGGGGTGTCGGCATTAATCTTGCGATTCAGGACGCAGTGGCCGCTGCGAATCTACTGGCGAATCCACTCGTACGGGATGTTGTGACAGACCAACTACTCGCGAAGGTTCAAGAGCGCCGTGAATTTCCGACGCGCATGACGCAGCGCATCCAGATTTTTGCTCACCAGCGGTTTCTCAGTCCGGCCCTGGCACACCAAGCGCCCTCTCGAGAGCTGCCGCTGGCATTGAAGCTATTGCGACAATTTCCCGTATTGCGTCGCATTCCCGCCCGCGCGATCGGACTTGGGTTTCGGCCCGAGCATGTGCACACGGCGCGAGCGGCTAATCTCGCGGCCGTCCCGGATCAGGGTCCTCGATGAATACCACGCCCACGCCGTTTTGATTTTTCTCGCGGCCCAGTTCGAAGTGCACCACCGTCCCGCGTAGAGACAGCATGCTTGATCGCGTCGGATCTCCGGACGCCTCAATGACGACGCGCACCTCCGACTGCAATCGCGGCCGGCTGCTCACGGCCAGGTAGGCGCCCTGCAAACTCAAATCGCGCACCGTGGCTTTCTCTTCAAATGGCTTTCCGTCTTCGGTCTGCCCGCTGATCGTGGCCGCAAAATGCAGCCGCCGCCGCAATCCCATCCGCGTTTCGCGTATGGCCACCTTCACCCCGCGCTCACTTAACGTGATGGACATGCCTTCGGTCGCTGCCCACGTGGCGGGAAATTCTTGCCGTGCCGCCGAGAGGAATCCGTCCACGGTCTTGTCCGAGGAATCAGGATCGTGGTGAAACAAGATGAGATTGCGTACTTTTGCCTCGCGCGCAATCTTCACGCCTTCGAGCCAGCTTGAATGGCCCCAGCCCTTCCGGTCCGACGCCAGCTGTTCGGGCGAATATTGCGCGTCATAAACCAACACATCAGCATGGTGCGCCAGATGCCGCAGGTTTTGGTCGCATTCTGGAACGCCCGGTTCATTGTCCGTCGCGTAGACAATCGAGCCGCCGGTAGTGTCAATTCTGTACGCAAGACAGCCTTGCGGATGGTTCAGGGAGCAAGTGGAAATCCGCGTTCCATTCACTTCCCATTTTTCGCCGTCGCTCACCTCACGGAATTCGCGAGCGGCAGTCATCATGGTTACGTCCACAGGGAAGTAAGGAGTCGCCAATTGCGCTGCAAACACCTGTTCCAGGCTATTGGGTCCCAGGAATTTCGATTGAAAACTGTAAAATTGAAACCGGTTCTGCGATTCGAAAAACGGGTGAAAAAACGGAATTCCTTGAATGTGGTCCCAGTGGTAATGGGTTACAAGGATGTGCGCCTCGATCCCCATCCCGCGTTGCGCCTCGGTCAGGGAATTACCCAGCGTTCGCAGTCCCGTCCCGCAATCGAGAATGAATTTTGTTCCGTCCGGTGCGGTTAATTCCAAACAAGGTGTATTACCGCCGTAGCGCCATGTGTCGCGCTCGAGCGTCGGCGTAGAGCCGCGCACTCCCCAGAACACCAGTTTGGCAACTTGCTGCGTCATCGCCGGGCGAAGCGTGACGTTTCCCGCCGCCCGCGCTCCCTCTGAGAGTTGAAGGCCACGAAACTGTGTCATGGTAGGCGGGTGCGGCAAGGTAAGTCAATTGTGTTTCCCGCCGCGTGTTCGTTCCCGCGCGAAATCCGCGAAGGGCAAATCGCCGCTAACCTGTTGCCACGCCCTCGTGAATCCTCGCTGTCCGTGCAAGCGAATCACGGTTAAAATCCAACTGATGCACGACCATTCGCAGGGCACCTCCCAACATGCCCATGCTGGCCAAGACCACGCTCACGGCCACAGCCACGGACTCGGCGGACACTCGCACGTGTCTCTTCCAGCCGAAGGCATGACCGTCGCGCTGGGGGTAGCCGTTGTCGCCACGTTTGCGCTGGTCGCTGTCGAGATCATCGCCGGCTACGCAGGCCGTTCAATCGCTCTCGTCAGCGACGGAGTTCACAACCTCACCGACGTGCCCACGTTAGTGCTTTCGTGGCTTGCGATGCGCTGGGCCATGAAGCCTCCGACGCCGGAAAAAACGTACGGCTATCATCGCGCGGGAATCCTCGCGGCATTTGTCAACGCCGTACTCCTATCCCTTGTTTCGCTCGGACTACTGTATGAATCCGTCATGCGCTTGCGGAATCCAGTTGAGGTGAAGACAAGCCTGATGCTCTGGGTGTCGGTTTTCGCCCTGATCATCAATGGTGGAATTACGCTCGCGGTTCACAGCGGCCGCCGCGACCTGAATGTACGCAGCGTCTGGATTCACAATCTAGGCGACGCGCTTTCGAACGTGGCAATCGTGCTTGGCGCGCTCGCGATTCGATACACGGGCGCGGCCTGGGTGGATCCGCTCATTGGCCTGGCCATCGGCGGGATGGTTCTGTGGTCGGGGATAGGGATTTTGCGCGAAAGCTCGCACATCCTGCTGGAAGGTCTGCCTCGCGACATCGAACTTGAAGCAGTCGCACGCGCGCTACTTCGCGTCGAAGGCATCCAGGAAGTTCACGACATTCATATTTGGACGCTCGGTACCGACCTCAACGCACTCTCCTGTCACATCCGCATCCCCGACATGCACATGGAAGAAAGCGAAAAAGTTCTGACGCAAGTGCGCGAGGTCCTAGGCCGCGAATTTCAAATCAGTCACAGCACGATCCAATTCGAACGCGCAGGGCTCCCCGCCCATGCCGGCCTTTACATGCCCGAACCAATGCAACGCACGGAAGACTAAAGATTTTACTCCCGATTTTTGGTTGCAATTTGCGACGGAGAGTAATGCTTAAAGCGGCAGCTGCAAAGGCGTCCCGCGCTCCTGGTTCAGGCGTTCTGTGGAATTGCTGTCGATATCACGCACCGCCACGGTGCGGCGTCCGCCATCGGGCGTAATGTAGATAATTTTATCTTGCGCGCGCGTGAAAGCCAGCGCATCCACCTGCGTTCCGTCGCGCATTACCAAGGTGAACGATCCGACGTCGGGCAGCGGAGCAGCTTCCTGCGGTTCCGGTGCTGGGGCGGAATTCACGTCGGCGCGAGCGTCGCGCTGTTCCTCGTCGGGCGGCTGTTGCTGTGGGTCATCCGCCTGCTGCCCCTCGATGCTTTCTTGACCGTCCGCGCCTTCCGGCTGGCCCTCGGCGTCGTCAACCAGCCCAGGGCCAGCATACCAATAGCCGCCGCCTGTCAGGAAATAGAAACCGGGATTCGTCCCTTTTGGTTGGTGCGGGTGGTGATGATGATTACCTGCTCCAACGCCGCGACTATGCGGCTCTCGAATACCCATGGTTGGGCTTCCCGGCATGCCCGAGGCGCGATACGGCGTCTGCACTCCGTATGCACTAAACGGATTGGCAGCATGAGGCCGCGCAACGGATGGGCCATTGGCCACAGGAACCGAGGACACGCTACGGATGTTTCCAGCATGAGGTGCGACACCAGCAAAAGACATGCCGCCGGAGGGAGCAGCAGCCCGGCCGCCTCCACCCATACCTCCCCGTTGCGCTTGAACGCCCGCGGGAACCGCCAGCAGCGCGACTGCGAACAGCCCGGCTAGCAATTTGGGTCTCATGGCCTCTCCCTGCCCCACACCTATCAGACGCCCCAAAACACTCTGCGGTTGCTGCTACTTTACACCCGTTTACAAGCGCATACCGTAGACTCGCAAATGAAACCGCGAAACTAATCTTCCGTCCCACGAACGCCTCCGCGAACTATTCCGTCTTAAGCGGTGTCTAAGCAGAGTGGTATATCCCGCACATTCGGTGTTCTGTGGCCAATCGCCGCAAGCCGCCCGGAAATTTGACCTTTGCTTTTCCCTGTCCCCGGGATGTGCTATAAACGTCCGTCCGAAGGACTACTAGAAATGGGACAGCCGGAAGCCGCTTTTCCATCAGCGCAGTTAGCAGAGCCGAACGCGATCGGTCGCGCCGTTCAGCCGGACCCGGCACAGGCTTCACAGTATTGCCCGCGATGTTCGGCTCGACTGGAGCCGTTGAAGTGCAAGATGATCTGCACGTCTTGCGGGTATTACATGTCCTGCTCGGATTTTTACTGACGAGAAAGCTCGCCGCCGCAGGGCAGTGGCTTCTCAGGTACTCTAATTCCAAATATCGTTTCGAATTTTCCAGGAGGCGCGAACGTGGCACTGAGAATGGTTGATAACGAAGTGAACGGCGTAACCGTGCTCGAAATCGAAGGGCGCATCGTGCTGGGCGAAGAGAGCAACGCGTTCCGCGAGAAGGTGAAGAGCCTGCTAGCGGCGGGCAAGAAAAAGATTGTGCTGAATCTCGCGCAAGTCGGCTACATAGACAGCGCCGGACTCGGAACGCTGGTGGCCACCTTCCACAGCGCCCGCTCGCAAGGCGCCGTCCTGAAGCTCGCCAACCTCGGTTCGAAATTCAAGGAAGTGCTGCAGGTCACGAAGCTCATGACCGTGTTCGACACTTACGACAGCGAGACGGCGGCGATCCAAAGCTTCGCAAAGAGCGCGTCGTAATTCTGGCGGCGACTCTGCTTTTTTGATCGGGAATGTGGGGCGGGTCTATGACCCGCTCTGCTCGCCTGCTGCGGAAGTCACCACGCGGAACCCTCCATCGCTTTCTACGTGCCGCTCCGTGCGTCTGCTTGGCCTTCGACGCGTCCTTCCACTTTGTAAATGGCAATCCCGCTCAACAATTTAGGGTAAAAGTCCGTGGATTTTTGTGGCAGCACGTCGCCACCCAGCGCGATAACGGCGACTTGTTGCACGCGCACTGGGTTCAGCAAGCACGCGAGCTGCGCCTCGCCGCGATCGACAGCCGCGAGGGCGGCTTCCATTTCGCGCTCGTAGCCTACATTTTTCTCTGCCGTTACTGCTTCCGCGCTGATCTCCAACCCTTTCTCGATAATCAGCCGGTGTAACAACACAACATCCAAGCCGCGCTGCGCCTCGGACACATCCGGCAGCATGGCTTCCAGGTCGGCATCGCGCCGCAACAAGAACAAGTAGAAAGCCCCACCGCCGGGATAAATTCCAATCGCGCGCCGGCCGTGGTTCACGCTCTCCAGGTCTTTGCGAAATTCTGCGAAGGCGGTGCCGCGCTCTTCGGGATTTTGAAACGGGTAGGAATACCAATCGAAAGCTTGGGCGACGCCTTGGCGAAACTTGTCGAAATCGAAATCTCCGACGTTGCGGATCAGACGATGGGTCGGCAGGATGGTGAGGCCCTTCGAATGTGTGTTGATGAAGGTCATCATAGCGAATTCGGCCGCGGCGTACGGGTCGTTCACACCTTCGCGGACGCGAGATTCGTTGCGGTAGTTCAAGGCGGTCTCGTAGCGGTGATGGCCGTCGGCGATGATCAATTTCTTATCGGCCATGGCGCTTTGAATTCTGCGGATGTTGGCAACGTCCGTGACGGGCCAGAGCCGGTGAGTCACTCCGTATTCGTCGCGCATTTCATTGGGCGCGGGCTGCTTCGCGATTTCTTCCAGCAAATTGTCAACGCGCCGTGCGGGATCGTCGTACAGCATGAAAAGCTGGCCCGTTTGCGCGTGCGTGCTGCGCAGCAGCTCGATGCGGTCGGCCTTCGGCGCGGAAAGCGTGCGCTCGTGGCGGAAAACCACGTGTGCGTCGTAATCCTCCAGGCGCCCCAGCGCGATAAATCCGATGCGCACCTTGCGCGTGTGCGTCCCGGGGACGAAATATTCTTGAGAATAGACGTAAATGGCCGGCGCCGCGTCTTGCACCAGGACTTTCTCGGCGATCCATTCCTTGATTCTATTTCCGGCGCGCGTGTAGACGTTATTTTCGGGTGTGTCTCCCGCGCTCGTACGCCCTTTTTCGATTACGATCAGGTTGTAGGGGCTTGCGGCGTAGTACTGCTCCTGCATCGCGGGGGTAATCTTGTCGTAAGGCTGGGTGAGGGCTTTTTCCAGCGGGACGCGGTTGGTGTCGTAACGGAAGGCGCGAAAAGGTTGAATTTCAGCCATGTGGGCCTCGGGTGGCAGTTGGCGCAAAATGAGAAACCGCCATTGTAGCAGAGAGAGAGACCCATAATTCGTTGATTGCTGGCAGTTGAAAGGTGACAGTCGAAAGTTGAAAGGCGGGCGGACCACCATGGAGAGGCACGGTGGTTGAAAGTTGGCGATTGAAGCGGGTGGGCGTGCCGCAGAATGCCGCGTGACACTTCTTGTTACATATTATGCTCAGGCTTCTTCGATGTGTTGAACGTGGATCTCGCTATTGGCGGCGTCCAGCGTGCCAATCACTTTCACCTGCTTGCCTTCGAATCCGGCGACTGCTTTCCGATCCACATCCAAGTGGTACCAGACTTTTTTGCGTTCGTCTCTCAGAACGAATCGATCGCCGTTCATCCAGATGGTTCCAGTGAAGACTTTTGTATCGGCCTTGTCATTTTGCTGAGCTTGGATCGTTGACTGCTGCGTCGGAGCGGCGATAGCGTGTTGTGAGTCCAAATTTGCCAGCGGAGTAACGGCTCCGCAGACGACGGTCATCATTGCGACATTCAGAAAAACACTGGTTCGGTTCATGCGTCACCTCAAATCATGACTCGGGCTGGATGCACGATTGCAAGGCTCAACTGGCCAAACACACAATAGCGGCTTGGAGCATGCGTGTCGGTGCAGCTGTTGCGGGGCCGAATGGCGTTCAGGGGCCGCAAGGCGCACTTCACTCTCCGTTGGCGACGCGGAGCGATTACTCTAGTCAATTCAATTGGTTGGAGCCTGTCCGGCGGTTGAATTCTTGGTCTGGCGGCAAGAATTTGCCGGGTATTTTGTTCAGCGATAAGGGCAAAATATTCCGCCGGCAGTACTGGAACGTGGAGTACTCAAGAAATGAATGCTGTGGCGCTTGCTGCATGGATTGCAATTTGGCGAAAGGTGGAAAGACGAAGAGTGCGGCGGTCTGCGAACCGCCCTTACACGAGCGAAGAGGGCGGGCTGTTGCCGTTCTGGTTGCGACGTTGGGTGACATTGACGCAGGTGCCCGCATAAAATGAATTGTTGCTGTTGTTGATACGAGATTTCGCGAGGAGTTCGGGTGCGGATGTCCACTAATCGCAAGCAGTTTGCGGGTGTGCGCGTGCTGATTTTCGATTTGGACGGCACTTTGATTGATTCCAAGCTCGATCTGGCGCACTCGGTGAATGCGATGCTGGCGCACATGGGGCGCGAGGCGCATGTTCACCAGACGATTTTCAGCTTCATTGGCGATGGGGCGGCGATGCTGGTGCGCAGGGCGCTGGGTGAAGGCGCGAGCGAAACGGAAGTCGCGAAGGGGCTGGATTATTTTCTGAGCTACTATCGCGCACACATGTTGGATAACACCGTCGCGTATCCGGGCGTACGCGAAACGCTGGCCGAATTGGCGGGACCTTCGATTGGCCATGCGACGGGTCTGGCGCGGTCGATGGCGGTGCTCACGAATAAGCCTGTCGTTTTCAGCCGCGCGATACTGGATGGATTGCGGCTGGGGCAGTATTTTCGATTTGTGTATGGCGGGAATAGTTTCGAGCGCAAGAAGCCCGATCCGATGGGCGTGGAAGTTTTGTTGCGCGATCTGCAGTCCGCGCCGCGCGAGGCGATGATAATCGGAGATTCCGACGTGGACATCAAGACGGCGCGCAATGCGGGGATTTTTGCTTGCGGAGTGAGCTATGGGTTTGGGCTCGAGAGTTTGCGCGCACATCCGCCCGACCTGATGCTTGATAACCTCGCGGAGCTTCCGGCGCACTTGGACGGCCACGGCCGCAACGAGTGAAGGCGGTCCGAAGACCGCCGCTTCGAAATCTCTGCCGCCGAGGTGTGCCCATCGAATCGCGCCGCAGATTCGCGAAGTTGGCATTCGCTATCCTGGTGCTCCTGACGGCTGGAAGTTTTCTGCCTGGCAATCCCCTGACACCTTCCATTTCCAACGTTCCGCAGCCTGCGCAGCCAACGATGCCTTTTCGTGTGGGCGAAATCTTGAACTATCGTCTGGAGTGGGCTGCGTTCTCGAATGCTGCTTCGGTGCAGACTGTCGTTGCCGAACGGCGGAATCTTTTTGGCTGGCAGACCTGGCATTTTCGCGCTTCGCTGCACTCACAAGCGCCTTTGCGCACACTTTTCGAAGTGGATGACCAATTCGATTCGTATACCGACGCCGTGACTCTCGAAAGCCGTCAATATGAAATGTATTTGAACGAAATGGGGAAGAAGCAGGACGAAGTGCTGCATCTCATTGCGGTTGGGCAATCGCCCCGGGGGAACGTTGCGCCGGTGATGGTGCAGCCCGGGACTCGGGATCCCTTAGGCGCTTTTTATGTTTTGCGCGAGACGGATTGGAAGCGCACGCCGGAAGTGCGAGTTCCTTTGTACGACGGTAGCGATCTGTATGAGATGCGCGCGCATCTGGAGGTTTCCATGGAAACAGTGGCGATTACGAATGGAAATTTTCAGGCGACCAAGATTGCGATTCATCTTTTCATGCATGGCAAGGAAGTGCCGGAGACGAATTTTTCCGTCTGGCTGGCACGCGACGCCGCGCGGACGCCTGTTTTGATTCTCGCGGAAATGCCATACGGCAATGTGCGGGCGGAATTGACGGCGATGCCTAAATGATTTGGGCAAGCGAACGGGCCGGAGGGCGATGGAACTTCAGCGGCTACAGCCGCCCGAATCTACCAACCTCATGTCGTGGCTAAAGCCACGACCCACCAAAGACTGCCCATCAACGGACACCGCGTTCAACCGAAGCAAGGGCCGGCGAGACACCCGCGTACCAAGGCACGGCTGAAAAACAAGACACGGAAAGATTCTCGAGCGTTCAATCAAGCAGGACTAAAACGCAGGTTAGTCTTCTGGAACGACCCAGTCGTCGGGAGGGAAGTCGATTTGCCAGAAGCTGGGCGAAGGTTTTACGAACTCGATGCCCATCTGGGCTTTGCCAGCCTGTTCGCTTCCGACGTACACAACGCGGCATTCGCGCGTACTTTGTGTGGCTTTATTGGCGACGGTAATTTCCTGGGCGGCGGCCACGCGAGCTGCGAGGGAAATCAGCGCGCCATGCGCGTTGACCACGAGAGTGCGCGTTTCCTCGTCAAACTCGTGATTCGCGGTCGTTTTGCCCTTCACTGTGATCGGCACGCTGAGCAGGACACGCATGCTGCGGCGCCGGCCGGGATCGGTGATGAGCTTTTGTGCTTCTTTCTGCGGAGCTGTCGGTGCGCTCATGAGGCTACCATAGCGCCCCCCTTCGTACTGGGCAATGGGACTATCTTCCTATTCACCGTATTCGGTAACTAGCACGAGAGAACGGGCTTCGCTGGCCGTCGGTACAGGCGAAAGTGCAGACACTGAGTGGCTAGTGTGTTGCCAACGGCGGGATTCTAGCAGTGCACTACTTTTCCGTCGTGCTGCGGCACCTTGCGCGTCGCGTTGCGCGTGTCCACGACCAGTTTTGCGTGGCGTACGATTGCATCGTAATCGTAGTTGGTGTGATCGGTCGCTATCAAAACGCAGTCGTAACTCGCCAGACGGTCTGGCGTCAGGTCCACTGATTTCATGTGTGAGAAATCGTAGTGGCGCATCTTGTGCAGGTGCGGGAAATAGGGATCGTTGTAATCGAGGTTTGCTCCGCGCGCGGTTAGGAGTTCGAGCAATTTCAGCGATGGGGATTCGCGCAAGTCGTCCACGTCTTTCTTGTAGGCCACGCCCAGAAGCAAAATCTTTGAGCCTTTCACGCTCTTTTGGTGGTTATTGAGCGCGGTCACGAGCGCTTCGACTACGTTGTAGGGCATGGCCGTATTGATCTCGCCCGCCAGTTCGATGAAGCGCGTGGCGAAATCGTATTCGCGCGCCTTCCACGAGAGATAGTAGGGATCGACGGGGATGCAATGTCCGCCGAGGCCGGGACCGGGGTAAAAGGGCATGAAGCCGAATGGTTTGGTGGCCGCGCTATCGATCACTTCCCAGATGTCCAGGTCCATGCGCAGGGAAAGCTGCTTGAGTTCGTTCACCAGCGCGATGTTGACGCAGCGGAAAATATTTTCCAGCAGCTTCACCATTTCAGCCGCGCGCGTAGAACTGACCGGCACTACTTTCGAGACGATCTGCGCGTAAAGCGCGGCTGCGGCGCGGCCGCTGGGCGGATTGATTCCTCCGACGACCTTGGGGATCTGCGCGAGGCCGTATTGTTTGTTGCCGGGATCTTCACGTTCGGGCGAAAACGCGAGATAAAAATCTGTAGGCGCGTTTTCCGCAGCGCCACCCTTTGCGAGCGGGCAGCGCAAGCCGCCCTTTTCGAGAATGGGGAGCACGAGTTCCTCGGTGGTGCCGGGATAGGTCGTGCTTTCGAGAACGATGAGCTGATTGCGTTGCAAGTTGGGAGCGATCGCTTTCGCGGTGTTTTCGACGTAGCTCAAATCCGGTTCGCGGCGCTCGTCAAGAGGCGTCGGCACACAAATCAGCACTGCATCCATTTCGCGCAGGCGCGCGAAATCGGTGGTGGCGTCAAAGCGTTTGGCCTGCACGTGGCGCTGGATCTTCTCCGCCGGAATGTGCTGGATGTAGGACTGCCCGGCGTTCAGCTTTTTGATTTTTTCCTGGTCTAGATCGAAACCGGTAACGCGCTGGCCGACGTCCGCAAAACGCAACGCGAGTGGCAGGCCGACGTAACCGCAGCCGATGATTCCAATTTTGATGTCTTTCGATGCGAAAAATTCCGGTTTGCGGTCTACGGCCATTTGGCTCCCTTGTCCTGCGAATCAACGCAGGCATACCCAGAGTGACATGCCCTTGTGATTTGATACGAAAAATCACTATAACAAGAATCCTACTCCGCACAAGAGTGTCGTTGGTGGGTGGTTGCGGGCCCTTACATGACGGAATACCGGACGCCCAGACAGCGAGACAACCAGGAACCAGGAAACGCAGGAGTGCACCGTTGAAAATTGCGCCAAGGCCGGTCAACGATCACACCGCTTTACCGAGCCACCCCACCGACGCGGCAAACATATCCAAGCACTCGCAAAATGACTCAACCGGCACGCCTCAGACATTAAGACTTCGAATGACGCGACGGCCCGCGCATCTCGCCCGGGACCCGGAGTACTAGGCGACCTCAGGAACCAGTCGCCGTTTATCGTTGCACTTAGCACTTGACCCATTTTGGGAAACGGGACGCACATTTGGACTGTGGATTGCTCCGCCAAAGGTGTAGGATTTTTCTGGCCAGAACGCTGTTGTTTCAGTTAGCGAGGCGCGATGAAGGTCAACAAACACATCAATTCCTGGTCTGCCCTTGTACTAGCGCTCACCCTGGTGACTGGATGCACGCGTGACCCAAAGGTTCTAAAGCAAAAGCACTTCGACAGGGGCCACGCATACTTTGAGCAAGGCAAATACCGCGAAGCGGGCATCGAATTTCAAAATGCCCTTCAATTTGACTCCAAATTTTCGCAAGCGCACTACGAACTCGCGCAAGCGTACCTGAAGCAGAACGACTGGGGTCACGCGTATCAGGAACTGATGCGCACTGTGGAGATTAGTCCTGAGAATCTTAAAGCTCAATTGGATTTGGCAAATTTGCTGCTTGCAGCCGGAAAGGTGGCCGAGGCACGAGACCGCGCTCAAACCGTACTGAAGGCTGAGCCACAAAACGCTGAAGCTCAAGCCATTCTCTCCAGTGCCGATGCCTCGCAAGGAAACCTCCCGAAAGCGCTAAATGAAGCGCAGCAAGCCATCCATATGGACCCGAGCCGTTCGCAATCGTTCTTGCTACTCGCTGCGATCCAGGAAAAATCGAAAGATCTGGCGAGCGCGGAGCAAAGTTATCTAAAAGCCATCTCTCTCGACCCGAAATCCATGTCGGCTCTACTGGCACTGGGGAATTTCTATCAGCGCCAGCAACGCTGGTCCGACGCCGAAAAGCAGTATCAAGCCGCGATTGCCCTGGATCCGAAAGACGCGCCGCCACGCGCCACACTGGCCGCGCTGTACTTGAACGAAGGCAAGAAAGATGCCGCGGAAAAAGTTCTGCAAGACGCGAAGACAGCGCTAGCCGACAATCCGGCGGGCTATCGCATGCTCGCCGAATTTTACCTGGCCCAGCATGATTGGGATAAAGCCTCGGCCGAACTCGCTTCGCTCTATTCCGATCATCCCAAGGATGCCGTCGCTGGCAGGATGTACGCGGAGCTCTTGTTGCAGCAAAATCGCGTGGATGACGGCGCAAAGATTGCTGATGAACTTTTGAAGACCAACCCATCTGATCCCGGGGCGATGACGCTTCATGGTCAGATTTTGGTGCGCCAAGGCAAGGCGTCGGATGCTGTTCCGGTGCTCGAGCAAGTTGTAAAGAATTACCCGGACAATGGCCCGGCTCACTATCAACTGGGCGTCGCTTACGCCGCGAACCAAAATCTCGGCCAAGCCGAATCGGAATGGCGGCAGGCTGCCAAACTCCAGCCAACCATGATCGAACCACTGCGCGCTCTCGCTTCGATTGCCATCCATCGAGGGGATCAACCGATGCTTGAGGAGGTCGGTGGAAAACTCATGATGGTCGAGCCTCGAGCACCCGACGGTTACATATTTCACGCTCAGGCGCTATTGATGAAGAAAGATGAGGCCGGTGCCGAAGCCGACGTGAAGAGAGCGATCGCCGTGGCTCCCGATAATTCGGTCGGATACGCGCGCATGGGCGATCTGCGCACGACCCAGAAGAAGTATGACGAGGCCGAGAAACTTTACTCCGAGGCGCTGCAACGAAATCCCTCTGCCATGGACGCCCTCAACGGCCTCGTAAATATCGCATTGGAGCAAAAACAGCCGGCCAAAGCCCTGCAGATTGTGCAACATCAGATTTCCCTGGTGCCCAACCGAAGCAACTTTTATGTTCTTCTTGGTCAAGTCGAGCTTCGCAATCAGGACTCGGCCAAGGCGGAAGAAGCGTTTCAAAAAGCTGTGGATCTCGACAAAAACAACAGCAACGCATTTCTGTTTCTATCCAGTGTGCAAGTTTCTCGTGGCTCGGTGGACCAAGCTATCACCAGCTATCGAACAGCACTCCAGTCCAATCCGCGCGATGTTCGAATCTACGTTGCTCTGGGAAGCCTGCTTGAAACTCGCAATCAATGGCAGGAGGCCGAGGACCTTTACCAAAAGGCTCTCCAGATTCAACCGGATTACGCTCTGGCTGCCAACAATCTGTCGTACTTGATGCTCGAGCATGGCGGTAATGTGAACGTGGCAGTTACACTCGCCCAAACCGCACGCAAAGGCATGCCTGATTCGCCCAACTCCGCCGACACGCTGGGCTGGGCTTACTACCAGCAAGGGGTCTACAACGCATCGATTGACCTTTTTCAAGAAGCCATCAAGGCAAATCCAGACAATCCGACTTATCACTACCATCTCGGCATGGCCTATCAAAAGAGTAACAACTTCGCGATGGCCAAGAAACAGCTTGAGTACACTTTGCAAATCAGTCCGAACTACAGCCAAGCTGGCGAGATCAAAAAAATTCTGGCGGAGAACGGTCCGCAAAAAAACTAGCCCGCCTCGCCCAGAAATGACGGTCTGCGCCAGTCCGCGCCTCGCGAAGCAGGCTGGCCCTGTCGATGTCGGCGCCGCCCGGCAGTTCTCCCTCGAAGCTTCGCAACAGGATTTCTTCCATCGCGCCTCCAACAAAAGGGTGTCTGGCTCCTCTCGCTGCAGTAAAATGCGGCGCGATTTGATTTATGGATCCCAAGACCAAACAAAAAGTCCTACGTCTTTTGACCAACGGAATGTACGTAATCACGTCGCGGAGCAGCGAGCGCTACGGCGCCGCGACAATCACCTGGGTCTCCCAGGCATCCTTCAAACCTCCTTTACTCATGGTCGCACTGCGAAAAGATGGCAGCGTGTACCAATGCCTGCTGGAAAGCCGCATCGCTGTTTTGCACGTACTCGATAGCGGACAGAGAGATCTTGCGCAGAAGTTCTTCCCCGCGACCGAGCAATCGCCGGGAACATTGAACGGTGAGCCGTACTCGGAAGGCAGGACAGGCGTTCCCGTCCTCGACAATCTGGGAGCCTACCTGGAATGTAAGGTCGTCGAAATCATAGAAAAACACGGCGACCACGCCGTGGTCATCTTGGAAGCCGTCGATGCCGTAATCCGCAGAGACATCAAGCCCTTAACCGTCACGGACTCGCCTTGGCAGTATGGCGGTTAGACGAACAAGCCATTGCGCTCGCCCCACCGCTAGCGTGCTGATTGAATCTCATTGAGCGCCGCAGGCCAACTCAACTATAATTAAGTGATTTGCCACTGCCGGAGGGAGCCACAGATCGTCATGTTGAAAAGCATTCAGCAACGCGACCTGGAGCGCAATCGCTGGGTCAAGATAACGATGAGCATTCTGCTGGGAATTATCTGTCTCAGCATGCTCACCTACCTTATTCCCGGAATGGGCAGCGCTGCCTTCAGCAATAGTCCCGACGCGGTTGCGACGATCGGCGGCGAGCAAATTACACCTATAGACGTTCAACGCAAACTAAATGAGGCTCTCCGCGGCCAAGCGATACCCGACGTTTACAAAGGTATTTACGCCAAGCAGGTTTTGGAGCAGATGATTTTCACCCGCGCGCTTGCGCTCGAAGCGGACCGCCTGGGTATGCGGGTCACGAACCAGGAGCTCTCCGATCGCATCAAGCAAATTCTTCCATCAGCTTGGAACGGCGACACCTGGCTCAAGGACCGCTACGCCAATGAGGTGCAAACACGCGCGGGCATGTCGGTTCAGGAATTTGAGGACTACCTGCGCGAGCAGATGCTGCAGGAAAAGTTCCATCAGCTCGTGACCGACGGCATCACCGTCACTGCTGCCGAAGTACAGGAAGAGTTCCGCCGACGCAACGAAAAAGTGCAGATCGAATATGTCCTGATAAAGCCAGATGCACTGGCGTCCACGATTCAGCCTACGGAAGCGGAGCTTTCGGCCTACTATACAAAGCACATCAGCCAATATCAGGTTCCGGAGAAGCGCTCAGCGCGCTATGCCTTGCTTAACCTCGCAAAGCTTCGTGCCACGACGCAGGTGAGCGACGACGCTCTGCGTGCCTACTACAACGCGCACATTGACGAATACAAGATCGATAACCGCGTCCATGTCGAGCACATTTTATTCAAGACCGTCGGCAAGACCGACGCCGAAGTAGCCGAAATCCGTCAAAAGGCCGAAGACGTCCTGAAAAAGGCCAAAGCGGGAGCCAATTTCGAGGATCTGGCCAAGAAGTATTCCGAGGATGACGGCACGAAAGTGAAGGGTGGCGATCTAGGCTGGATCGTGGAAGGTCAGACCGTTCCTGAGTTTCAGCAGGCTGCCTTTACCCTCCCAAAAGGATCCGTTTCTGACTTGGTGAAAACCCAATACGGCTTCCATATCATCAAGGTACTGGACCATGACACGGCTCGCACCAAGTCATTTGACGAGGTCAAGAGCACCATCCAGCCGGTCGTTCTCGATGAGAAAGTCAATCTTCAAGCCAATCAGATCTCTGAACAGATGGCGGCGGCCGTTCGTCAGTCAAATCACCAATCACTCGACGATCTGGCTAAAAAGTTCACCCTCGAATTAGGAGAAGTGCCGCTGACCTCTGCCACGGAACCGATTCTCGCATTCGGCAGCTCTCAGGATGTGCGCACGGCTTTGTTCCAGCTCCGTCCCGGTGAGCTGAGCCAGCCGATTCAAGCGCCACAAGGGTTCGCAATTATTACCCCTAAGGACATCCAGCCCGCGCACCAGGGCACTTTGGCCGAAGTCCACGACCGTGTTTTGACCGACTATCAGCGGGAAAAGTCGCTCGAACTGGCGCAAAGCAAGGCGCAAGAACTGGCCAAGCTCGCCAAGGGCGGCGAAGCTTTCGACAAAGCGGCACAATCTTTGAATTTGGCCGTTAAGACATCGGAATCCGTCTCGCGAACAGGCTCGATTCCGGACGTGGGGACTGGTCAAATGATCGAAGCGGCGTATTCAATGCCTGTCGGACAGATCAGCGACGCTAAACTGCTCGCAGGGAACTGGCTGTTATACCGCGTGACTGCTCACGAAGCCGTGAACGAGGGAGAATTGTCCGCGCAATCGGACCAAATAAAGCAACAATTGCTCCAATCAAAGCAAGGTGCCGCGTTCGATGCCTTCCGCACAGCGCTGGAAGACCGCTTGAAGAAGGAAGGAAAACTCGTGATTAGCGCGGATGCGATGAAACGCCTCACACGCTCTACATAACCTTAACCTATTGCAAATAAAAGCCTTAACCAATTCAAAGTCTCTCCTTGCCCCCAATTCCCCGCTTCGCTAGACTATTTACATCCGCAGAGCCTGCCCCGTAGCCAGCGGGGTTTTTGCCCGGAAGATTGGGGACGTGGGCGGATGCCTTCCAGCCCTCGAGTGTCTGGTGTCAGACCGACGTCAACTTCAAGGAGCATTCTATGCCAGCGAAGAATTCGAGGGCGAACAGGCTCGCAGTAATTTCACAAAACGGTAAGCGTGGACGGCAAGGCTTGGTAGCAATAGAGTCGGGTAAGCTCGGCGGAGATCGAAAAGTGAGGAATTCGATGGGTACCAAGGGCAGTTTATCCGGGAATCTCTACCACTGCGCGATGGAGAAAAATCAGAACGGCAAGTACAACATCCGGATTCGTGTGCTTTTTGGGCAGGGTGGTTGGTCGCTCTCAGTTTATTTCCTGGCTTCATCCTTTAACGCCGCCATGAAGAAACTGGAGCAGTCTCTGCAACTCCTCCAGAAAAGCGAGGAGCGCCTGCGTTTCTGGGGTGTTGAGCGCTCCGACGACCCCAAT
>Ga0208603_1000001_pt1 | contig 45927 bp, 70 predicted proteins | sample MicForSoSWNC24_M_FD_188001 | JGI IMG/M metagenome (GOLD analysis project Ga0208603, IMG submission 188001) | Forest soil microbial communities from Harvard Forest Long Term Ecological Research site in Petersham, Massachusetts, USA - MetaG HF008... | ecosystem: Environmental > Terrestrial > Soil... | reverse complement strand
TTGCTTTTGTTGCATTTGTCGCATTTGCCACAACGGCTTTGCTCGGGCAGGCGCTTCCGCCGATTTCCCCGGCAGAGGGCACCAGCACGCTGGTCCAGCCGATTTACAGCTTGAACGTTTCTCCGGTCAAGGGGGCTAACAGGCAAGTGGTGGGCGTGGCCGGGCAGGCGACTTACTACTATTGGGCAGTCGCAAACTATCCCATCGGCTCCGTCGTTTCGCCGCTCGGCGGGATACGCAATGCACCGAACACGCTCTCGGGCGGCAACTATGTGCAGATTTCGCCTTTCGGCTATCCGGCGGGCGTGACCTCGGTTGATTTTCTGCGGACCACTATCGACCAAGCACCAAGCGGCGCATGCAACTGCGCGGTGGCCACGGGCGTAACGTCCGGTACGGTCAACGATCAATCGAATTCGCTCTCGTCGTACACGGTGCCGGTTTTCAATCCGAATAATTTCGTTTTCACGCTTACCAACGAAGTACAGTCGGGCGGAGGATCGCACTACATTTTGCGGCAAGGGTGGCCGTATCCGGGAACACAGGTTTCTGACTTATCGACAGTAGGGGCGGGCGGACTTCCCGCTGGCGTTGCCAATGGATCATTTCTCGGTTCAAACGGTCTTAGTCAACCCGGGGTGTATCAAAAGAAACCAGTCCTGGATGCCTACAACGATTTTGGTTTTTCTACCGGATCAAATGCCGGAGTTCTCATTCAAGCGGCGCACGATTCCGCACGTTGCCCTTCAACTGGATGCGTGATTGATGCGCGGGCATTTATTTCCGGCGATATCATCGCGGGACTAAATCTCACGAAGCCGGTGCACATCATCTTTGGCGCGACTGTTTATTCGGTTACCGCACAGATCTTACTCAACCCTATGGCTGGCCTTGTTTTTGAAGGAGCCGGGCAGTACGTCACGGTTTTCAATTGGGCGGGCAACAATAGCACGGCCATGTTTCGACAAATCAGCGTGCAGCAAGCTGATTTTAGCGGATTTTCCGCCAATGCCAGCACAAGCGCTCCCCTTACTGCATTTTTTACCTCAGAGCGCGGGGCTACTGGAAACCCTACGAACAACTCCTATCGCAACATCCATCTGGACGGCACGAATGGCGGCGTTACAGATGGATTCAAGTGGGTAACTGGGGCTGGCGGCGATGCGGGCAACGACACGTTTACGTTCGACAAAGTTTCCATCGCCAATTACTCCAATGCTGCTTGGAACAGCAATACGCAAACCCAATCTCAGGGGCATACATTTTTTGACTCTCAGGCATCAAGCAACGGCTATGGAAAATATGGGTACTACGGCCAAGGGTCTTTTGCGATGTACAACCAGCAATTCTCCGACAACACGGTTGTGGATATCGACATTGTTGGAAGCAATAACGGAGTCTTGGTATCGGGCGGTCTCTCTATTGGCTCCAATCGGTTTTATATCGACCCCGGTACGAATGGAACCTTTGCAGTCACCATCGAAAATTTTAACTTCTCCTCCACTGGCTTGAATGCGGATGGATATATCGGGCAGTTTCAAGGCGCTGGGCCGTATCTCCTAATCAACAATTCTTTCGGTAACAATTCAGCACTCGCTGCCAAGTTGTATCTGACCACCGCATCTGCTGGACAAGCCTCGGGCGTGGCTATCGGCAATAATGTCTACACGAGTTTGACGCAGCCATTCGTACAGGGCGGTGCACAAGCATGGGAATTGATCGGGAACACTCGAAATAGCGGACCTCCAACAGCCATTCCGGATTACATTCCCGGCGGTTTGGGACTTGGCGGCCCGGCCCCAACGGTGGCGGCGGCCCAAGTTGGGCTTGGTGGCACTACGGCTGCCGCTTCCAGTTGCGGCAGCTTGGCCGGTGCGGCTGGCTGCATGGTTATCAACGTGGCGGGCACAACGCATTACGTGCCGTACTACTGAATCATGGCGCGATGCGGGGAAAACTTTCGCAAGCCGGTGCAGTCGATTAGTGACAGGGCCAAGCGCTACCGGGCGCACTCTCCGGGCTGCCGTCCCAAAGGTCCGAAACGCTGCCACTGGTGCGGAACGCGAAACGGACAGATTGTTCCGGATCACAAAGACGGGGATGAGTCGAACGGACGGCCCAGCAATTTAGTCTGGGCGTGCAAACCCTGCAACACGGAGCGCGGCAAGAAAATGGCGAAGGCGGGCAAAGGCGTGCGGACACGGCAATACAACCCGAAACATCGGCATCGCAAAGGCTGGGAGCTCGTACCGGGCACGCGCAGCACATTTCGCCCCACCAAGAAAAACCAGCCGAAGCGCCAACTTGTGACGTTAGGGCCAAGCGATAAGACGATGTACGCCCTAGAAGAGACGAAAGACGGTAAAAAGTTTCTGCGAGGGCCTTATCCGAGACGCGGCCGGGTTTACGAGTTGACGGGCAAAGGCAAAAATCCCGGCGCAATCAATCTGGCACAGTACGTCCAAGCTGCCGTAGATCACACCCGCGGTTCCCACGATGCAGGCGGCAAGGTCATCCACGAAACTCCGAAGTCCAAGCGGCGGGAATTCGCGCGGGAGATTGCCTTCCGCAAGCGGCACAATCCAGAAAAACCAGAATCTCAAAAGCTCACACACGCGGCGGTCAAATTTGAGTCTCCTTCCCGGCATCCGGGCCAAGCCTGCGCGTCCTGTGTTCATTTGATCGCCGCGTCTCCCCCTCGGTGCGAAGGAGTCAAGAATCCAATCAAAGCTGGAGACTGGTGCAAACGATACAAGCGGCGGGGCAAAAATCCGGGCGAAGCCGATGAGCTCTACCGGAAATTCCACGGGCGCGGACCGGACAAAATCCTCACCATGCAGCGCAAAGGCATGGACCCTTACGGCGGACACCCAGAGCTAACTTCCTTGGGGCCCCTGATTCGCCTGGTAGTCGGGGAAGGCGTGGAGATGAACGAGGACGGCACCGTCAAAGATGAGGGCGAGTGGGTCAATGAGATCTGCTTTGTGCCGATGCCGGAGTACCGGCGAAGAATCGAACGGCTGAACACGAAAGACCAAGAGCAAGTGCGGGAATTCAAAGCATGGCTTAAAGCGGCGGGCGCTCCCGATGTGGCGGCGGTACCGGATACACCGCAGCTTTACTTCGTGGGCGGCAAGCAAAGCCTGGGCGATGCCGAAATTCGGGCGATGGGCGCGGAACCAAAAGACCTGGTGGACCTCGGCTTCGTGTACCTGATCGAGTATTGCGCACAAAAACGGTTTGATCGATTCGAAGTGATGACATACTTTCACGCATTCGGGGAAAAGACGGGAGTGCAGCCCCGGCTAATTTTCAGGAAACACCCGCCCATGTTAGAACTGGTGGGGGGCGAGTATCAGGTCAAAAGCGTGGGGATCGATAATTGAGCCGTGAAACTTTCCGAGCAAGTGCGCGAATTCAAAACCGGATTGGTTCGGCTCGCTCTTCGCCGGACGCACGGCAATATTCGCAAAGCGGCGCGGGAGTGCGGCGAGTCTCCGATGCGAATGCAGAGGTGGGTGCATGCGCTGGGCCTCGGTGATTTTGCGCGTGATCTTCGTCATCGTCGCGCTTGGTGGCTTGTTGATCGGTGCTTGCTGGCTTCTGCTTTCGTCACGACCTGTGTTTATGCTGCACACTCGCTAACATGAAAACTTTCAAGCCTTCCGAGATGTCTCCCGAAGTTCGCGCCATGATCGAGCTCCGGCACCAAGCCGAACAGCGCGGACACTTCTCTCCGCTCGGCCGATTGCTCTCCATGGAAACCCAGCACGGCACAATCGTGTGGCCTTCGGAACGCGGGGAAGGAGTCGGGCCGGATTTAGCGTTGGTAAGTCCGGTTGATTTTCAAACCGTCGAAGGCTGGAGAAAAGAAGAGCCCAGCAAAGATGAAGAGGGGAATGTTTGCCCGGTTGGCTTCAAGCGCGAGATGATGCAGGTTCCGCGAATCGATTCTCTGATCGTACTCGGTGCTTGGGTTGGCCTTCCTGCCCTCCGCCACAACTCCACGGTTCCTTGTGCGAAGTGCCGGCATGCCTGCGACATCTGCGACGGCTCCGGGAAAAAGGTCTGCGAGGGTTTGAACTGCGGCGGACGGGGAACGGTTCCCGGCGTTTTCGCGCTGTGCACGGCTCCGAATTGCTCCCGCGAAACCGGCAAGCCAAAGCCGGAGTGTGAAAAGTGCGGCGGGAGCGGACAGGTGGCGGAGATGATTACCTGCTCGCTGTGCTGCGGATCGGGCAAGATGACGTGCTCGCGATGCCGTGGAACTGGAAAGTTCTCGACCGGGCGGGTTAACGGCTCGATCGATTGGCAACTCCCGAAGTGCAAGGCCTGTGACGGGACAGGATGGAAAGGCAGTTTCGTAAAACAGGATGTGGCAAAGTTCACACAGGCCGAAGTTTTTCAATTAGTTAATAAGATTTCGCCTCGAAGCAAGCCAGTGCCGCGTTCGTATTTCGCGCTTGGCCCTGTCTACTCTTTCGCGGTGCAGGACTTCCAAACCTCGAAGCCGCGCAGTTTTGATGTGTCGCCTGATGAAAAAGGCGAATTGCTCTTTATGCTGGTTCCGGCCTCGCCTCGGCAAAAACCCCAGAAAGCTTACCTGGTGGGCGGGGTGGTGCGGGAGCGCAGCGCGGCACAGGGGGCGGCGTGAGCAAAGAAGAAACAGTTATCAGCGCTGCCCAACTGCTTGAACTTCGATCTTTCATTTGCAGCAGTCTTGATGAATGTGACAACACTCATCGTCTGACGATTCAATGGCTTACTGAACGCGGTATTCCATTTGAAGGCGAGACTAGAGAAGCTATCGCGGATTGTGGCGGCTGCTGCTGTGATTGCGAAATTGGATGGAATTTTCCCGACACCGTAGAAGAAATTGAACAGCGCCTCAAGTATGGGCGCAAGAAGCGTTTGAAACGTGCACGCTGAGGGTAACTTGACTTTCTTTGGTTCTGTGCTAAGTTGAAACTGTTTTTCCCGCCTCACTTCCCGCTCTAAGGCGCAATCGCAGTTTACGGTTTTCTCTTCTCGCGCCATGCTGAACATCACGGTTTACATCATTGGTTGGATTCTCTTCGTTGCGGCCCAGGCGCAAAACTCCGTCGCCTCGAAGTCGAACAGCCTGCAAAAAGGCTGGCCGGGCATTCGGGTTTGGCTGATGGCGCACGCGGTCATGCTGGCCACGCGGGCCTTTTTCTCGGCTTTGGCTTACGGTTTCATTGTGCACACAATTGCCGGGAAGATTGACGGGATGGGGTTCCACATTTCAAGCCATGCCATTGCAGGCGTGGCGGGGTATTCGGCAAACGCACTTTTGTATCAGTTCCTCGGATTGTTTCCCGGCTTGCGGGTCGAGGTATCGGACTTTGCCCCGGCGGCTCCTACGGTGATTGTGAATCCGCCGATGGCGGGGAGTGTCGCCGCTTCGTCACTTACACAACCGCCCACTGCGAAGTAGAGTTTCGAAAGGTTTCACAAAATTCAACGCGGGAGAATTTCCAATGTCGTTCAAAAGCTTTTTCGAACATATCGGCGAGTGGTTCAAAGAAAATCTGGGCAAGGCGGCAACCTGGGAGCAAGCGGCTTCGACGGCGCTGAAAGTCTCGGCTCCGCTGCTCGATGAGGTCATCGCGCTCACGGCGGGCACGGCGGCTGCAACCAAAGTGCAGGGCGTCATCGCGCAAGTGCAAGCGGACATGGCGGGCTCGGCTACCACGATCACGGAGGCGGGCTCGGCCACGGGCGGGCTAACCATCCAATCGTTCCTGGGTAGCGTGACCAACAACCTCGGAACACTGCTCACGGATGCGGACGTGAAAAACACCACGGAGTTTTCGAAGATTGAAAACACGATCAAGACGGTGATTGGCGAAGTGCAGGTAGTGGCCTCGGCAATGCCGAAACCCGCTCCCGCTCCTGTGCCAGTTCCGGCTCCGGTCGAACCTCCGGCTCGGGTTGCCGTGGCGGAACCTCCGGCTCCCGAACCTCCGGCTCCTGCGGTCATGGCTGCGGCGGCTGGGGCCAGTGAAGCGGCTCCGGCGGAAACTGCGGCTCCGGTTATCCATTTGCCAAACCAACAGAAGTAGAGTTTCCCAGAGGTAGGCTCGTGCGTACCCTCCTCCAATCCGCGGCCGTGTTCGCGCTCCTGAGTCTGGGCGTGGGCACGGCCGTGGTGGTGTGGGACGAACATAAACTCTCAGCCGCTGTGCGAATATTCGCACAAGATGCAAGCCAAGTTGCGCACCACGCGGAAACTTCCTTGACCGCGCTCGATGAGACAACCATCAACCTGCGGGGGGTGCTCACTGAAACTCAAGCGACGGCGACGAATCTCCGCCTTTCGTCTGCTGCGGAAGCGGACTACTGGAACGCGACGGCAAAACAAACCTCGCTCGCGGCTCGGGACATGCGGCAACTCATCGCGCGAACCGACCGGGAATTAAACGATCACGTCTTACCTGATTTCGACACCGAACTAAAAGCCACGTCCACGGCGGCACAATTCTCCATGGAGTCTTTGACGCACGCCGGGGATGCGCTCACCTTTCAACTCCAAGATCCGGAATGGGGCCAAACACTCCACGGCTTCAATGTTTCGGCGGCGAACCTGGCGCTGGCCTCGGCGAGCGGCGCGGATATCCTCGCGCACGCGGATCACACGGCGGCGTACTACGACAAAAAACTAACTACGCCGCTCGGCTTCTGGAAAACCATGTTGAAAGAACTGGTGCCGGTGGCCGGTGCGGCGGGGAGCGTGGCGGCGGGGTTTGCCAAGCCATGAGATTTGCTTGCGAAAAGTGCGGGCGCATGTATGACGATGAGTATTGCTCCACCATCTGCCCGCACAAGGGGATCGGTTTTTGCGCGGTGTGTGATTGCACGGTTTGCGTCTGCTCGGAGGAATCCTCTTCCGATTGGGAGCGAAGCAACAATAACCGGGAGCAACCGGCATGACACGCTCGGAAATTGTTAACGGGTCTCTGGTTTACGATCAACCGCTGAAAGTCCAGCCGGATGATGGTAAGCGGCGCGTGCAAGAATTAACGCCTGGCTATTTTTCTTTTGCCTGTCCGGGCTACGGATCGCTGCATTCCTATCGCGTCGGGCAAGGCGAGCCGAATTGGACCTTTAACGGCTCTCTCAGCAGGCCAAGCTTCTACCCGTCCATGATCGTGCGCGGCGCGGGGGTCTGCCACTTCTTTGTAACCAACGGCGAGATTCAATTTGTGGGCGATTCCACGCATGCGCTCTCAGGAAAAACGGTGGAACTGCCGGAGATTTCCGCGTGACCTGGCATTGGCAAGACGTGTTAGCGCTTTGGATGACCTGCATAGCGCTTCTGTATTACGTTCGCAAAAATTACCCTTGGTGGTGGTTTCGCATCTTTGGTTATTCATGGATCGGCCTTTTCGCCTATCTGTTTCTGGAGAAAATGCGGCGTGCCTGAGTGGAACATCAATCCCGGCGGCCGTCCGGGGAAGAAACCCGCCAAGTCTGCCGCGTGCGCTAGGGGCAAACACACTCTCTGTTTCAAAGAAAATTGTACGTGCGGTGACTGTGGTCATCCTGCACCTGTAAAAAAGTCAACGAAGCGCGAGATTGTTATTGACAGGATTTTAGAATCACTGGCAATCTGACACTCGTAACGCAACGGTTTCCCGCCGGAATGGTTCCCCAGCAATACGCGGTTTGAACGTGCTCGGGGATTACTGTTTTCGGTTTCCCGCCTGAACCGTTTTCCCGCTGATCGACCAAGACATTTTTTCGCATGCCGACCGTCCGCAAGCTTCGCGTTTCGAATCCGCACAAGCGGCGCCGTCGGCGCTCAAATCCAGCAGAGGTGCTTATCATGGCAAACCCGCATCGTCGGCGTCGTCGCAAGGCAAACCGTTCGCAAGCCAAGTCCCGTCGGCGCATGAATCCGCATCCGCGCAGCCGTAAGTATGGCTTCCGGCGTCGTCATCGCAATCCGGGTATCGCCGGGTTCGGCACCAACGAGCTCATCCAGTTGACGCTGGGCGCGGCCGCGGGTGGAGTCGGGTCCAAGTACCTGACGCAAATCGCCCTCGGTTCGAACAACTCCGGGATCATGGGTTACGTGGCGCAAGGCATTGCCACGCTGGCCTTGGCCTGGGCGGCGCACAAGTTTGTCGGCAAAGATGCCGCAACCGGCGTGGTGGCTGGCGGCGGGGCGGCACTCGCGATTCGCATTTTCAACGACAACGTGGGCGCACCTTCGTCTGTCCCCGCGGGCCCGGCGGCTCCGATGAGCGGTCTGGGCGATCCGGACATGGGCAGGCTCGGAATCGGAATGGGCGACTTCAAGGCTGGCACCATTTCTGTGCCGGCGAACTGGACCAGCCCGGCGCCGTTGCCGATGCCAAAGAAAGCGCGCTGAAACCTTTTGCTTTGACGCAAAGACGGGCGGGTTTGAATCCCGCCCGGTTCAAATTCTCCGCAGGATGGAGTCATTACGATGAGAACACAAGATGTGCGGTTCATGGAAAGTGGCCGGAATCTAAGCGATGACGCCATTCGATCAATCGTGCGGCGCTCCCGCGGTGAGGAATTCCGTTCGCAGCGCGGGTTCGGCACGTACCAGCGCAAGAAGAACGAGTTTGTGAACAACCTGTCGGCCATTCGGGATGGATGGTTCTATGACACGGTTTCCTTCGGCGCGGGCGCGGCCTTTGCCACCACGCTGATGTTTCAAACCCCACAGTCGGGCGCGAAGCTTTTGAATTCGACCAACCTGACGGGGCAAGGCGGCCAATTGCCCGCGGGTACCACGCTGGTCATCTACCGGATGCGCGTGGCAATTTCGCAACTGGCGGTGCCGGTGGACTACGCCAACATCGTGGCCAACGTCACCTTTGAATTCAAGGTGAACAACACTCCGATTTACCAGTGCACTCCGGACTTTTTCCCCTCAGGCTTTGGCCCGGTGACCTACTCGGCGGCCAACGTGGGCACGGTGCCGGCCGGCTCGGCGGCTTTGACCTCTTCAAACAATGGTCTCCCCACGCAGAATGCGACCTATGAATTTCAATACCCGTACCAACTCGGGTCGCAGGAAAACTTTAACGTCGTGTTGACGCCGCAATCGGCCTTCAACTTGACCGCGGCCACGGGCGTGAACCCGCTCGGCGTCGGCGTGACCATCCGGGTTTATTTGGACGGCGTGAAACAGCAGAACGTTACCAGCTAAACACTGGCGACGGCTGCGACGAAAGTTGCAGCACAATGGTTGTGGCAAGCGCGGGCGCTCGGTTGCAGGGGCCGGGCGTCCGCACTGCCGAAAGTTTTCACGACTATGCCAGAGCAAAAGTGTTCGACATGCCGGGGCGCGGGTTGGCTCAATCTGGGCTCGGCGGCTCCCCGGTGTCCCATGTGCGAGGGCACGGGCGCGCAATGGGATCCTGGCCGGGAATTCACGTACGAGATGGGTCCGTTTCTGTTGAATGCTCCGGCGAACGCCACTCCCACGATTCCGCAAACTTCTTCCGGTGCACAATTCAACGGGCCCAACGCGCAGGGCCTTACCTGCCAGATTGCGAACTATCGCTTCCGCTGGATGTTTGCCCTGGCGACGATGACGTTCCCGTTCACCATCCAGATTCAGGATGCCGGTTCCGGCTCCGGGCGTTCGTTTGTGCCGGTCAATATCCAGGTGCATTCTTCAAACCTGTTTGGCACGGCGCGCAATCCCATGCCGCTGCCTACGCCTTACGTCTTTGAAAAGAATGTATCGATCACGGCAAACGTGACCGATCTGTTTGGCGCGGTCGGGGTCTGCAGCGTGACCAACGGCAGCCCGAATGTGACCTGGGTGTCGGGCGCGGTATTTAATACCGGCGCGATTTCTGGCCCTCCCTTCCCCGGCGTCCCGGCCTGGAACGGCGCGACCATCACTATTGCCGGCGTAACCTACGTGATTTCGAATGCGCCGGGCTCGGGCGTCACTTCGCAAACCACGCTGGTGCTGGCGAGCAACTATCTGGGCGCCACCAGCGCGGTGGCACCATACAGCGTGGCCAACACGATTCGGGTTGGATTCAAGGGCGTAGAGCTCGCGGCATAAATGATTTCACCATGCGCAATGTGGAACCAGGCCTCATCTTCTCGGACTCAGGCGATGCTCGGAGACTTCGCCGGATAAGCCCGCTCCTTTTCCCGCAATATCCCGGCGGCCTCAATAAATACTTTCTGCAAAAAGTGCGAGACCTTCCGCAGCATGGATTGCTCACGCGCTTTCAGGTTTTCGATTTCGGCTTTGGCTCCGGTACCGGCAACCTGGTGGCACCGTATGACACGGCCTATGCCGATGTGCAAATCGGGCGGGACTTTCTGGCCGAAGTCATTACGGGCACATACCAGGCTGCGGCTGTAACAACTCCGCCCACTGCGGGACAGCCGAACGCAAATCAGACTCCGGGGTTTCTCGTGACCTTCCTGCACACCCATGACGGCGTGCAGCGGCAATGGGAAAACAAGCCCATCACCGATCTGGAGTCGGTCGGCAGCGGCGAAAACCCGCTCTTGCTCACGGAGCCGATTCTTTTGGTGGCGGGGGACACGCTTACCTGCCAGTTGCAAAACCTGGCGAACGTGACCCTGCAGGCGCAAATTCTTCTGATCGGCGGCGAATTCGATGATCCGCCGGAACGGTCCTGATGTGTGGCGCGAAACATCAACGTCGTGGTTTGGCTCTGGCGTGGTGATTCGAGCGTAGCGGTGACCTCGATCAGCGATGAAAAATTCTTAGCGGATCTTCGGCGGTGGATTGAGCGGCAAGAGGAATACAGAATCACGGTGAGTACAAAAGATGGACCTCAGCACCAATGACGCGCGGCTTGCCCTCGCCGGGAAATACGCGGCGAAGTACGGACTCGATCCGGCGATCGTGTGCGCGGTCATCGAACAGGAATCGGGCTGGAACCCTTGGAGTGTTCGCTATGAGCCTGCCTTTTTTCAGCGGTACGTGATGCCCCTGAACATCGCCGATCCGACCGAAGCGTACGCGCGCGCTTTTAGTTTTGGCTTAATGCAGACCATGGGCCAAGTAGCGCGCGAGCAAGGCTTCGCGGGACGTTCCTTGACGCAATTGTGCGATCCGGATATCGGCGTCGATGTCGGTTGCCGGAAATTGAAAAAGTGTTTTCTCGCCTATCCAGACAGTCCCGAAGTGGCGCTGCTGGCCTACAACGGCGGGGGCAATCCCGACTACGGCAAACAAGTGCTGGCGCGGGTGGCGAAGTATCAGCCAGCACAAGGAGCGGACTAAGTATGCTGCCGCGTCTCGGAGCCTCGAGCGGTCGACGTCCGAACAAACCTCAACTCCTTCCGAGTCTGGGGCAGATGCCTTTTACGGACGTGCAAAAACAGATTCTTGATATGCGGGCGCGGCAAGTGGCGACGTTTCCGCCATGGATTCATCCCGCGCTCTCTTCCGATGCGAACGCGCCTGCGGACGCCTCGCCGTTTTCGATTTCTACCGCAGCGAGTGGCAACCTGGCCCAGCCCTTTGTGCCTTACCCGCTTCCGGGACAGGGGCCGGTGCAAGTCATCTCCTACACGGTGGAGCGGTCAAAAATTGCGCTGATTCGGTTCTTAGCGGTCTGCCACTTCGGCGGGAACGATCCGTCCGGCTCGGGACAGGTCATCTGGCGCGTGCTGCGCAACGGCGGCGGATTACGCGGCCTGTCCAATCTAATTGCGACCTTCGGCACCTTTGCTGCCCCGAAACTTTTGACGGTGCCAATTATCGCGATTGAAAACGACACGATCTTAGTGACGGCGGAAGTGCCGGCCAAATTTCCGAATGGGGTAGTAGTCCCGCCCTTAAGCGCGGGCGCGGGCACGGCGGCCACGTTTGACGGCTTCACCTATCCGATTTCAGAGGCGCATGAGCCAAGGCCGGGGAGTTATTGATTATGGATGTTTCGCAAACCTTTTCAACGGTGGTGCGGCGCACGGCGATCGGGCTTGTGTTGATTGCGCTGGTCGCGCTGGTGCAAACCGACTTTCAGGTCCACGCGCAGAACGCTGGTAACGTCGGCATCTACACGCGGGAGATTCCGGTTTTCTCGGCACAAAGCACCACAGTTGCGAGCGCATTTTTCCCGGATTTTGGTTTCGGTTGCAATGTTCTCTCCTATCAAAATTCCGGATTTATAGGCACGATTGATTTTGATTGGATTCCACCTGGGACGTCTACCCCAATCATCTTGACACAGGCGAACTATTCCAGCGCAGACAGTGGGACTCATACCCTCGTCCTCGGCGGCTATTTCCCAAACCTGCGTTCGACGGTTACGCCTAGCGCGGGCTCCCTGAACGCGGAATATACGGCGCAAGCGAATGGCTGCTCGGCCATCTCTTCGGGGCTTGGATCGAACGGTGCGGCGTCTCCCATTGTGTGCGACCAAAATCTTTCTACGATAGTCCCGTCAGCGGGCACCGGAAACATCGTCGGGGGCATTTCAGCCGGGCAGACGATTGTGATTTGCAATGCCGTGGTTTCGTTTCAGGCTGCCCCATCGAACGGAACGGTGCTGATGGAATGGGCGGCCGTGGTCGGCTGCACCACTCCGCTAGATGCAAGCTGGGAAGCGTACACGAGCGCGGCAACGCCGGTCTATATCACTATTCCAATGGCGCAACGGAGTCCATTTCCGGCGTCCTTGCCGTTTGCCTGCTTGGTGAATAACTCCGGAGTGTCGCTCATTGTGAGCGTTTCTTACGCGAGGATTCAGAATCTATGAAAAGCCTTCGCCTCTTTGCTCTTGTCGCATTTTTCGCATCTGTCGCCTGGGCGCAAGATCCTCTTCCGGCGGTGTCTCCCCAAACTGCGGCGTCGATTACGGCCTGGCCCATCTACACGCTGAACATCGCTCCGGTTAAAGGGGCAAACAAGCAAGTTATCGGCGTGGCGGGCCAAACCACGTACTACTACTGGGCGGTGGCAAACTTTCCCATCGGCTCGGTGCTTTCTCCGCTCGGCAAAATCACCACGGCCCCGAACACGCTCTCGAGCGGCAACTACGTGCAGATTTCCCCGTTTGGTTATCCGGCGGGTGTGACGTCGGTTGACTTTCTGCGGACCACGATCGACCAGGCGCCAACTGGCGCGTGCAACTGCGCGATCGCGACGGGAGTCACGTCGGGCACGGTCAACGATCAATCGAATTCGCTGTCGAGCTATACGGTCCCGGTTTTCAATCCGCTTACCTACGTTTTCACGCTTACCGATGAAGTGCAAAGCGGCGGGGGCACGCACTTTATTTTGCGGCAAGGCTGGCCGTGGCCGGGAACCGAGATCGTAGACCTATCGGCGATCGCGACGGCGGGATGCGGCTCGGGCACGGCGGGAAACCTTCTCGAATTCACGGGCAGCGGGGCGAGCTCGACTTGCGGAAACGCTCCGATCGTGGATTCCTCTGGCCTTTTATTTTTTCAGGAACCGGGGCGCTGGATTGCTCCTTTCAATACCGTACCGAACCTGCTCGAGGTTTTCTCCGCGCCGGCGTCGGGCTGTGGCAGTGGTGGTCAACCGTCCACCTTCGCCGATGACTCGGTGATTTGCTCCTCCATCTGGGCCTCGATGAACCCAACTGTTTATAACGGGGATATCCAGACTGGTCTCTATGGTGCGCAAGGGGTCACGGTTGCGCCTCTTAGCTCGCACCCCGCGTTGGTCACGGGAGTTTACGGAATCTCGGATTACGATGCAGCGGCCACGATTGCGCAAACCTGGGTGGCTGGCACCGTCGGCGTGGGATACGCGCAAGGCGTCGGCGGCGCTGGCACGATTGCAAACCTCGCTGGCGCTGTCGGACTTGCGCAGTGGAATACCGGCGGCCCGTCGATTACTTCCATGTATGGTGTGTACGGCCAAGTTCAAAGCAATGTCAACACGGGAACCAATACGGCTCCGTTTGGAGCAGCGCTCTATGCCGCATCTCCTCGACTCAGCGCGACGGCCACGCTTACCAGTTCCTATGGGCTTTACATCGCCGATCAAACTACGGGCGCGAGCGGCGGGACGGTCACCAATCCGTTTGGTGTCTATCAGGCGGGATTAGGGTCCAATGAATTCGGCGGCGGAATCGGGCAGACCGCGGCGAATCGCTGGGCCGGAAAATGCACGATGGCCACGACAACGTGCACCATTACGCTCGCCTACACCTTCACCACGCCGATCTGCACGGCGACCTTGCAAGGTACGGGCACGGTCATTGCCGGCGAGTGCAGCGTCTCGGGCACAACCGTGACCATTACCGCGGCCTCTTCGAACACTGGCACATGGGCGGCGATGGTGTTTGGCGATCCGATCTAAGATATGCGCAGATTGGCACAATTCGCCCTGCTGGTGTGTTTCTGGCTTGGTGCGCTGTGCTTTGCCCAGACGCCGGCGCCGCCGATTATCACCATACAGGCAACGTTTCCGGTCTCTACCAACCTGACGCCGGTCAACTCTGCGGCGGTGCAAGTGGTGGGCAACCCGGGGCCGCAGACTTACTACTACTGGACGGTCGCAACGTACTCCGGCAATGCTACCTCGCCAACCGGGCCATGGCTGGCGGCGAACGCACCAAACACGCTCTCGGTTTCGAATTACGATCAAATCATCCCTAACTATCCCGCAGGGGCGTCGGTCGACGTGCTGCGCACCAGTTCGCCTACGCCGCCCACGGGAGCGTGCAACTGCGCGGTGGCCACGGGGGTAACCTCGGGCACGGTCAACGATCAATCGAATGCGCTTTTGTCCTACACAGTTACACCGTTCATTCCGAATAATTTTCCGCTTGCGCTCGACAACGAAGTTATCGCGGCGAACGAAACGCATTTGATTTTGCGGCAAGGTCCGGCCGGTACTTTCGTCGTGGACCTCTCTCTCGCCGGAGGTGGAGGCGGTGGGAATGTCAGCGGTCCCGCCACTGCGGTAATTCCTGATCTGGCTTGCTGGAACAGCACGTCGGGAACACTGCTTTCCGATTGCGGCGTGGCGCTGCCCTTGCCGAACACTTCCTTGCAGCACGCTTCGTTAACGGTTAATGGTGTATCGATCGCGCTGGGTGCAAGCGGCACGATTACTGCAGTTCCGAGCGGATCGGCGACGGGCGATGTTTTCGGCACCTATCCCGGACCTTTGACCGTGGGCGGCGTGAACGGCGTTCCGCTCTGCACGGGATTTACTCCCCTGAACGGGCAAGCGCTCGAGTACACCACCGGCGGCTCGCCGAATCCGTGCTATACCGCGGGCACGGCAGGAAGCCTCACCAACCCCATGACCACATTGGGGGATTTTCTTTATGGCGGCTTGAGTGGCACGCCAACCAGGTTAGCCGGCGCAACCTCTCCGAATGGCGTACCGGAATTTTTGACTAGCAATCCGTCGGGCGGAGTCGCGACGGCTCCCGTTCTCGCGCTTCCTGGAATTGTGGGGCGATCAGTGACCGGCGCAACGGACACGATTGCAAGCGCGGACTGTAATCCCAAAAGAATCGCTTACACGGGTACGGCCGCGGTCGCGGTCACGCTCCCCACTCCCACCACACTTGCGGTCCCTAATTGCTCTTTCAAAATTGCGAACAATACCACCAACACGGCGACCGTGACGCCTACCACGTGGACAATCAGCGCGGGCAGCGGCGGCACACCTGGCGCAACGCTCGCCATTCTCGAGGGGCAAGAGGCGATTTTATTTGTTGACCCAACCAACTCGTCGAATTGGGCGGTGGATGTTTTAGAGCAGGGGCTTTTGCCGGGCACAGGCATTACGTTTGTGCGCTCCGTTTTTGGCGTTACCATCAACAGCACAGCTCCCACGCTTAATGCTGGCGTGCAAGGCGAACCCGCGATCTACCCCAGCACGGCCGTCACGCCAAGCCCGAGCGCCTTATATGTAGATGCCAGCGTGTTCGGCACCGTCGGCACAAGCACGGCCGATGTATTTGAGAATGCCTGCACGGCCTGGATTAAAAGCATTGGCGGCGGCAAGTGCGATCTTACTACGGCGTGGGCGGGTGTACCGGTTGGCGCGGCGAGCAGAATCAATTTTGGCCGATTGCTTCCGCCAACCCTGACGGCGGTTGCGACCGGGACGGGCACGCCTTACACCGGGCCGGTCACGGTGAAAGGCACTTATCGATTAATCTCCACTTATGGCAACAGTGATGAATCGGAAGAGGGTTCGGTTGCTATCGCCTCAAGTTGCACGAATTGCTTTGTGCAATGGTCCACACCTCCGTATGCCGGCCTCGCAACTCAATATCAGGCCTCGGCGACAACCGGAAATTCGTGGACGGAGCAAGACTGTTCCGCGGCAACGGCGATTGGAAGTTCGGCGGCATTTGGCCAATGCGCCGGGGCGAACATCAGTTTAATCGATAGCGCGACGGAATATGTTCTGCCCCCACAGTGCAACGTGAGCCTTGGTTTTAGTAGCGCGGCCTCGGGAGCGAATGCCGGGCTGGGCGTGGCGATCTTCAACCGCGCAAACGTGCATGGTGCGATTACCGGAAGTTCCCCGGGATGCCAATTCACGGCAACCTCGAGCACCAACCTCACGGATTTGGTTGGGTACGACAACAATCAAAAAAATGACGGCGGGACGAATAACGCGGGTTCTCAGTACATACATCCCAGCGGATTTCAGAACTCGGTCACAAATCCAAGCGCGACGGTTACCAACGCACTCGACGTGCATAGCACTGGTGACAGCAGTTCGACAGAGTTACTAAGTGCAATTAATGCGAACGGTGTAGCCTGCAACTGGTGGGCGCTTGGTTACTCGTTCTTCATCGGCCCGCACTGCGATGGGTTTGCCAACACGGGTAACACGGCAACCGGAATCCCGGCATCCTTCGGGCAAATTGGCGCACAGGAAAGTGGGGCTGCTCTCTTTAGTCCCGTGTTCGTGCATCCTGGTTACGGGCAACCAACCGTGCGCTATGTCGGGGGGAATTTCAATCTCTGGCTTTATTCCCCGCAGATTGAAACCAACGTTGCGATTCAATCTGGTCAAACCACTTGCAACAAGACGGCGCCAATCTTCGATCTAGGCACGGGAGGCGCGCAAGGTGGGATGGTTGGAATCTACAACCCGTATATCGGGGCCGATTGCGCCGCGGCCACCCATGCCATCGTTCAATTTGAAAGCACGATGACTAGCGGTGAAGTCACCAACATGAATTATGGTGGTGTCTCAACCGTTGCGCCGATCAACAATCTTGCCAGCGGTTACTCTAATACAGTTTCGACGTTCCCCAAGGGAAGCGATTACTTTTTTGGCGGTCGGTCGGTTTTCGATCGCATGATTGAGGTTACAAGCGGGAATAGTCTGCAGGTTGATAGCGGTGCTTCGATCTCTTGTCTGAGCGGTTCGACGTGTCCTGGTGGTAGCTCTGCGCCGGGTTGGTTGACTTACTATGGGGATGGATCAGATGGAGCATCCACGGTTAGCACCAACACCAACCTTTCCGGGATCAAGTATTACACCACATTTGCGCTCACCAGCGGCGCGGTTCTTACCGCGAACACAAGCAATGCCCCGCTCATTATTCGGGCCACGACTTCAATCACGATTTGCGCAACCTGTTCGATTGTCGCAACCGGCAATTCCACGGGATTCGGTGACAGTGGGGGCACGGGTGGGGGTGGTGGCGGCGGCGGTGCGGCGGGCACTGCTGGCGATACGGTGCGTTCCATCAATGGCGGTAGTTATCAATCGTTCTTGGCAGGGGGCACGGCGGGTGCTGTTACTGGAGGTACAGGCGGAAACGGAAACGCGACGGGCGTAGGGCCACAGCGTTCCATTATCGACGCGGGCATTGTCACGATGGAGACAAACATAGTCGGCGGTGCAATCGGTGGCGCCGGGGGTAGCAGTGGCGGCGCGGGCGGCAATGGCGGCGGAGTGATTATTCTGATTGCCCCATCGATCACGCTGGCGAGTGGCGCTGCCTTAACTTCCAATGGAGCAAACGGCACGGCGGGGGGATCGAACACGGGCGGCGGTGGAGGCGGCGGTGGTGGTGTCATCCTCGTGCGCTCGCCTGGCCTGACGGATAGCGGGGCCGTATTTTCAACTGCGGCCGGCAGCGGCGGCGCGGCGGGCACGGGCACAAGCGGCGCGGGCGGAAACGGCGGCGCGGGCTGGCATAAAGAGATTACGCAATAAGAATTCTGTTTATGGGCACATGAGAAAACTTTCCTTACTGCTCGGCTTTCTGGTTGTGGCGGTTCCCGCCTTCGCGCAGTACACCCTCACCAGCCAACAGCCGCCGGGCGTGGCCTCCTATTCTTCGAATGCCAATTCGGTCACCACCAAACGACTGCCCTCAGATATTCTTAGCCACTGCCAGGGGAACACTTCGAACTGCGCTGCGGGGGATTTGATTGCAAAGTGCGCGATAACCGACTGCGGGGCCATCTCCGAACTCGGCGCACCGATTCACATGGGCCGGTTTTTGAAGGCTTCGCCGGGAGCTTCTGATTTTGCCAACCCGGTCTATTACCCAAGTTTAGCGGATCCGTGGTACTCGGTTCTCGCGTCGACACCTACCGGAAAACAAACCGTGGCTTTTCACTGCCAGAATGCCGCGGCCTATTCAGGTGGCGCGGAGCATGAACTTACCTGCTGGGATCAATCAACCGGCTGGGTCGTAGAACTCTATACCGGCGGCAACCCGCAAGATAATTTAACCCTGCCTCCCGCCTCTGGATGCGGGAGCACGCAAGCAACGGCGTGCAATGCGACAACCGCTTTTCAATCGGCGGCGGTCAATATGTTCACCTCGATCGATTACGGCTACGTGCTGGGCTCGAACGCCTCCAACGGCTTCGCGCCAGTTGCGGCCATGACGCGCGAAGAAGAATTGTGCGGCTGGAACGGTTCCACCTGTGCCGGCGAGGTATCGATCAATCATGCGCTCATGTTTACGGTGGACTGCGTAGGGTCCCCGGCTTTTTCGGTGCCAGCTTTTGTTTTTCCGGCGAATCAAAGTCCGGGAATCTGCGGAAGCGGAATCTTTGGGGCGCAAAGTCCGAACCGTCCCTCGGCCGGAACTTACCTTTTTCTCGATTACACGCCGGCGCAACTGGCCACGATCTGCGGGAGGGTTCCCGCCTGGCAGTGCAATTTATTGACGGCTTTTCTGACATACGGCGCTTACATCTCCGAGACGGGCGCATCTGGCACAGGACTTGACCTGGTTGGCGATGAGAATTTGGAATCCACGCAAGCCTGGAAATTTGCGAATCCTGCTGGTACCTGCAACGGAACCGGTTGCTATAGCGATCCGTTCTGGCCGTGGCTTTTGCCGCAAGCGGGTTTGGATGGAACAACTAACCTTAGCCACACGGGATGTTTTACGGGCGGGCCCAGCGGTGGAAGCAGTCCATCAAGCCGATGGGAGTGCGAAGGCGCCATCCTCGCGAACATCGGCAAAATTGTGACGGTCGGCTCGCTCAGCGTGGACAGTGAAGGCAACGCGTGCGGATCAGGGCTCGGTTGTTATCCAACCGGCCATACGCACGTTGCCGATAAGTGCGTGGCCCAGGGTTTCGCAAATCAGCCCGGGGGCTGCATCGCCACTGCCGCGGCTACGCCAACGTTTTCGCCTGGCGCTGGAACTTATACGGCTTCACAGTCGGTCACAATCAGCACCACCAGCCCGGGCGCAATCCTCTGTTACAACTTCACGGGATCACCACAAACCAACGGCTCCACGGGCTGCACCACGGGCACACTGTATTCGGGCCCGGTCACGGTCAACCTCAATGAAACGCTTTACGCTGTGGCCGGGGGCACTGGATACGCCGATAGTCCCGCGGGATCTGCAGCGTACACATTCCAAGGCGCGGCGCCAACTTTCAGCCCGGGTGCTGGCACGTACACAGGCGCGCAAACAGTGACCCTAACCCAAGCGCAATCCCTGGCGATGTGCTACACCACGGATGGAAGCACTCCCACGTCAAACGGCTCCGGCTCCTGTTCGCATGGGACGCTCTATTCTGTGGCCATCACGGTTGGGGTGGCGGAAACCCTGAAAGCAATCGGCATGGCAAGCGGGTGGACGGACAGCCCGGTTGGGTCCGCGGCCTATGTGATCAATTACCCGCTCACGGTCACAGTAAATGGCCTGGGCTCGGTCTCGAGCTCGCCCATTGGGATCAACGATTGCAAATCCTCGGGCGGGGTTTGCTCGGCAATCTTCGCCTCGGGGTCGACGGTCACGCTTACCGCAACCAACGGAAGCGGGTATGTGTTTTCGACCTGGGGCGGCGCTGGGGCCGGATGTGGCAGCAGTCTAACGTGTCCTATTGTAATGAGCGCTTCGGAATCGGTCTCGGCAACGTTTGTGCCGGCCACGCCTCCGGTTCCCACGGTGAGCCGACAGGGATTCGTATTTTAATCGGATTAAAAAGGTATTTATAAGTGCCTTCTAATTCCGCTCTCGCGTCTCAGATTTACACCACTGCCCTTGCCCAAGGCGTTCCGCCGGCGATCGCTCTGGCCGTCGCGCAACAGGAAAGCGGAATCCAGCAGTGGACGCCGGGCGGAAACCTGGTCACGGGATCAGCGGGGGAGATTGGCGTCTTTCAACTCATGCCGGCGACGGCCGCGGGCCTCGGCGTGGATCCGTCAGACGTCACACAGAACGTCAACGGCGGCATTTCCTTGCTGGCCACGCTGTACCAGAAATACGGGGACTGGACGGCGGCGCTTTCGGCCTACAACTCGGGAAGCCCTACGCGATCGACCGGGTACGCAAATTCTGTGCTGGCGCTGGCTGGGGGAAACCCAAGCGCAACCCCTGCAACTCCTTCTATTGATTCGGTCGACGCTTTGACAAGCGATGGGGGAATATCGTCGATCGATCCGGACACTTTGATTATTGGCGGGATGCTGGCGGTGGGGCTGGTGCTGTGGTGGATGGCGGATTAGTGCATCCTTTTACACACAAGCATTAGTACCAGAACGGCAAAAATGCAGCCGAGAATGTAACCGATATCGCGAAGCGCGGACACGACTTGTTGAATGTCGGTCATTTCTTAACTTCGGCGGTTTTCGGTGGCTCCGCCTTTGCAGTTGCTTCCATCGTCTCCCGGTTGAGCGAGAACTTTTCCGGGTCCAGCTTCATCTCTTTGAGGAGCGCGGCTTCGGCCTTGTCGACTTCGACTTGCGCGGCTTTCTGCTGGGCGTCCAACTGCTGAGACTGCTGCTGTATTTGCTGTTGAAGTTGCATGACCTTTAGCTGCAGATTATTCGCAGCGATGTCTGCAAGGTCTTTTTTTCGGATGGCTGCGTAGAGGGCATCTTTGGCTGGGGAGGGCGGGACGGAGATTTTCTGCGGGGCTGGGGGAGTGGGGGGCTTGTCTTTTAGGTCGACGTTTTGGGCTGGGCCCTGAGCGATCATCAAAAGACTGGCGGCAAATAAAAAGTAGCAAAGCGCGGTGCGTTTCATGGTTGACGGTCCTCTGGAATTGAATTTAGCACAGGCGTCCGGAGTTTCAACTTGATTGCTCACAGGCTGCCACGTCTGCCGCCTGTCGGACAGCCCTCCGCCAATTCGATAAAGTGACCCTGATACAGCGTCGGCTTGCCTACGGCCTTCTTGAACTCCATCGCATTGCGCCAGTCGTTAGCGCCAAAGCCGCGTCTACGAGCTGCAAAACTCCAAGCCATAGAATCCGCCGATTCCAGCAAGGCACGGATCGTGCCGTGCGCCAGAGCGGTTGTTTTCAGCCCGAAGCCGTGCAATCGAAGATCAGGCCGCTCCATCTTGATCGCCATGAGCACGTCAAGAATCAGGCAGGGCGAGCTATTGCGCTTGCAGATGGAGCCGACGCCCACCCACATGCCTTGCTGCAACCGCTCCCCGTACTGCCTGATATGGCTCACGTATTCGTCGGGCGTGTATCCCTGCAAAACTGGCATGATGTAAACGCCAGTGTCACAGCGAAGAAGCCCGTCGTACCGCTCTATAGTGAGCCGCTGATGGTCGGCTACCGTAAGGCCAGTCTTTTCGAGCATGACGGCTTCGCACATATAGTCCTGCGAGACAGCCGCCAGCAGGTTGCCGTTGCCCTTCCATCTCTTGATCTGTGCCGCATATTCCTCGACAGGATGCGGGTATCCGCCGTAGGTACGGATCGTCGTAAATGCCTGAGAGTCCATGATCCAATCGCCCACTGCAAACGGCCCCTTGCGACCGCGCAGTCGCCCCACAGACACGAATGCAGCATCAAAGTGCTTCGCGTCGGAAGGCTGGTGTAGACCAATGAAGAATCTCACCGCTTCGCCTTCTTTCGCTTCTTGGGCTTGGGCTGTCGTGACTTCGGACGGTAGTTCAGAACTACGTCGGCGATTTTCTCCAGGGCTAGAGTATGAGCGAAGTACCGTGCAGAAGAGGAGTGAATTTCACGGGCTAGAGGGGTTTTCATGCGATCAACCCCGCCAGTCTTACTAACCGATGTGGCATAGTGCAAGCGAAGCAATAGGGGCCGCCCGATTCCCATGCGAATGCCTTAGTGAATTCAGGCCGATCTTTCCAGTGTTTCAAGATCAAGTAGCGGGATGGCGGGGTTTTCTGTATTTCAATCATCAAACTGTTCCCTTTCTGCGCCTTTTACGAACAGTGTAGCGATGCTACCCTGTGAAAAACCTGAGGATTCCAACCATGGGCAACGTGGTACCGATTGCCGTAAAGCGAACAGTGGCGCAACGTCGGCCCCGGCAACGGGAACATCTTCTCAAGTCCGAAGTGGAGAAACTGATGGAGGCGGCGCGCAAAGGCCGCTACGGCCACAGGGACGCTACGCTTATTATGGTCCTCTTCACTCACGGATTGCGCATCCGCGAAGGCCTGCAAGCCCGCTGGCAGCAGTTTGACCTTGACCGGGGGGTTTTCCACGTCCAACGGCTGAAAGGTAGCCTGAGCGGCGACCATCACTTGCGCGGGATAGAAATTCGGGCGCTGCGCAGGCTTTTCCGGGAAGGTCCCAAGGCAGCCGATTTTGTCTTTGCGTCGGAGAGGGGCGGGCCCCTGACGTCGCGGGCGGTCCAGCTTATGCTTGACCGGACGGCAAAACGCGCTGGCCTTGCTTCCTTGAATCCACATCCGCACGTGTTCCGGCACTCCTGTGGGTACTACCTGGCTGAACGCGGTTCGGATCTTCGACTTATTCAAGCGTACCTCGGTCATCGGAATATCCAGCACACGCTTCGGTACGTCGAACTTAGCCCTAGGCGCTTCCAGGGACTTTGGGACGATTAAACCCTTGTTCGACGGTGGAGACACGGGCATAGAGAAAGGCTCTCACGCAGCCCGCCTCCACTCCTCCACGCGCTGCGCGGGCTTCTTAAGAAGCACCAACCCTGAATTGCGTGCTTCGGCGATGCGCAGGCATGCGCCGGGCGAGACGTTCAACCCGTTGCAGATGTGCAGGAAGCTTTTGATGGTCGGCGATTTTGTGCCCACTTCCCAATCGCTTACCTGCTCGCGCGTGGCTTTCGATTTCTGGGCGAGCTCGCGCTGAGTGAGGCCGCGGGCTTTGCGCAAGAGCCAAAGGGCGAATGGGATATCCGGGGTCATGCGGGGACGGTCCTTTCGGCGGGAAACTCACGCACGCGCAGATGTTCGGGCCACTCTTCGGGATCGCCGCCCTTGCGGTCCTGCAGGCTGATGTTTTGTGAAAACTCCATACTGCGAAAACTAAACTTAAATCCGGGGCGTTCTTCGTGGTGCGACGTTTGGCGATGCAGCAATGGGTTGCTTCCCATCTGTTTCATGAAAAACGGCACGCCTGCAGCCCTGCACTGCTCTAGGAGTGATTCCGCCCACGCAAGGTTGAATGGGCGAGCGCCGGGGCCAGATTCGCCGCCACAGATTACCCAGTCGATTAGCGGCGATGTGCAGTAGTTAAAGCCGTCAGCCTTAAAAATCCCATCTAGCGCGTTTGCGCTGTTGGCGTTCGGGTGCTGAACTTTTCGCAGGTCCACGGCTTCGAGCATCGGCTCCACGCTCAACCAGCGGACGGCGGCTGGAGTCTGCAACAGGAGCGGGATGCGCTCATCGGCGCGCTGCTGATCTTCGACGGAAACTCCGAACCAAACGTTTCGTGGCGGGAAGTCTTGCCTGGAATCAATGTTGCGATAACAGAATGACAGCATCCGACTGGCGCGTTTCGTTAAAAGCTGGAATGTGTGCCATGATGCTTGCTCGCACACGTTCAGGACTCGCGCAATTAGTTCGTTGGGTATCGCTTCGTGGAACAGGTCGAACATATCTCCCACGAAGATGCGGGTTGGTTTCTTTCGGCGAAGAGGCTCCTCCAAAATCTTTTCGTCGATGAAGAATTCCACTGTCTCCAGGTTGGGGACGGTGTACTCCAACCCGTTGCCGAATCGCTTGTTGATGGTCGAGGCGTAACAGTGGGTGCAGCCCGGACTTATTCGGGTGCAGAAGGTGCCAGCGTGGACTTTCGGACCCTGACCCTTGAGGCGCGCGCGGATCGGGTTCCAGGTGTAGTCGGTCCATTCGATCGATGTTTTATTCATCGCACTTTCCTCTTTCTGATTCGTTCGGAATACTCATCAACGTGAAATTTGCAACTGCCCACGCCGGAGCGGCATTCGGGGCGGCCATCTTCACCCCAAGCGTATCCAACCCAATAGCGCAACGGCTCGCCGCATCCCTCGACGTAACAGTGTCCCGCCCGCAAATATTCCTGGCTGTCGTACTCTTCCAGTGGGATTGGTTCGATAAAAATCTCGATGTCGATGGTCACGCGGCAGCATCGTCCTTTCGTGTCCAGTGCAGGCGGTTGTGGTGGTTTTGGTGACAAACGGGGCAGGCCCAAACTCGCATGCGAATCCATTCCCCGTCGACCACAATCCAGATTCGATCTTCGGAAAAAGCTCCGCCCATCTTCTTGTGGCGCAAGTGGTGGGGCTGGCCTCTGTCGAGCGGGGCCCATTTCCAGCAGTGCGGCTCGGTCGCGAGTTCGCATTGTTTGCCGGCGATTTCGCAGACCAGGTGGCGGATAACCTTCGCCGATTCCGGGGTGGCAATCCAGCGCAGCCCATCATCGGAGGCGGAAGCGGGATCCTGCACAAACCGGCCGGGTAGTTCGTAGCGTTTCCCGGCATAGGTAAAGATGTACTCGCCGCCGGGTGTGCCGCGAGTGCGCCGGTCGGAAACTGATTTGATTGCGTTGCGGCGTGGGCGATGTTCGCGGGAGCGGTTGCGGGGAAAGGTCACGCGATGGCCAACTTTCGCAATCTTTTCAGGTAGGCTCGCGTTATGCGACCAAAAGCGTGCACCGCTTGTTGGTCGCCTCGCTTGTAGCAGCGTAGGTACATTTTGGTGTACCAGTTCTCGTTTTGTTTTGTCGTTTTATGAAATGATCCCCTCGGCGTACTGTCGCGTATATTCATGGCACGCTGATAGGCCCTCTCGATTTTCTTCTGTCCGGCGGTCACGCGGTAATCTCGCTTTCCTGTTCAACTTCGGTTAGGTCAAAGAGGCTAGGCGTGGCCAGTTTCTTTTCGGCAGCTTCGCAGTAGTACACAGCATCCGTGAAGTACCCAGCCGACAGTTCGCAGCCGCGGCCAAACCTGCCAAGGCGCACGGCGCGCGCGGCCACTGTGCCGATTCCAACAAAGGGGTCGAATACCACCTCTCCTGGCATGGTGTATTGCGTTATGGCGCGGTCGGCGATGTCGAACTGCATGGGGCAGAGGTGCATCAGTCGGCCGGCGGCGGCCTGGGCGGAGTTGAGGGAGCGCATGCGGGTTACATCGGTCCACACTTCGGGGTGCCACGATTGGGGTTGCAAGAGCATGAATTTCTTGGGGAGGGCGGAGTTGTAGCGCGGGCAGTGGCAAACTTTTTCGGTTGGAAGTAAATAGTCAGTCGTGAAACCGCAAACCTTCCCCTCGTCGTCATCGCCTTTGATTCCAAGGTGGATGTGTCCGCAGTGGGCGCACACTTCCAAGGCCTCGCCCAGTTTGACGTGGCGCTCGAAGTCGTACACGTTGGTGAACGATTCCTGGCGGAAGAGTTTGAAGATTCTTTCGTGGGGCATGCCGCGGATCTCGTCAAACGACATGAGGCGATTGCCGGCGGAGCGGTGAAAGCCGTGGGCGTCTACCTGCCAGCGGGAACGGGAGTACTCGGCCTTATTCTTGATGACCGGCAGGTCGGCGTAACCGTTCGAAGAGTCTGTTGGGGGCTTGCGGAAGAGGAGTAGATATTCCGGCATTCCCACTCCCATTTTGGTGCCGTCTTTGCATTGCTCGGTCCAACCTAAGCGATAGGTCTGATTATTTTCCCGCACCACGTCGGTCACGATGGTGACCATACCCGTAAAAGCGAAGCCCGATCGGCAGAAGTAGCGGATAGCATCGGAGTGAAAGGCGTACACCGTCTGGAAGCCCATTCCGGTCAACCCTCCGGGGACAATGCGGTCCTTGACGTGGATCGCGCACACGCGGCCCGGGGCGAGCACGCGTAACAGTTCGGGAATTAGAAAATCCATCTGTTCCCAAAATTGCTCATTGGTTTCTGAGTGGCCGAAGTCGTTATAAGAGGGCGAGTATTCGTATTGGGTCGAAAAAGGGATAGAGGATAGAATCAGGTGCACGCTGTTTTCCGGCATCGCGGCGGTTTCTAGCACGGCATCGTTGTGCACCATGGTGTAGTGCTGGCCAGTGATTTCGGTGCGCTCCACTCCGAGCGAGCGGCCAAACTCCTGCTCCATGGCGTTTATCGCAAGGCCGTACTCGCGGATAATCTCGGACATTTGCGCGACTAACTTGTTGTGGTTTTCCCACTTAAATTCCAGTCGCTTTCTGACTTCGCGCTCCGCCTCGGTATAGATTAGGTCGAGGCGCACTTCTTTGGTTTGCAAAAAGCGGTAAACCCGGTGCACGGCCTGAATGAACTCGTGGAACTTGAAACCGATTCCAAGAAAAATAGACCATGCGCAATATCTCTGGAAATTGTTTCCGGCTCCGAGCATTGAGGGCTTCCCCCCGAGCTCCTGCAATTCTCCATCGGCGAAGCGCATCACGATCTTTTCGCGCTCGTCCAAGTCTTGATTCCCGTAGGCTGTCCCGCATTCCGGGATGGCTTTCTCAATTGCACGGCGCTCGGCTTCCAGGTCGTGCCAGATGATGCGGTGTGCGGTTGGATCAATGGCGCGCAACTCCATCAACTTCGCAATTCGCCCGGTGAGGCTATCCCGCTTTTCTTTGGCAGCGTGCGTTACCCCCACGGCGGTCGACCGTACCAACCTTCCTTGACCGCTGGTTTCATATCCGGCGTCGGTGTGATCGCTCGGGATTTCATGCCAAACCACTTTCATCTCCGGCAAAACATAGCCCTCGTCGGAATATCCCAAGTCCGATGGTTTTTGCAGGAAGATCGCCCAAGAAGAAACCCAAAGCCAGAATTCCCGCTCCTTGTGGGCATGGAGCGTGAGGTTATCGGCTTTTGTGGAGTCGCGCTTAAAGAATCTGGTTTTGGCCTGGCTCACATCCATCACGTCAAGAAATGCGGCGTAGGCCAGCAGTTCGATGTACTCGTTGGGGCTGGGCGTGGCGGTGGCGACGAATTTGTAGCGGACCTGGCCGTTTTCGAATACCCGCATGAACTCCCGAAAGGTTTTGGTTCCGCCGAAGCCTCGAAGAATTGCGGCCTCGTCCAGCGAACAGCCGGTAAAGGCGCGCGGGTCGAGTTTCGAATCCCGGATGGTCTCGTAGTTGGTGAGATAGATGCCGTCGGCGGTGCACTCCTCGATGCGGCGCACGAAGGTTATCTTGGTGTCGAGTTTTGCGGCGTCCCGCATGAATTCCTGGCGGACTCCGAGCGGGGCACAGATCAAGAACTTTCCGCCGGCGTGGGCTTGAATCTGGCGGGCGATTTCCAACTGCATGAACGTCTTGCCCAACCCGAAGGCGGCAAAAATGGCGGCGTTCCCTTTGCGAAGCGCCCAGCGGACGATGGCAGCCTGATGCGGTTTGAGGCTCGGGTGGATCGCCGCCGGGTCGATCGTGATTCCGCGCTCCGGAGTTTGCACCATCTTGGCGCGGAGAAATTCCTGGTAAGACAGGCTCACTGCGGCCCTCCGGTAATCGCGTCGGGCGGTTCCTGGCAGGGCGGTGGTGTGCGTTTCTTGCGTTTGCGTTCGGCCTGGCGCTGCGGTTCGGCTTCGACTTCTGGCGCTTTGTCTCCAGGTTCTTCGCCTTTGGGGAATTCGTGCTCTCCGTCATGGTCGGCAAAGAGGATGCAGGCTGGGTAGGGACAGAGGCGCGTTACCTCTTCGGCGGGTGGAGGCGCAAGCGCTTTTTCTATTGCGAGTTTCAGCCAAGCCTCGGCAAAAGCGTCAGCCTTGGTTTGTGAATCGAAAGTTTCCACTACACCATCGGGGCCAATGCAGCCTTTCTGTACGCGCAAGGTGGTGGAGATTCGAGCCTGCATTTCCAAGATGGCCGCGGAGCGATGTTCCTCTGGGAGTTTGGCGAGATTCGCAGCAATGCCCTGGATATCTTTGTAGGTAAGCTCAATCGACTGCCCCTCTATCTTAAAAGCTGGTTCTTCTGGCATCGGTGGCGGAGTTTTCTTATCCTCCGGTGATTTCTGTTCGGCACTGGCTGTCAGTGGGAATTGCAGCGTCTCCTGTTTTTCTTCTAGAGACATGTCGTGGACTTCGACCGTTTCCTCCCGGTCCATGCGAATGTAAGATTTCTTGCCCACGGTGGGCACGTCGTAACGGATCGTGCAGCCGATTTGCGCTGTCTCTCCGCCTTTGGCGTATCGCTTGGCGTGTTCGGTGGCTTCGGCTTCGTGCTTGTTGATACGCTCCTTGAAAACGGAGTCGGAAATCTTCTTTTCGGTTTCGGCGGTTTCTTTGTCGGTCAAGGCCTGCACCAGTTTGGTTGCGGTGTCGGCGAGCTCTTCCGGGGAGTACTTCTCGAAAATGGCTAGGGTGATGCTGTCGGGTCTCATGCTGCCTCCAGTTTCCCCGCGTAACCGATGCGGTCGGATACTTCGTTGAATTTGTTGGCGACACCGATTTCGAGGCGACGGTGAATTTGCTGCGCGCATAAATCGGCGTAGATCACAACGTCCGCCAACTCATCCAACAATTCGCCGATTCCAAGTTCCACATCGTCCCCATAGTCACCCCGGCGGTTTTTGAAATGGGGTAAGCGAAGTCGGTTTGCGGTTCGTAAATCTTCAAAGTTCATGCTCGAATCCTTTCTTTCTCGCCTTCCATGGCGGCTTGTTTTCGGCAGTCGAGTTCGGCTCTGGTTTCGGCGGCGAAACGGCTTAAATTCCCGTCAAATTCCATAATCGCCGCTCGTTCCAAAAAGGCCTCCTTCCACTTCGGGGGCCACGCGGCGCGGTTGGGCGGAAGGTTCATCGGCTGGACCGTGGTACAAAAATCAATACAAACAAGATAACTACGAGAGTGAATTTGTAAGGGTGTGCGTGAGCGACGGCTGCAAGCTCATTAAGCAGCGCATCTAGTGTTGGCGTGGGAGGCATTTACGCTATCCCCTCCTCCACAGCATCCAAGGCCTGCACGATGGGCTGTCCGCCGTTGGCCTTCCTGGTCTTGACGTACTCGGCAACCTGCTTTGGATCGTTGAGCGGTGCGAGGATCTTTTCGCCCGCCTGGGCGTGCAGTTTCTTTTCGCAATCGAAACACAGTTCTTTCCCGTGTTTGCGGCGCATTACCAGCGCACGTTTTTTGCTCACCTTGTTGCCGCACTCGTAGCACGGCGTGGTGATTTCCCGCTGTGGTTTTTCCCCGGGCCCCATCTCTTCCGCCGGCGTCGCGCAGAATCCGGCCATCTGCAATACGTAGGCGAAGAGATTGCACAGCACTTTGGAGCAAGCCCTGGTCTGGGCCATCGATCGGAGTTGGTACGAGGGTTTGCCCTGCCAATCGGGCTCCGAGTACATGCATGCGGCTTCGGCTCCCGAAACCACGCGGCCGGTCATGTTGAGAGCGTGGGCGATGGCAACGTAACCGAATTCTTCCCCTTTGTCGGAAATGACCTCTTCGGTCATGGTCACCATGGCTGTGACTTTGAAACAGGCGGCGCAGAACTGCACGATTTCCCGGCGGGGGAAGGCACGTTTCTCAAAGATGACCTTGAGTTCTTTGTTTTCTCTGGCGTACTGCTTCACGGCGCGCGCGACTTCCTTGCTGCGCTTGAGCAACGCTTTGGGGCTTTCCAGGTCGGGCGCGATGGGCGCCGTCATGGTGGGCGGCAAGATCGGCGTGGGCGGCTCGGGCTGGACTGGCTGTGTTACGCTTTGAGTCATCTGCTTCACCTTTCGGGCCGCGTACCTTTCTTTGGGGGAATGGCGCGGCCTGGAAACTTCTGTTTTGTCAGTCGGCGAGTTCCAACACGCTCTCGGTGTATTGGTTCAACCTGTCGGCTTTGTCTCGGAACCAATACCCTCCGAAGAGCAAGCCCTGACCGGCGTACTCGCATCCCACGGCAAGGCAGGCACAAAATAAAATCCAGACGAAAAAGGCGTAGACGCGAATGGTTTCTTTCATGCGCAAACCTCGGTTGGAACTTTGAAACAACGGGCGATGTGTTGCGCCAGCGGAAACGGTATCTTGGCAATGTGAGCAGAAGCAGCCTTGCGAGAGTCAGATTTGGAACCGAATGCTGCTGGCCCTTTCTCACCTAACATCTTGTCGCGTGGTTTGCCGTCGAACCAAGCATCGCCGGACTGCGAGAACTTCACGCCTTCTCGATACCGTTGCGCCGCCACGACATTGAAACCCACTTCACTCAACTTGATGCCGGGAACTTTTAGGTGCTCACTGGGATTCGTCAAATGTCGCGTGTGTGTGTGGCCGTCGCGGATGTTTAGGTGCTCCGATAACTTTTGTCCATTGACCGGATTCCGAGAGTGTCCTGACTCTGTGTTGTGCGCGACCGCGAACCACGAACCTCCGTCATTCTTTCTGGAACTCATGGGCGCCACTGAGACTCCAAACCTCGGCAACCCCGCTACTACTCGCTTGCCTACCATCCCCACATCGCCCCATAGGTAATAGGAGCCAAACCACGCTCTTGCTTTCCCTATCCAGCGTTGCGCACCTTTAACATTTTCAACAATCAATGGAACGTGTCGCCCAGCAGCCTCGCTTGCTTCGCGCTGGATTCGAAAGCATGTTTGAAATAAAGTGATAAACGTTTGCGGCTCTCGCGGATGCGCCAATCGCCAGTCACACCACTCCGTGTATTCCGCACGGCTCATCTTGCTTTCTGGCTTCTTCCACCATGCCGGCAGAACTTCTGGGACTTCGGCCTTTGCGCGCTTCCAAGGCATTGCAATGTAACTCGGCTCAGTGCAGGGCGGACTCGCGACGATGACGGCCGCGTCTCGAAACTGTGAGCCGTCTAAGGTCATCACGTCCTGGATCACCAAGTGACAGCCCTTTGGCCGCGGCACTCCGAGTTCGGCGCACATGTCCACAATGTCAAACCCCACCGTCCAGAATCCCTCTGCAACGCCTCCCTCACCCCACCCATGAAGGCCAGCGTAAAGCTCGATCATTAACGGTTTGTCAAGGTCTATGCAAAGTGGGGTCATCGGACCAACCTCCGATTTACAAACGCGGCAACGTCATCCTGGCGAAACCGGATGGAGCGGTAACCGAATTTGACGAAGCGGATTTTCCCGGCGCGGCGCAAGTTTTGCAGCGTCTTGGGCGCTATGCGGAGCAAGGCGCACACTTCGCGCTGGGTGAGGAGGGGAGTGGTCATTTCTGACTCAACAGCTTTCCCCAAGCTTTGCCGTCTTGGATGTGCTTTAACCCTGCGGTTGCCGGCGCTCCCAGTCCGGCGAAAAACAACTCCGGACGCCGGCGGCGGAAAATCCAAGTCGCGACAGATGGCGATGCCGATAGGCCGATTACAAACAGGTCTCGGCGATAGAGTTGGCCGGTGGTGGGCCGGGCAGAGGGCACCAACCAGGTATTGCCCTCAACGGAAACTCCGGCTTTCAAACCTTTTTCGGTTTGGCGGACGTCGTAAACATCGGCGGCAACCGCGAAACCAACGGCGCCGGCGAGCGCCCAAAGGCGTTTTGGGTGGCGAGATTCCCGAGATGCGCTCGGGGTGTCGGCTGGGGATGCCGACTCCTGGCCGAAGGCACAACTGGTCAACAGTAACGCGATAGCTGCTATGCGTAATTTCATGCGCGCCTCGGCTGGTCGGTTAGGTGCAAACCTTTGGTGGTTACAAGGGCAGCGGCCTCGGTCGATTTTGGTGGCGTTATTTTTTTTACCGATGATGGCATGTCGAGCGAGAGTTGCTTGGCGCGTGGCGCCGTTACGGCATCCATCGATTTCGCTTCGATGAGTTGGGAGACTCCAGGAATGGCGGCTTCTAGCGTTTGCCATTGTTCGGCGGTTCGGCGATCGCGACGGCGGTTATTCACAGGCGGCCTCCCTTTATCCACGGAATCTTGCCGTTTAACACAACAGAGCGGCTCTTTTTCCGATAACCGTGGACAAATCGCTTCTCGTGTTCTTCCAACCGTTTAGCCTCTTGGAAAGCTGTGAGTCCTCTCATTTCCAAGGTTTCCTCGAACCTACGGGGGGTGATTAGCGGGAAGGGGTGCTTCAGGTCTATCGGTTCTCGGGCGTAACAGGCCTTGAAGATGCGCAAGAGAACTGCGCTCATGCCGCGGTAAACGTCGGAATTACGAAAGCGCAATATCTCGATATTTGATTTGGTGAGCAATTCGTCGCGCCTCTTGTCATCCTGAGCTCGCTCCGGCAGATCGTGAACCGCACCGTCTAGCTCGATTACCACTTTCGCCGCGTGACACCAGAAGTCCACGATGTAGCCGAACACGATGGCTTGGCGCTGAAAGCTGTAACCGATACCTTTGTGCCGCAACCGGCTCCAGAGGATTTTCTCCGGCCAAGTCATGTTGTCGAGTAAGTGCTCGGCGAATGCTTGTTTTTGGCGACTCGGCATGAAAGACTTTCAAAAACCGGGACGGCTCTCAAGAACTGTTGGTTTCCGAAACCGTCCCGGTCCCTCGTTTGTGCAGCAAGCGGCTGCAACTCCTGCCCGGATGTGCAGCGGATTTCCGAGCAAGCTCTTTACAGTGTTCTCAGGTCGAGATGCCATGCGATTAAGAAACTGATGCTTTTTTCTGGCTGGCCCCACTTTCGCGCCTTGGTCACGATACGGCCAATGATTAACGGATCGGCTTGAGCGGTTTGTGGGCAGATCCCGATTTCGTCAAAGACTTTCAGGACCAGCGCTTGCGAAGTCGCATCCATCACTTCGGGACGGGCTGCATTGATCGGAAAAACGATCTTGGCAAAAGCTACCGGCCAAGCAAGATGCTTGGTCTTTTCTTTTCCAGTCTTGTCGTCTTTCGTGACCTGGGTATCGTGATCAACGATTTGGTTCTGGGATACATACCTACCCTCGCCGGCCGGCAAGCCGCGGCCTTTTTCGTCTGGAATGCCACGATTGGCGTGACGTGCGCCCCATTCTGATTCTGCGGTCACGCGGCGAGGCTGGTTTCGGTCGGTGCGAATTGCGAAAACATCAATCGGGAAATTGGGAATAATGCAGTACCCGGCGTCCACGGCGGCCAGTGTCTTTTCATAGAAAAGAAGATTGTCTTGGGCGCGTTCGATTTGCCGTTTAAGCACGGATGATGACCATTTATTCTCCACGGCAACGGCGTGCGCATGGGTCACATCGGCAATTTCGTTCTTGACTTCGGCGACCTTGGCGCGAAGAAACTTGGCAAGGTCGCGCTGTGCGGCTTCCATCTGGGTCGGGTTGGTGGCGATTAGGTGAACAAGTTGCTTGTCGGTAACTTCTAAGGCGGTTTCCATAAGACTCCTCCGGTATTTACTGCCTAACTCCCACGATGTTGTTATATTTCCCGTCGTCCGATTTCTTGACCCACAGGCCTACTGGCTTCGCATCATTGGCGCGGTTCTTGAGTGCTGGCCATAGCTGCTTGTCAAAACAGTTTCCTGTCCCGCCCGAAAAAATCACTCCCAGATATGCGCCCTTTTCGTTGGTCTGCAGGATGGTGACCGGGGTTTGCAGTGTTGCGGCGGTCGGCGGTGTGCTCGGGATATTACCTTGGCGATCGGCGGCGAAGTAATCCTTCGGCGTTGGTGCGAGTACGGCGCGCGCGGCTGCGGTTCCGCCTTGGGGGTGGGGGAGGGCGGGGGAGGAATCCTGTCCTGGAGTCGCGATCAACTCCTCAATAAGCGCCTCGATCTTAGCTTGCTCTGGTGTGTTTGCGAGCCGGGTCCACATGGCACCCAAGGCCACAAGCACAGAGAAGCGTTTCTCGGCATTCCAGGTGTAGGTAAAAACGCGCTCGGTCATGGAAACGTCTCCTCGTCGTCCACAACTTCGTTTGACAGAAAAACGTGGATAAACTCATCGCAGATAAGAGAGAGCCCAGGAATAACCAGTCCACCAAACACCAACCCCACGCAGTACGAGTTCACCAGCGAGAGATTGAAATGTGCGCACAGTTGATAACCGCCGGAGGCAAAAATTCCACCGAGTACAAGTTTCACGCTCCGAACGACGTTGATTTTTTGGTGCTCGGTCATGGTCTCGGCTCCGGCTCTTGACTCTTTAACTTCTGCGCGGCCTGCAAAACTTCGCTCACCACGCGGAGCGGCATGTCTCCCAAGCGGCGATCTTCGGAAATACCGTGGGCGGCGCGGTACTGGTCAAAGGCGCGCTGCTTGAGTTCTTCGTCGGTCATCCCAGATAATCCGTAAGCTGCCTGAATAAAATCCACGTTTTGTTAGAGACGATTTGCCACGCTTCCTGGTCAAATGGCCTTCGTTTCCATAGGTAAGTCGAGATGCGACAAACCTTGGCGTGGGCATTGCCTAGCTTCCACCAGCGAACTGGATGGAAAATCGGACTATAGCTGCCGAAAAAACCGTGCCGTATGCGGGTCACGCGGCCCTCCGCTTTTCAATCTTGCGAACGGATTGCACAGGTTTCTTGGGGGAAGATGTTGCCGGAGAACTGCTGTCGTGTAAGTTCTCCGGCGTCGTGCGCTCTATGGTCGATTGGCCTCCGCTTGCCGTACGATCACCCGTTTCGCCGGATTCAAAGCGACAGCCCTTTAACGAATCCGTGTCGGCGTCTCCTCGGCGGCAAGCCCCCGGAGTCGCGTGTATGCCCATCGGAACAGCGGCCTTTCTAGTGGGAGCTTGTGCAGTTCCGAGCAATGCTTCGCGTCGGGCGAGGATGGCGGGCCAAACTTTGTCGGGATGCAACTCGGACATGGCCACTGGGAACGGAATGAGGTTGACGCGCATCATGCGACGGGGACCGCCTTTCGATTCCCGCGAATTTTGGAACATATCCGACATTCCCGCGTCCCATTCTTGCGGCGGTATAGGTTCCGCCCTCTGAGGCGATGCCCGTTCTTGCAAAACTTTTTCTTTTTTCCCGCCATACAATCCGTAGATGTTTCGTAGAGCACATTACAGCCTACGGAACTTCCTGTCAAGCGAAAAACTACGAAAAATGAATTAGGCTGATTTTACTGCGGTCTCGGAGTGGTAATTCCCTTCCGTGCACACAGTTTCCACAGGAAATTCGACGGCGGGTTTCGCGGGTTTGCGTTTGGGGCGGTCCATGATGCGCTCCACCAATTCAAACAGGCGGGTCCAGGCGGCGGCTTTGCCGGTCGGCTTCAAGTCCGGGATGGATACGCGGCGGGTCATGGTCCAACGATAGTATGACGCAAAACGGGGTGACTATCGGGCGGTTACCTGATTACCCATGTTACCCAAGTAACATGAGGCGCAACAGGGGCGCTTTCCCGCGGCGCCCGCGCTCTTGTCCAGCCTCGCGAAAGAGTTGCGCAATGTCGGCGTCAGATGCAAGTGAGAGATAAGCAAGCGCAATCGCTGACTCAAGGCTTATAGGGTTCGTGGAGTGCGGCCCATCCGGGCTCCGTTTCGCGGACGGCGAAGGTTTCCGCGAGGCGGTGTGTGTCGGCTGTCTCTTCGGCTGCTGGCGGTAGGGACGCTGGGGTAGCGGCATCAAATCGAACCTCGGTTTTTAGAGTTTGGCCGGGCGCATAGGTGTACGGCGCGGAAACGCTGAACATTTTGGGCGGGCCGGTTGGCCCGGTCCATGTTTTCTTGGGATCGGCAACGCAGGCGGGACAGCGGAAGGGATCTAGGCCGGAATAGTATTCGAACGTCTCGCTGCAAAGTTGGCAAACGTGCAAGGGCATGGGATCATTCGGCCAATTGCGTCGGCTCATAAGAAAATTCTTATATCACAGATTGTAATATTGTCTGCCGTGCTATGCTTTTCGTACCTCGAACCGACAACTACCGGGGCCTCGCTTCGCGGCGGGGCCTTGCTTTTTGGCTCTGGCGAATTCTCCGCGACCTCCTTTCCTCTCCGAATTCGTAAATCACATCGGCAAGCTCGCGCTCGTCGAGGTGGTTTACCACTTGTCCAAATTGTCGTAACTCCGGCGTTCTCCAACCTTCCACGGCTGGCGCGGTCGGTTGTACAAGCGAACGCCTGCTCCGATTCTAGTGCACGCGGTCAAGCGGCCGGCTGCGGACCTTTCTTTTCCGGCTCTGTTTCCTGTTCGTCCTCGGCGAGTCCCCAGCGGTCGGACGTGTAGGCGAGAAAATCGGCTTCGTACATGGTCCAGCGTACGTCCGTGTCGCGCAACTGCTTGAGTTCGGGAATTCCGTCCACAAACTTCTTCAACTCTTCGGGATTGCCCAGCATGGGAGCAAGCCCCATGGCTTCAAGTTGTTCCCCGAAATGAAAATCGATTGCTCCGGCGGCCTGGTGGCCGAATTCGCCGATGGGCGCGCGCTTGAATCCATCAATCACCATGCGCACCACGGCTTGCATGATCTGGCCGGGATCTGGGGCGGCGGGTTGCTGCGCTTGGGCTGTGCCAGTCGGTAGCGGCTGGATGGTTCCGGTCGGCGGGGGTGGCGGTCCACGGCGCACAATCTCCGGACCTGGTGCGGGCATGAGTTGCGGCTGGCCGGGTTGGGGTTGGACTCCGGCGGCGCGCATCTGCAATTGCAGCCGAAGATTTTCATTCTGCTGGGCGAGAATCAGGGGCCATTTTTCGAGCAAACTGGCTCCCAGCGTAACGGCGCCGTTGACCAGCGGCGCATACCACGGGGTTTCGGAGGCGACTACCGGCTTCGCACCTTTCGCAATCTCAGCGAGGGAGCGGCCGGTGATCATCTCCACGATGCCGGAAACCTCTTCCAGTTTGGTTTCTTCTTTGGCGGCGTGTTTTTCTTCTGCCGGCTCGGCGAATGCACGGTCGATAATTTTCTCCATGAGTTTCGCTTGCACTGGATCGGCGGCGGGGGCCTTGGGGTGCAAGACCTCTATAAGCCGAATCGCCAATTCGAGCGGGTCTTTCTGTGCTCCGTCTAGCCCCAACTGTTTGCGGGTTAGATCGTTCTGCGTTTCCATCAGTCCGCGGTAACCCTCTTTTACGATTTCCACGCTGGCTGCTGCGCCGGCGCTGGCTGCGCTTACAAGCTGAGAGGCGCTGTCTACTGCGGGTGTCACTGGCGCTGCGGTTGTCGGCAACGGGTTCCCGGCCCCATCCACCAAGACCTGGCCTGGCTTGAATTTCGGCGGGCCGTCGATCGCGAATGTGATTTGCTTCAACTGCTCTTTGCCGTCCAAGTTCAAATAGGCGAGGTAGCCGCCTCCGCCGTGTTCTTCCTTGACCTCGCCCTCGTCAATCGGTCTGGGATACTTGTCGATGTACTTGTCTTTTTCGGCGTTCTTCACTTTCGGCCACTGGCGGTAGAGGTAGACAAAGAAGCGTTTCTCCCAAAAGGCTTTGGGGATTTCGCGCAAGAGCGGAAAGAATTCTTCGGCGGCACACGCGGCGCGGATCGCATCAAGACCGGCATCCATGAGCGCGGTCCAGTATTGCTCTTTGTGTTCGGGCACTACTTGGGAGGGCGGGATGAGGTTGTCGTGGTCAAAAACGAAGTCGGGCGGCGATGGCGGCGTTTTGCGGGGCATGATTTTCTCCGTGAATCGAATTTCTACTCAAATAGAAAAACCCGGCACTGTGTGAACTTTAATTCACACTCTGCCGGGGTCGGTGTGTTGCCGATGAGTCCGGTGGTTTGGTGTTACGGATTTTTCAGGTGCTCGAAGTCTAGAACTATTTTGTTGCCGTTCAACTGTCGTGCGAGATCGTGCTCTGCTTCTGTAATTGCCGTATTCCAGCAGAGTTCAAAACAGTTCTTGTTGTAACTAGCCTGTTCGGGGCATTCTGATTCGTGCAGTTCCCACCACGTCTCAAACGGCGTCGGCGTCGTTGTGGTTTTACTTTCGCGTGATGCAGCATTCCAGCCTTGGCGGACAGCGCGGCGAAAACTCTCTTCAAGCGCTGCGAAACTATCGGCGGCCTCCCTGTAAACTTCGCGGACTTGTTCTTTGCCCTCGCGCTCCCACCACTGCTCGAAGGTCATGGGGTCACCCGCAATTCGTCCAACCAAGGTTTAAGATTGTCGCGTTCCGGCGTTTTGCTGATTGCCATGCAACACGGAGCTTGTGTCGTTGGCGGTGCGACAAGTTCTTTCGAGCGCAGCGCGTCTAAATTGAATTTGGAATGAAAGTGCGTAACCACTCCGTCCAGCGCTGCATTCCAGCATGCGGCCATGCTCTCCCGGCTTGCCTTCCGCATCTGTTCACGCGCCGATGCTGGGTAGGATTTCAAAATTTCTTCGTGCAGCGGGGCGATGTTGGCGGAGTACCACCGATCGAAGGGGGTCACGATGGTTTGCTCTCTTTCTCGTTCGCCTTTTCGATGAGCCGGAGCGCCTCTTCTTCGGGAATCGGTCGCACGTATCCGCCTTCCATGCAAATTCCATAGCGACCGTCCGCGCCTTGGATGATGGTTCCGGGTGGCGGTCCGGGTGGCGGCGTGACCGCTTCCCGCATGGCGTCGGCTTGGCGGATCGCGGCTTCGCGGTACCTCTGAGCGTCGGCGTATTCGGCTTTCTGTTGGGCGCTGGCTTCGCGCAAAAGTTGGTTGTGCTCGGCAAGTTGGGCGGCGATTTCGCGCTGAATAGCGAAAAGGTTTTCTGCCGTGTAAGTTGCGTTGTACCTGTAGGCGTCAACCTCGTCCATCCCCGTGCATTGCTCATGTGGCGCCCGATATCTTAGTTCGCGGATTTCTTTTGGGGTCACGGCTGCTCGGCGTCAATTTGCTGGGTGAGTTCGTCAAACTGTTCGAGGATTTTTGCCACGCCGCTGAAATTTGAAACGCTCACGGTCGCCGATTTTCGCCAATCAAAACCGCTCGGCTGTTGATAGCCCACGGGATGAGCAAGCGCCACCTGTCCCATTTTTCCCATGATCTGACTGGCCATCTTCATGGGATCGTCGGACAGCGATATCTCGGGCTCCGGTTCGTTGAACTGACCGGGGATTTCGATCAACTTCACTTCGACGGAAAGCGCGTAACGCTTTGGAAGGTTCACGGCTTCACCTTGTCCACAAGCTTGTCGCCTGCTGCTGGATTTTTTCTTCGACGGCGAGATGTGTGACTTTTTCGACGCGGACCTTTTCGGCGCGGCGCTCCGTCTGCTTTGCCAAGCAAATAACCAGCAAAGAAGAATAGGGATAGCTTGAGCGGCTCAGCGAGCGGGCCGGAAAGGAGTTCGCCGTCATCGCCGATTATGTCGGTCATTAGGGCTTCACCTTGTCCACAAGCCTCTCCACAAACGCAGCAACCTCTTCGGGCGACGGATCGGGCGATGAGAAAACACCCTGCAACCCGCGCACGGCGGCGAAAATTCTCCCATAGGCTACCACCTGGCGCATGCCCTCGGGAGTCTTGGCCAGCGCTCCGAGCGTTTCCGTTGCGGTGCCAACCGCCTCTCGCGCTAATTTCTTTATCGCCTCGGTGCGCAGCAACAGCGGCAATTTAGCTTTGATGGAGGATTCCCAGAGGCGATCAAACCAGTCGGGAGTTTGTAGGGCGTTGGTCATGCGAGCGCAATGCGACCTCCGCCCGCGGGCGGCTTCAAAACCTGCACCTCGGCCTGCTCGGCGGTCTCTTTGATCTGCCGCGAAAAAATCTTGGCCTGTTCTACTTCCAAAACAAGAGTCGTGGCGTGGCCGGCGGTTCCCATGTTAATAACCACGTGCATCTTGTCGCCGATCTGCTGGAAGCCGCATTGCGTGGCAAGCGGTACTCCCATGTTCGGCGGTGCGGGCTGTTGCGGGGATCCGTTCTCGGCCATGGTTACCCTACTGTAATCCACTGCACGCTTCCGAGCGTGCCTTCCTTGAAGTCGCAGACGACAAACGCCGGCCGCACCACCAACCGGAAGCGTTCGGAATTCGCTCTCAGGAATCGAGTTACCAACAATCCGCGTTCAGTAGTCGCGAGGTCGTCAAAAACGTCGGGGGAGCGCAGAATTCTTTCTCCCGGCCTCTGGTTTTCGATGGTCTCCGGGTCCATGAGTTCCACGCTGAGGGCGGCTTCCGGCTTCAACCGAAGGGATAGTTTAATCCTGCCGGTGAAACGCCGGCTGGCCACAGCCAAAAGCTCCCGCTCGATGGCGTCGGTGGGGACCGGAATCTGATTTGCGACCGGGTGCATGGGCTGATCATGCCCTAAAAGTCGTGCAAGAGCAATTTTTCTCTTGATGCGCGCCCCGAGAACGCCAAGAGACAGCCCGAGACGATCAAGAGAGGCGGCTGGACTATATGGTAATCTCCCGTACCTTAGCCCTCACTTTTTTCTCGACTGGATTTCAACTTTTCCCCCAAAATTGGCAACGTTGACGGCGCTTCGGCGCTGTTTTCCGGGCGGATTCCAGTCGAAAATCGCGCAAAACTGTGTGATCTGTCGAGTCCGCCCTTAAAATTGGCTCTCCATGAAAGATCTGGCGCGAAAATCGCAACCGTGATGAGTCGGGAACCATTCCGGGGTGATTCCGTACCAGATTCCGAGTGGGGGGCCAATTTTGAGGTTTACTCGGCGCACCGTGAAAAACTATGCGGCTTGGCCTTCAATCCGGAAACGCTTCGCCCTACCCTCCCGCGGATTTGGTGATCGTCTCTGACGGGGACGCCGGCATCGCCCAAACCATAGCAGAAATGAAAACTCTTTTGAACGGGCCCCAGGGAGTCCGGTCCTGGGTGGTGCAGCGCGCGGCGGCCGATGCCGTCCGGGGCACAGAACGGGGCAACCCGGAAATCGATTCGATTTTCAATTGGGTCAAAGACCACATCGAATTCCGCGGGGAAGCTGGCGAGGTGCTGCAAAGTCCGGAAGCCACGATCAACCTGGGGATGGGCGACTGCGATTGTCAATCCTTGCTGGTGGCGGCGCTGGCACGTACCCGTGGCTACCAGACGGATTTTCGCACGGTCGCGATGCACGGCTCCGAAGGCGACTACTCCCACGTGTATGCGCTGGTGCGCGACAAAGAAACCGGCGAGTGGGTTCCGATGGACACCACGGTAGAACGCGCCTGGGCGGGCTGGGAGCCGGAGCATATTGCGCGGGAGCGGACTTACGGCGCGGCTTCGGGAAGTTCCGGCGGCTTGCTGGGTCGGCTCTGGTCAATGTTTTCGTAAGCAGGTTTTCGTAAGTGAGACGCTATGTATGTTCGAGATGGACAGCGCGGCGGAATGGGTCGATTGGCCAGAAAGAACAGTCTTTCGGGTCTGGGCCGACAGGCGCGGCAGAACGCGCTCCGGCAACGGCTCACACTCATGCAATATTTGCCGCCGGAAGTAACCGGCGACCTCACCTATGGCGGAAGTGTTTCGCCGGCCCAAGGCGCCGCCATTGCTTACGGCTCTCCGGGATGGACTCCAACGCAAGAGGCTCAGGTACTTACCAGCGCAATTAACGCGGCGGGCGCGGTCGGCGTCCGTGCGGTGAGTCCCACTCCAACCTTGACTTATAACCCTGCGACCGGGCAATACACGGCAACCGGCGGGGCGGTGCTTCCTGCGGGATTGTCTTTTTCGAGTTTGTTTTCCAATCCGCTCGCGCTGCTGGCGATTGCTGGAATTGTGGCCGTCATGGTTTTGAAGAAGTGAACGAATGTATGCGCGCACTGCACAGCGATTGGGCGAAACTCCCCGGCCCTGGGTCCACTACCGGGAGAAGGTCACCAAGATCTATGGCCGCGGAGAATACGATATCGCGCTGCGGCGCCTTGACGGTTTGCGCGGCTTGGGCGCTGCGGTCAATGCCGGTTCCTTGGTTGCAACTGGCGCAAGCGTGGGAACTTCTGTGGGCCTGGCGTCGACCATCGGCGTTTGGGCCGGTCCGGCGGGTGCGGCGGCTGGTGCGATCGTCGGCATTATCGCGGGACTCTGGTCGGCGCACAATGCGCGGGCCAAAGGCGCGAAAACCGAAAATCAGTTTCTTAACTCGGCGGTTACGGCCTTTGATGGTTCTTTGCAGGCGGTATTTCAGCAAGCCAATGCCGGGCAGATTACTCCGGGCGAAGCTATCAGTGCGTTGCAGTCTATCCTGCCAGCTTTCTGGGCGAGCGTGGCTCAGGTCCAAGGTTTGCCGGGTACTGCAGATGCTTCGAACCACGGCGCGAATTGCGGGAGTTACATTTCCGGGCAGACAACTCCGTGCACTCCGACCGGCGCTCCGGCCTGCAACAAGAGTTGCACGGCAAGTTGCTGCGTTGGCTGCCACGATTTCTTTCCAACGATCCAGGATGCGATCGCGGTTTTCTCTCGCCCAAATGGCGGCTCGATTAATGCCTGCCAAGTGTACGGAGATGGCTACGGCCTGAATACGCGCGCACAGTACAGCTTGACTTACACTCCGCCCGCTGCCGGGACGGTCGGGTCGGCAACGGAATCGGTCTTAAGCGCGGTGACCGGCGGCGCGACGGTGGCGGGGATTCCGACCTGGTTGCTGGTACTCGGCGGGGCGGCGGCTTTGTATTACGCGCTTTGAATGTGAGGATTTATGCCTTTCAATAATTCGCCGGTGAGCATGACCAGCGGGACCGTGAAACGATCTTTGCCCAGCGGGCCGGATGCACCACGGCACGCCGCCATGACGCACTACCGCACGAAACCGAAGGTGCGGCGGCGCCTCGGCACGACTTCGGTCATGGTGGGCGGCGGGCTGAACTACGGTTCGGCGGTGGTCCCGAGCAACAATATGCAGCGTGGCATCGCCTTGCGGCGGCCCAGCCCTCCGGTTGCGATTGGTCCGGCCTATCCGGTGAATCCGGCAACCTGGGGCGGCAATCCGGCTCCAAGCGGTTTCCCATACGGGGGTGGCGGAGGTTACGGAGGTGGCGGAGGTTACGGCTACAGCAACCCGAATCTGCCCTCGAGCTCGGGCAACCTGGCGCTTTTGACCCAGCAGTATTACAGCAACCCGACTTCCTTGACGCCGCAACAGTGGCAACAATTGCAGGCCGCGGGGGTGATTCCGGCGACGGTGCCCTATTCGAACGCGGCGCTGGTGAATCCGAGCGGCACGGGGATAACGACTTCCAGCGGGATCGATCCGGCAACCGGCCTGCCCTACTCGCAAGAATTGGCAGCGGCGCAAGTGGCTCCAACTTCGAGCATCCTGGGAACGGATCCGACAACCGGGGCGACTACCATCCTCGGAATCGATTGGTATTGGCTGGCAGGCCTGGCAGTGGCGGTGTACGTTTTCACGGGCAAGAAAGGGCGGTAACCAGTGTACGTTTCTCGAGGAGCGCGGCGCGGTGGGGGCGGACTTCTGGGCCGTCTAAGGCTCGGCTGCGAATGCGAATCCCGCAAAACGTTTTTGGGACAGGATTTGGTAACAGAAGTTCCGGCGGTTGGTTCGCAAGCTGTACCGGGGCAATCGATCGACGTGCCGGCCGGGAATTATACGACTGCGCAACTGGTCCAGGAAGATGCGGCGCAAACCGGCTACACGCAAGCGCAACTCACCCAGATGTGGGCTTCCCCGGATACGCCATTGAGTCTCAATCCGGCGACGGGCGTTCCGTACGGGCGGAGTCCAAGCACAGCCGGGGCGGGCTACGGGGGATCGTTTTCACTGCCTGCAACGCTGCAAGTTGCAGGTGCGACCATCGGCCTGAATCAACCTCCGAGCACGGCTCCGAGTTCGAGCACGTCCAGCTTATTGCTTCTGGGCGGCCTTGGATTAGTGGCGGTGATGCTTCTGAGCGGCGGGAAAAAGAGGCGCTGAAATGTACGTCACGCGGCGCACGCTCGGGCAGATTGATGGCAGCACTACCGGCATGACCGTGTGGGACTGGAGTTTTACTCTGGGCCTGTTCTTGTTTGGCGGGTGGCTGATGGCGGAGCACTGGAAACGCTGAATTTGGTATGTGGATCGGGCGCAATGTCGGGCTGGGGCAGGACGTCACAGGTGATCTGACGTCTTGGACGGCTGGCACGGATAGCGCAACCGGGTTGCCGATTCTGGTGGAACTCGGCATTGGATTGCTTGGCACAATTCTTTTGGTGCGATTGGCGGGACGGAGCCGCAAAAGGTACAAGAGTTACAGCCGGAAACGATCACAGACCCAAGCGCGGCGGGCGGCGCTCAAGGCTGAATTGGCGGCGCTGTGATGTATGTGCGGCGCAGACTCGGGCAACTTACGTTTCCAAGTTCAAGCCCATCTTTTTTTAGTGATCCGATTGCAAGTTACGAGGCGCTGGTGGCCCAGGAAGCGGCAAATACCAGCCAATGGTTATGGCCTAGTGCTTCGGGATCATTGGCGTCTGGAACGGCTCAGATTCAATCCGTACCAGACAATGCGGCAAAAGCGAATGCAGCAGCGGTAGCGGCGGGGTTGCCGGCGCCTTACAACATTGCGGCGATTCAGACAGCGGCAGATCAACAGACCGCGGCGTTTCAGCCGGAGAATACAGCGCTCTTTGCCGTTAGCCCACTCGATCCGACTACCTGGCCTTGGTACTACTGGGTTGGGATTGGGTTTGCGCTTTGGTACCTGAAAAAATGAAGCGCAAAAAGAACATCTACTTCGACCGCAAGTCGATGGGTTTCAAGTTGGGCAAGAAGCCGCTCTCAAAGTCGGAGCGGAAGCGGCAAGCAGCCATCGCCCGACAGGAAAAGCAGCACGCGAAGATTGCAGAACGGGCGGAACGAAAACAGACGAAACGGGCGGCGGGAAAACAGTTTCGTCAAATTCATCGCGAAGCCGATAAAGAACGGCGGGCGATGGAAAAAACAAAGCAGGATCGGGAACTCTGGGAAGAACTTTACGGGCGGCAGAATCCGGCACGGGTCTTTCCGGGCAGCCTGACAGATTTAGAACGTGCAACGTTACGCAAACTGGTGAGGCGAACCACTATGAGCAAAAAATCTAAGAAGAAAAAGAATTCCCGCAAGAAGAAAATGCCCGCTGGTTTGGCGGCGTATTGGCGCAAGAAACGAGCGCAGAAGAACGCGCGCAAGGCCAAGCGGCGCAAGAAAGCGAATCCGAAACCGCGTCGGCGTCGCAAACCAACACCGAAACCCAAGGGGCGGAGACGTGCGCGGCCGAATCCACCCCGAAAAAAAAGGCCGAAGATTCTGAAACCTCCGGCGGGTATGAGTGTGCAGCGATACGCCAAACTGCTGCGCCAAGCTGGAGTACGGGCGCGCATCATCAAGAAGTAAGAGGGCGCGATGTTTCCAACCATTGAAATTCGGGAGCGGCGGACGGGCGAAGTCTTGCACCGAATGCCGCTTTATGAATTCCTGGGTGCGCTGCACACGTGCACGCCAGCGGCGGACGAATTTAGGTTCGATGATTTGCAGATTTTGTTAGACGGGGAAGAATTGCTCCCGAGCGTGTGCGGCCATGCCTGATTTGAGGTTA